>Ga0136634_10000732_pt1 | contig 13552 bp, 11 predicted proteins | sample AntDrymUQ8332106_2_FD_104654 | JGI IMG/M metagenome (GOLD analysis project Ga0136634, IMG submission 104654) | Polar desert sand microbial communities from Dry Valleys, Antarctica - metaG UQ833 (21.06) | ecosystem: Environmental > Terrestrial > Soil > Desert | place: Antarctica: Dry Valley... | reverse complement strand
GCGGATGCGCGATCAGCGAAATGCCCGACGCCCAGAAACGCGGGTCCTGATCGGCGCCGGGGATCTGGCCGCGGAATTCCTTGGCGAATTCGCCGTAAACGGTCGAAACATGCACGCCGGCCTTCTCGAACAGCCGCCCATGCAACATGGACATGACCCCGCCGCCGCCATCGGCGCCGCTGTGGTCGGTGCGGCTCCACGGCGTGCGCACGAACCGCCCCGGCGCGCCCTCGATCAGCGGCGCATCCTCGGCCTCGTCCTCGAGCCGCTCCAGCTCGGCGCAAATGTCGTTGCGCAGCGCGGCGAACCAGACGCGCGCTTTGTTCTTCTCCAGCTCCAGATCCGCAACTTGGGCGGGGACGGGCGGCGCTTCGGCGGACATCTTGGCGGTCATCGTCTCACTCCCGAACCGGCGGCGCCGGCGCAGGAAAGCCGCCGGTCTGCCGGAGCGCTTCCCCTAGCACCATGGCGGCGGCCACCGCAACATTCAGCGAGCGAAGACCGCTCCGCATGGGGATCGTAAGGCCGATATCGGCCGCCTGATGCACGCTTTCGGGCACGCCCGCGCTTTCGCGTCCCGCCATGAGAATGTCCTGTGGCGCGAAGGTGAACGCCGTATAAGGCACGGCGCCGCGCGTGGTGATCAGAACGAGGCGGGCGCCCCGATCGCGGCGGGCAAGATCGAAGGCCGCGAAGGAGACGTGCCGCGCAATCTCCACAGCATCGAGATAGTCCAGACCAGCCCGCTTCAACGCGCGGTCGGAAAGATCGAAGCCGGTCGGGCCGATCACGTCGACCGCTACGCCGAGGCACGCCGCCAGCCTCAGCATGGTGCCGGTATTTTGAGGAATATCGGGTTGATAGAGCGCCAGCCGCATGGCCCGCAGGTCTAACCCAACTGGTGCGGATTTACCACGGCCTTGCGCGGATTTGTCCCCGCCCGCGGTCTAGACATCTACCGGGAGACAATGCCATATCCTGCTTCTATAAACGCCAGGCGAAAAGGGCTGGGCGGCGTCGAAAGCGCGGGGCGGGGGAAGCGCATCTCCGTGCGCCGCGGCTGGGCAAAGAAGGATTTGCTGTTACATGGCGACAACGATGGAAGAGCCTGTCACCCGGCGCGACTTCATTCACATCGCGGCCACGGCGTTTGCCGGAGTGGGAGCGGCGGCGGCGCTATGGCCGGTGATCAGCCAGATGAACCCTGACGCTTCCGCGCTGTCGCTTGCCAGCATCGAGCTCGATCTGGCGCCGATCCAGGAAGGCCAAGGCATCACCGTGATGTGGCGCGGCAAGCCGATTTTCGTGCGTAACCGTTCGGCGGAGGAGATCAAGGCCGCTCAGGACGTGCCGATGGCCGAGCTGAAGGATCCCGAGGCGCGCATCATGGAAGGGGCGGCAATGCCGGCCACGGATGCGGCGCGCACCAAACCCGGCCACGAGCAATGGCTGGTGATGGTCGGCATCTGCACGCATCTGGGCTGCATCCCCAAGGGGCAGCGCAGCGGCGAAGCCAAGGGTGATTATGGCGGCTGGTTTTGCCCGTGCCATGGTTCGGCCTATGACACCTCCGGGCGCATTCGCAGCGGCCCGGCGCCGCGTAACCTCGACATTCCGCCCTATGAATTCGTCTCCGACACCAAGATCAAAATAGGCTAGGCCTCAAGGCTCAACCGATGGCACATGAATCTACCTATCAGCCGAAAACCGGCTTCACCCGCTGGATGGACAGCCGCCTGCCGATCATCCGCATGGCGCATGAAACCATCCTCGACTACCCCACGCCGCGCAACCTCACCTATATGTGGACCTTCGGCGGGATTTTAGCCTTTTGTCTCGGCGTCCAAATTCTCACCGGCATCGTGCTGGCCATGCATTACGCGCCGAACACCGCGGTCGCGTTCGACTCCATCGAGCATCTAATGCGCGACGTGAATTACGGCTGGCTCATGCGCTATACCCATGCCGTGGGCGCCTCGATGTTCTTCGTCGCCGTCTATCTGCACATGTTTCGCGGCCTGTATTACGGCTCCTACAAGGCGCCGCGGGAGGTGCTTTGGATTCTCGGCGTGCTCATCTTTCTGGCGATGATCGCGACGGCCTTCATGGGCTATTCGCTGGTCTGGGGGCAGATGAGCTTCTGGGCGGTGACGGTGATCACCAATCTGTTCTCCTCGCTCGACACCATCATCGACGGGCTGGGCACCACGCTTGTACAATGGATCTGGGGCGGGTTCGCCGTCGACAACGCCACGCTTAACCGGCTGTTCAGCCTGCATTATTTGCTGCCGTTCGTTATCGCCGGCCTGGTTGGCTTGCACATTTGGGCGCTGCATGTGCCGGGAAACAACAACCCCACGGGCGTGGACTTGCGCGATGTAAACCGCGAGGCGGTGCCGTTCCATCCCTACTACACCACCAAGGACGGATTCGCCCTCGTGGTGTTCGCCATCCTGTTCGCCTATTTCGTGTTTTACGTCCCGAACTATCTCGGTCACGCCGACAATTACGTCGAGGCCAATCCGCTGCAAACCCCGCCGCATATCGTGCCGGAATGGTATTTCCTGCCATTCTACGCCATTTTGCGCGCCATCCCGTCCAAGCTCGGCGGCGTTATCGCCATGTTCGGCGCGATCGCGGTGCTGTTCCTGGTTCCGTGGCTGGACACCTCGAAAGTGCGCTCGACGCGTTACCGCCCGCTATACCGGTATTTTTTCTGGATGCTGGTGATTAGCTGCCTGGCGTTGGGCTATTTGGGCGCGAAATCGCCCGAAGGCGGCTATCTTATCGCCGGGCGTCTGTTCACCGCTTACTACTTTCTCCACTTCCTCGTGATCATGCCCGTCGTCGGGATCATCGAAACGCCGAAGCCGCAGCCGCGCAGCATCGCCGAATCGGTGCTTGGCCCTTCGGCGCGAGGGGGCGGGCAGGTGCCGCATCCAGTGCCCGCCGCAGCCGAAAAGCGCTAGAGCATGATCCGTAAAAGGTGGGAATGGGTTTTTGCGCAAAGATCACGCTCCGGCAAATAACGAGAGCATGATCCGCAAAAGTGGGAACCGGTTTTGCGCAAAGATCATGCGTTGGCAAAATAAAAGGTAAGGGAATGAACAATCGCCCGAAGCGCCACGTGCATAGAGTGGCGGCCGTGTTCACGGCGTTGATCCTATCTGGCGCTCCCGCTTGGGCCGCGGAAGAGCCGCCGCTCATCGAGAAGCAGGACTGGACTTTTGGCGGCATTATGGGCCATTTCGACCGCGCGCAGCTTCGCCGCGGCTATGCGGTCTACAAAAACGTATGCGCCGCTTGCCACGGCGCGCGGCTGCTCAGCTACCGCAATCTCGGCGAGCCGGGCGGACCGGAGTTTTCCGCCGCCAATGTCGAGCAATTCGCCGCTGAGGCGCAAGTCAACGACGGGCCGAACGACGACGGCGAGATGTTCACCCGGCCCGGCAAGCCGTCCGACCGCTTCGTCTCTCCCTATCCGAACGCGAAGGCCGCCGCCGCGGCGCAAAATGGAGCCGTGCCGCCCGATTTGTCGGTGATCGCAAAGGGCCGCGGCTATGAGCGTCAAGCCGCATGGTATGCGGAGCCGCTGGTTTGGATCGGCGACATCGTTACGGCCTATCAAGAAGCGGGACCCGACTATATGGTCGCGCTGCTCAAGGGCTATGAGGAGGCGCCCGACGGCATGCAGATGGGCTCCGGAATGTATTACAACAAAGCTTACCCGGGCCATCAGATCGCCATGCCCAATCCCTTGTCCGACGGTCAGGTGGAATATGCCGATGGGGTCCCGGCCACCGTCGATAATTACGCCAAGGATGTCTCCGCTTTCCTGATGTGGGCCGCCGAGCCCAAGCTTGAGGAACGCAAGCGGATGGGCCTCAAGGTGCTGATGTATTTGCTCATCTTTGCCGGCCTGCTCTATCTTTCCAAGCGCGCCGTTTGGCGCAATGTCGAGCACTAGGCGCGATCATCTGAGTTGAAAACATGCCGCTAAGTCGCGGCCCATTTACAGCCGTCATTGCGAGGCAGGCTCTCGCGATGCGAGGCGCAAGGGCGTGTGCTGAAGCGATCCGGCTCTAGGGCATTCCCGGCACATGCGGCGACGAAACGGGCATAGCCCTGGGCAGCCAGGGCTTTTTTCGTTGCGCGGCGGCGCTCATTTTGCGAGATGGCGCGTATAAGGGAGGGGAATAATGTTCGATCGTTTGACAGTTTCGAAAGCGCTGGCGGTGGCAGCGTTGCTTTGCGGCTTTGGCCCTGTCGCGGGGCTGGCTGGTGAAAAGGCGATGCCCAAAGGCTCGGTGGTGCTCACAATCGCGGGCAAAACCACGGATTGGAATCGCGGCGCAATGGCTCCGGCCCGCGACAGTCTGCTGAAGCATCACAAGATCAGCTTCGAACGTGCCATGGCCTTCGATTGGGACACGCTCGCCGCCTTGCCGCAGCAAGAACTGCGTGTTGTGACGCCGGCCGGCGATGGAAGTTTCAGCGGCCCTTTGCTGAAGGACGTGCTGAGCGCGAGCGGGGCGGACAAGGGGACGGTCCGTGTGGTCGCGCTAGATGGTTCGACCACCGATCTCACGCCACAGGACCTGCTGAGCCAGGACTGGATGCTGACCCTCGCGGTCGATTCACGGCCTGTGGGGATCGGCGATTTCGGCCCGCTCTGGCTGATGCACAAGCCGGCATCGGGAACAACGCCTTCGCAAGCGGAAATCGAGCGCTGGGTGTGGTCCGTTTTCTATATCGAGGTGCTGTAGACCCGGAGCATTTCAGGAGCGGAGCCGCCACCCCTCACCCGGCGGCTCGGCTCCCGCCCTCTGCCGCGAGGGGAGAGGGCAAGAAGGGGCGCTAGGGTTGAGTGCCAGGCTCGCAAAGGCCGTGCTCCCGGTTTATGGGATAAGGCGCTGCGGGGCTGGACCGCCTTCTCCCTCGATCAAGGAAAGGGGAGGGGGGCTAATCTGCCGGGTGAGGGTGCGCCGATCCGGTGCAGTTCGAAAGGTTTTAGAATGAGCAAGGCAATTCTCGGCATTATCGGCGGGTCAGGGCTTTACGACCTGCCAGGGCTTGAAAACAAGCGCAGCGCGCCGATGGCGACGCCGTGGGGCGAGCCCTCAAGCGCGCTCAGCTATGGCGAGATCGCGGGGACGCCTATCGTATTCTTGCCGCGACACGGCGCCGGTCACAGCGTGCCGCCCTCCGCCATCAACTACCGCGCCAACATCGACGCGCTGAAGCGGGCGGGCGTCACGGACCTCGTCTCAGTGTCCGCGTGCGGTTCCTTCCGCGAAGACTTGCCGCCGGGCACCTTTGTCCTGGTCGATCAATTCATCGACCGGACTTTTGCCCGCGAAAAGAGCTTCTTCGGACCCGGCTGCGTGGCGCATGTCACCATGGCCGATCCCGTCAGTCCCGGCCTTGTCGATAGGATCGAGGGGGCTGCCAAGGCCGAGAGCATCGCTTACCGGCGTGGGGGCACTTATCTCGCCATGGAGGGCCCGCAATTCTCCACCCGCGCCGAATCCTTCCTGTATCGCTCCTGGGGCTGCGATGTGATCGGCATGACCAACATGCCGGAGGCCAAGCTCGCCCGCGAGGCCGAGATCTGTTACGCGACCATCGCCATGGTCACCGACTTCGACTGCTGGCATGACGACCATGCCGACGTCGACATCACGCAAATCCTGCATATCATGGGCGGCAATTCGGAAAAGGCCGGGCGTCTGGTGGGGCGGCTTGCACGCGACTTTCCGCGCGAGCATGAGCCCTGTCCGCTCGGCTCCGACAGGGCGCTGGAATTCGCCATCATCACGCCGCCCGCAAGCCGCGATCCGGCGCTCCTGGCCAAGCTGGACGCCGTCGCCGGGCGGGTGCTGGCGAAGCCCTGATCGGCCCACATGCCAATTCATCGGAGAAGTTGACGGCGTGGCAGGGGTCAGCGAGTTGCGGGCGGCGCGCTGCTGGCGCGTGACCCAGATCGCTCAGGAGGGCGCTTCTCCGGCGGGATGATTTGCGGTGCGGTCTGGTCGAATTCGAAGAGCTGGCGCAGGAAGCCGGGCGCGACCATGGACATCGGGTTGACGAGAACGTCCGGATTGGAGGTCGTGCCCTGCACCGCGAAGGTGATGCCGAACAGCCCTTCGCCATGGCGGCTGACCAGGAGATCGCCGAGAATGGGCACGGCGCCGATCGCGCCGTTCAGCCCGAAAAGCGGCACATAGGTGCCTGAAACATTGATGCGTTCGCGTTTAAAGTCGATATTGCCGCGCATGCTGGCACCGAGCATCGGGCCGTTAATGATGGCGTCGTGCAGCACGAATTGTCCCGCGCCAACGGAAAAGGGTACGCGCATATTGTCGAATTCGAGCTGATTGTATTGCGGCTGCTGCCGCGTTCGTGCAGCGCGCGCGTTTTTGGGACCGGACAACACCTCTCCGACAATCTGGTCGCCAACCACGGTGAAATTGCGCGCATAAAGAACGCCGACCTTTTCCGCGGGGCCAGAGCCGTCCAGATTGACCTTGAGAGAGATCTCGCCGCCGCGCGCGGAGGGATAGAAGCCCACGAGACGGAACGCTGCTCCGCCATCTGTGGCCTCGGCAAGCAGCGTGCGTGCCTCGCCCTGTTTGGCGTCGAGACGCGCAGCGACGGGGTCCTTGCCGTTCAGCCGCCCATGGACCTCGAGAAACACGAGTTTGTCGCCGCGCCGTCTTGCCTCGATAGAGACCTTCTTCACCGTGGTGTCGAAAAAGCCGAGGACATTTTCGATATCGACCTTGATGTCCACGCCAGGCGTGTTCTTGGGAGCTTGCGGCTGATCGTCGGTCAAACGCCCAGCGGAGAATAGCGAGCGAAAGAACTGGCGGCCGTCGTAGGAGGAGCCGCTCGCGCGCACCTTCCAGACGTTGGCGTTATTCAGCTCGCCGCTCAGCTCCATATGCGTCTGCGCATTGAGCGTGAGTGTGGGAAAGCGGAATGCGACCGGCTGGCGCTTTTCGTTCAGCGCCAATTCGCCGCGCACCGCAAGATCCTCGCCGGCCAGGTTGAAATTTTTCAGGACAGTTCCGCCATCCGAGGTTTCCACATCCATGGTCAGCAATGCGCGCTGACCGGGCGGCTTTCGCCAGCCCATGCTGGCCATGATGATGTCGGCGTCGCTGAGATTGGCCTCGAAACGGATGAGCGGCGGTCCGTCCTTGCGCAAGCTCAGCGTCAACTCGGAGGCTACAGGGCCGCGAAGCAGGTGGTTGACATCGATGCCCATTTCCTGCCGCGCCGCCTCATCGATGACCGCCCGAAGGCGTAGCGGCGGCTGGCGGTCGGGCGCGGCGTCATAGAGGCGTTGCCAGGCCACCTTTACGGGCAGGCCGTTCATCTTCACATCGCCACGCGCCTCGATGGCGGTTTCGGATATATCGAAGTCCATGACGCCGCCCTGAATGCCCATGCCGCCGGGCAGGTCCGTCGCGCGGACATCCTGAAGGTGGGCGCGGCCATTCATTTTCACGTCGCTGAACTTCACGTCCTTGAGGAGCGGCAAAGCGAGGCTGAACGTCGTTGTTAGCGGCGCTTCAAGGTTGGGCGGTTTGATTTTCAACGCACGCATGTAATTCAACGGATCGTGGTCGAGGAACTCGATTGCGGCCTTGGCATCGCTTTGCGTTTTGAAATGGATCTCCGCCGAGGGCACACGTGGGCGCAAATCGCCGATGATGAACTCGCCGCTCGCCATCTGCACGCGATTGCCGGAGGGCAGGGCAACAGTAGCGTCAGGCAAAGAAAAGAAGAAGCGGTGGCCTGAGATGCTGGCTGTCGCCTTGGCGGTAAAAAGTGGGGGCAGCTCCGCCCAATACCGCACTTTCAGGTTCTCCAAATCCAAGCGGAAGTCCAGCGCGCTTGGCGGGATGTCGGCGCCGTCGGGTACAGCCGCCAGGAGGTCGGCCGGCATGTCGATTTTGATGCTTCCACCAGCAATTTTTCCCGATGGAACATGATTTCCGATCCAGTCACGCGCGCCGAATGCCACGAATTTTGGCCAGATCAGCTTGAGAAACGCGACCGGCATGGCGCTTATCGAGCCATCCAGCTTGATCGCGGGAGACTGTTCGGCCTGGCGGATCGCGCCAGCAAGGCTGATCTGCGCGTCGGCGGCCTGCAGGAACAAACGTTCGATATTGACGGTCTTGGACTTTGGATCATACGCGCCATGAGAGAGTATGCGGTCCAGGGGAATGACCGGAAGGCCGAATTCTTCGGCCCCGAGCGCAACATCATTGGCGGTGATCTCGTACTGCCAAACGCCCGTGGCCTCGCGGCGCTGCGCGAGACCGGCAAATTTAATGTGGCTCGCACCCCAGCGAATCTCCGAAGGCTGCAGCTCGATCCGGCCCTCGTCCCGCGAATAGGTCAAGCGGAAGGCGCCGTGATCGATGGCCGCCGGGTGCTTCTCGTCCCACGGCGCAAACAGCTGCCCAGGCCGAAGCTGGGCGTGTATTTCGGCATTGAGAATATCGCCTTCGCCGGCCAGCTCGAGATCGGCGGACACAGACACCGGCATGTCCCAAAGCTTCAGGCTTTTGAAGGAAGGGAATTCCGCCGCGATGGCGCGCGGATTGATGTCATCCACCGAGATTGCCAAGCCCAGTTCGCCGCTCCTCCGGTTCTGGCCCGCGCGGAACTTAACTTGCCAATCGCCAGACGCCGACCGGACGGTTACGTCGCCGAGCACGGCACTGTTCTTGCGCTCATGTTCCAGATCGATCGCGACATAGGGCACATCCCAGCGCGTGACCTGTTCACCCCGATCAAAAAACACCGTGGCGTCACGAATGCCAAAGCTGGTGAGATAGGCAATCTCGCCGCGGCGCATCGCCGCGAAGAGGCTGGTCAGCGCCTTGGTCAGATTCAACGATGTCGCGGTCTGAGGGGCGGCAACGCGCGCAGAACCCTGCGCTGGCCCGCGCGCCGGCGGGGCTTGGGGAGAGACTTCCCAGCCGGAGCGTGGGCGTGGCGCTGAACCGCCGTTGCTGAGATCGCCCTTTGCCTCGCGCGGGTCGCCCGAGGTGACAGAGAGCCCCTTCTCCTCCGAATATTGTAGAAACAGCCGCGGTCCGATGAGATCGACTTCGGCGGGCGCCAGCCTGCCGGAGAGCAGGGCCGGGAGACTGATATCAGCCGAGGCGAGCGGCGCTTCCACGATAGGGCCGCCCGCATCGTCCACGATGCGCACGTTCGCAAGCCGGAACTCGATCCCCAAGCCGCTGTCGGATTTGCGCAGCACCGCGTCGCCAATGTCGAAGTGAAACCCTGACAAGCTCCCGTTCACCGCCCTCTCGATCGGCGGCACGAGGAAGCTCATCGATATGGGACCACCCGTGAGCGTGGCGTACAGCGCCAGGAAAGCCAAAAGGGCCAGGCCCGCAGCGGCGGCAAGGCTCTTCGTGAAAATTCGAGCCGATCCATAGGTGATTTTGCGCACGGGCGCTGGCACTTTTTCGGCAGCACGCCCGCAAACATTGGCTATGCGCCCGAGCTGCACGGTGATCGAGGACCGCGGAGCCGGCAGGCGCGCTGGTTTATATTCGACCATCGCGCGGCCCTTGGGTCGTGTCTTCATCCCGCCTGTCATTCCCCGCGCTGACTACCCGTTGTGCTTGTATTCTTGCAGTGAACGCTCTTGCGCTCCACCCTTACCCCGGGATCAAGGCAATCCGCAACGATTAGACGCCGGTTGGTCAGGCCGTCCACGGTCAGGGCTAAAAAATTCAGGAGTTCCTGATCAAACCTTAGACTTGTCGCCAAGCCTGTGCCACCGATCCAGAAGTTTCGCATTCGAGAGCGTAAAAGCGACAAAAGGAAGGCCGTGATGGTGAAAGAAGGTGATACCGCTCCAGACTTCGAACTTCTTAGGGATGGCGGCGGCAGCGTGAGGCTGAGCGATCTCAAAGGCAAACCTATCGTTTTGTATTTTTACCCGAAAGACGACACGTCCGGCTGCACGAAACAGGCGATCGGGTTCAGCGAAAGCGCCGGAGAATTCAAAGTGCTTGGCGCTGAGATCATCGGCGTGTCTCCTGATAGCGTAAAATCGCACGATAAGTTCCGGGACAAGCACGGCCTGGCGATAATGCTGGCGGCCGATGAAGAGAAAGCCGCCATTTCGGCTTATGGTGTGTGGGCGGAAAAGAAGATGTACGGCCGCAGCTATATGGGCGTCGAACGCTCGACCTTTCTGATCGGCAAAGACGGCAGGATTGCCCGCGTCTGGCAGGCAGTCAAGGTTCCGGGCCATGTGGAGGAGGTTTTGGCTGCGGTGCATGCGCTCTGAGTGGAAGCGGACGAGGTGTTTCGTCCCGCTGTGTGATGGAGCGGACTAAGCCTGAACCGATCCGGTGTTTCTGTCCAGCATCTGCAGATGTGCTCGTGAGGCGTTAAGCCTTTCAGCGTTTCAGCCGCTTGGCGTCATTGTACGCCGCCCGGAAGGCCTGCAGGTGCTGCCTGAGCTGCTCGTGGCTCTCGTCGTGATAACGCCTGATGGTTGCCTCTTTCAGCGTCCGGTTCATCCGCTCGACCTGGCCGTTGGTCCAGGGATGATTGGGCTTGGTCAGCCGGTGTCGATATCGGCCTTGGCGCAGGCGAGCTCGAAGGCCGTGCGCCCGGAAGATTTCGCCTCTGGCAAGAGCCTTCTGGATGGCTTTCGCGGCAGAGGCCGTATTGCCAGGCTTTGTGAAGTGCGTGCCATTGTCGGTCAGCACAGTGTGGATCTGGTAAGGGACAGCCTCGATGAGGCGCTTCAGGAACTCCGCCGACGATGGCGCGCAGGGGGCCAATAGGGCCTCCCGCCATTCATGTGCCGGCTTTTCACCTTAGTGTTTTGCTTGTGTTAGCCGCTGTGCGGTGCCACTTTGCCTGAGGTGGGGGCGTACAGCTTTGGCTTTGGCGGCTTGGATTGAGCCATGCCGCCTGGGCGGCCTCCAACGCTTTTTTATTTGGGAGCGGCGGCGTGCAGGGGACTTTCAGCAACAGTTGCGGACGACTTCCTAGGCAAGGGGTGGTGGGCACCCCGATGGCCCCTCAAGGTCATTGAAATGGCGATAGCGCCAGCTTAAAACGGATGGGCGCCGCCCTCTGCATTCGGAGATGGTGCGAATGTTTACCAAAAAGCCCGACAAGCCCGAGAGTGACATGAGTACTTTTGAATCGCAAAAGCCTATCACCAAAACGACGAGCAAGGCCATCGGCGGACCGACGCCTGTTCCGGGCCCGGGTCCTTTGCCGTCTCCAGCGGCAATGCAGACACCGATGGGCGGCATGGCGCCGAAAGGTCCAGCTCCGGCTTATCGCGGCCCGGAGCGGATGGCTCCGTCCATCATCGGCGAGGATCTCACGGTCACCGGTAATGTGCTCTCGAAGGGCGAAGTACAGGTCGATGGCCAAATACAGGGCGACGTGCATTGCTCTTCGCTAATCGTTGGCGAAAAAGCCCAGATCACCGGCGGCATCGTGGCTGAAGACGTTGTCGTTCGCGGCCAGGTCATGGGTTCCATCCGCGGCGTGCGGGTTACCCTTCAGGCCAGCTCGCACGTGGAAGGCGACATCTTTCACCAGTCGCTAGCCATCGAACAGGGTGCCTTTTTCGAAGGCAAGTCCCGGCGCACCGAAGACCCGATCGCTTCGGCGCCCAAGCTCGATATGGTGCATGGCGGCAGCCAGGCGGCGGAGTAGAGCCAAGCTGCGGCAGGATACTCAGCTCGGCGTCGTCTTGACGGCGGCGGGCTGGGCGGTATCGCGCGCGGCCAGCGCCACCCCAGCAACCACAACAGCCATGCCCAACAGGGCAAGCGCGCCGAAGCGCTCATCGAAGACGAGCCAGCCCATGACCGCTGTTGTTGGCGGCGTTAAATAGAATAAGCTTGACACCTTGGCAGCCGCGCCTTTGCGCACCAAAGCCCACAAAAGCGTGAGCGCGCCCAGCGAAAGCACGACGGCCAGCCAAACAAGAGCGAAAACAAACTCGCCGTTCCAATTCACCGCGACGCCTTCCGTCATTGCGGCGATGGGCAGCATTACGGCCGCGGATAGGGTGAGCTGGATAAGCGCCCCGCTTCGCAGCGGCACATTGGCACAAAAGCGCTTCTGGTAGAGCGTCGCCGCCGTAATCGCCAGCAATCCCATGAACGCGGCGGCGATAGCGATGGGCGGCGCGCTGCCTAGGCTCAAACGGTCGGACAGCACGAGCAGCACGCCGGCAAAACCCAGCCCAAGCCCGAGCCACTGCCAGGTGCTCACCCGCTCGCGCAGCAAAGCGCCGGCGAAAACCCCGGTTAGGATAGGCTGCAGACCGCCGATGAGCGCCACAACGGCCGTCGGCAGACCGAGGGAGAGCGCATAAAAACACGCGCCCAGACATCCGCAGTTCACCAAAAGCCCGGTGACGGCAATGTGACCCGCATCGGCCCAGGAGCGAGGCCAGGGCGCATGCCACAAAATGGCGAAGGGCAGTAACAACGCCGCCGCGAGAAGGTAGCGCAGCGACAGGAAAGTGAACGGCCCGGCATGGGGCAGGCCGAGCTTGGCGCCAATAAAGCCCGTACTCCATAAAAACACAAAGGTGAGCGGCATAGCGGCTGACGCGACATCGGCCAAAACCGCCCGGCGGCTTTCAAGCGTCAAGGACATAGCGGCCCTGCCAATTGCTCAAGGATCATGCACGAGGCTAAAGGGTTGAGCGCCACGCCGCCACCCTTCATAGTGCAGGACTGCCATGCGCCCTTTTGGTGAAGCGTGTGGTCATACGCATGCCTCTTGTTTTTGTCTCCGATTGCCCTTAGGCGCAGCGTATGGACAATTGTCATGACAACAGGTTACCAGAGAACGCAAGCGGTGGGCCGTTGACCGCCGAGACGCTCGCCGCGGGTGTGCTGGCGGGGGAACGGGCCATGCTGGCGCGCGCAATCACCCTGATCGAAAGCCGCAAGGCCGAGCATAGGTATTTGGCAGACGCGCTCCTACAACGCCTCTTGCCGCACACCGGGAACGCCCAGCGCATCGGCATCACCGGGCTTCCGGGGGTCGGAAAGTCCACTTTCATCGATCAGTTCGGCCTTAACCTCATCGAAGCGGGGCATCGCGTGGCCGTTCTCGCCGTCGATCCCACCTCCAGCCGCACGGGCGGGTCCATTCTTGGCGACAAAACGCGCATGAGCCGCCTGGCGGTTCATGCGCGCGCGTTCATCCGTCCTTCCCCAACCGGCAAAGCGTTGGGCGGAGTGACGCGGGCCACCCGCGAAACCATGCTGATCTGCGAGGCGGCCGGTTTCGACGTTATCCTGGTGGAGACGGTTGGTGTCGGGCAGTCGGAAAGCGCCGTGAGCGCCATGGTGGATTTTTTCCTTGTGCTGCTGCTGCCGGGCACCGGCGACGACCTACAGGGGCTCAAGAAGGGGCTGATCGAGCTGGCGGATATGATCGCCATCAATAAGGCCGATGGCGAGCTTGCGGCGCGAGCCATGACAACGGCGGCCGATTACAAGGCAGCGCTGCATAT
>Ga0136634_10000731_pt1 | contig 13553 bp, 13 predicted proteins | sample AntDrymUQ8332106_2_FD_104654 | JGI IMG/M metagenome (GOLD analysis project Ga0136634, IMG submission 104654) | Polar desert sand microbial communities from Dry Valleys, Antarctica - metaG UQ833 (21.06) | ecosystem: Environmental > Terrestrial > Soil > Desert | place: Antarctica: Dry Valley... | reverse complement strand
TAATGTGCTAATGTGCTAATGTGCTAATGTGCTAATTGGGCAATTTATAATTAATTTATACCTACAGTTTGATTGTTTAAATATAAGTTGGTACTGATTTTTATAAACTAAAACTCTTCATTAGCTCATCAGCACATTAGCTAATTAGCAGATTAACTATTCATACCTCAACGCCTCAATAGGGTTAAGTTTTGAAGCTTTTAGTGCGGGGTATAGTCCGGCGAGTAAGCCTACTATTGAACAGATAAGAATACCAATAAACATCCAATTCCAGGGTATAACAAAACTGGTACCCATCAATAAAGAAGCAATATTTCCAATCAGCACTCCCAGTATTACGCCAAAAAAAGCTCCCATTAAACTAATGATCATTGCCTCGAATAAAAATTGTTGCCTGATATTTCTTTGTTTACCACCTATGGCTTTAGCCAGGCCAATTTCTTTTGTACGTTCCGTTACTGCAACAAGCATAATATTCATCAAACCGATAGCAGCACCTACTAAAGTAATGAAGCCAATCACCAGCGCTGCTCCTGTTAAGTAACTCAGTTGGTTCAGGAGTAACTCAACAAAAGTGTCACTTTTGTCGATGGCAAAATTTTCATCTTCTGTCGTAGAAAGTTTTCGAATGGGTCTAAACGTTCCAGTGGCTTCGCCGATAGCACCCTCTAATTGTTTGATATCTCCTACTTTTATTTGAATAGAAAATGAGGCATTGGGATTTGAATTGAAAAACCGTCTTACATTTTTATAAGACGTTACAATAACATTATCCCAACTCATCCCCAGGCTACTTCCCTTTTCCTCCAGTGTGCCTACAACTCTGTACGGAATATTATTTACCTTGATAATTTTGTCTACAGGACTTTCAAGATTCTGACCAAAAAACTTCTTCGCGATCTCGGTGCCTATCAAACAAATATTTCTTCCCGACTCAATATCCAGTACATTGATGTTACGACCGTGAGCCAGTGTAAATCCATTTTGCTCAATGTAATTCTCATCACCCCCGAAAACCCTAACTGTGGGATTGCTTTTCTTATTCTCTAATGAAACCACGGCATCGCGCACGCCAAAGATGTACAGGCTAACTTTTGCAGGAAAAGCATAATTAGATTTAAAAGTTTCGCCCTGGAGTTCTGTTATAGGTTTCCCGCTATTTGATTTTTTTTCTTTTCGCTTTCCTTTCTTTTCTTTTTTCAATTCAGCGTCACCACCGAAATGAAAACGCGGCTCTTTATACCTGAGGGTAAATCCGGTAGCCCCCATTGAAGAAAAACTTTCAATGAATTTTTGTTGCATGGCTTCTATGGCTGTTTTAATTCCTACCAATGCCATAATACCAAATGCAATAATTGCTACCGTTATACCGGTACGCAATTTATTTCCACGAACCGTTCGAAAAGCCAGCAAAAAAGTGTCGAGAAATTTCATACAACTCTAAATTACTCAATAGTCAAGAACTGGGACAGGAAGTTTTATGAGTGGAAAAGGTTGTGCGGTGTGAGTGTAAAGGGTTGGGGTGAAGGCTCTTTGAAAGTTTGCCGACAAACAGACCAATGTCTTTCTGTCTCCTCTGTGTCCGCTGTGGTTTCTTGAAGACTGTAATTTAAAGCCTCTTAATTTAAGAAAGTGTTAACCACACCAAACACGGAGAAGGCACGGAGGTCATCTGTAATAATCCGTTGGACAAATTAAAGATCCGGGATAAAATAATAAAGATTGTCGATTAGCCATTGCGGGAAAATACCGAGTACGATCACAATGATGGCAATGCCAATTAACAAGCCTCTGAAAGCAGGAGTTGTTTCAATTTCCTGGGCTTCTCCTTCTTTAAAATACATAGCCTGGATAACTCTGAAGTAATAATAAACGCTGATAGCAGCGCAAACCACCCCAAGAATCACCAGCCATAGTACATGGCCATCATCTACTGCAGCTGATAACATATAAAACTTTGCCATAAATCCGGCGGTGGCAGGGATTCCAGCAAGGGATAATAAAAAAATCGCGTTTGTTCCCGCTAGAACCGGATGAGTTTTTGCAAGTCCGTTGAATCCTTCAAAAGTATAATCCTTCATTTTGATCAGTATGGCGAACACACCGATTGTTGCCAGGCAATAGGCAGCTGTATAAAATATTAATCCTTCCGATGCTTTATTATTCAGCGCCACCAATGCAAACATCATAAACCCTGCCTGGGCGATGCTGGAATAAGCCAGCATTCGTTTAACACTTTGTTGAAATACAGCGGTAATATTTCCAACTAACAAAGTAGCGGCAGTGATGAGGGCTACCATTAACTGCCATTGAGGTTGAACATTCCCAAAACTTCCTGAAAACAAACGGATGAAGGCTATAAAGGCCGCTGCCTTCACAACGGTAGCCATAAAAGAAGTAAATACAGTGGGAGCGCCATCATATACATCAGGCGTCCAGAAATGAAATGGTGCGGCAGATACTTTAAAAGCCATAGAAAACAATAGCAATAATAATCCGGCAGACATTAAAGGAGACAAAGTTTTAGCACCGTATCCAATCATAAAATTACCCTGTGCCCCATATATAAGTGCTATGCCCATCAACATCAAACCGGTAGAAAAAGCGCCCATCAGGAAATATTTCAAGGATGCTTCGTTGCTTTTAAGATTGCGCTTATCACTTCCGGTAAGAATATACAATGGGATGGAAATAATTTCAATACCCAGGAAAAGCATTAGTAAGGTGTTGAAAGAAGATGCAACACTTACCCCACATAAAATAAAAAATATGAGTGCATAATATTCAGCTACATGTACGCCTACTTTTTCCATATCCCTGCCGGAGAGTAACACGAATATCAGGGTACTGGCTAAAGCAATAGAATTAAATAGAAGACCAAAACTGTCAAAAACCAGCATTTTATGTACGTCAAAATTAAAAAAGCGCGTTCCACCAAGCTCCAGGATATTACATGCCAGAAGTATCGTTAATCCTGCAATAGCAATATACCTGATCACAGAGCTTCGTTTGCTTATGATCCCACTGAACATCATAATCACTCCCCATACTGCCGATATTACAATTGCGTTCATATAATTGCTCTTCCTATGGTTGTTTGGTGACCATTCGTGATAAAATAGATTCTACTGTACCTTGAGTAATTTCAAGAATAGGTTTAGGATACACGCCGATTACGAGAATCCCTATTACAATAATTCCCAAAATCATTTTCTCATTTAATCGTATATCCTTTGCAGCTACTGTTATTGAATTCGTATTTCCATAAAATACTTTTTGAATCATGTTTAAAGTATAAATGGCAGATAAAATAATACTAATACCCGCGGTTGCTGCAAATACAATATTATACTTTGTAGCAACCGAACTGAAAATGCCGCTGAACATTAAAAATTCCCCAATAAATGCGTTGGTCAAAGGCAATGCTGTATTGGCAAGTGACACTACAACCAGCAGAATTGCCAGTACCGGGGCTTTCTGTGCCAGCCCCCCGAGCTCTGAAAGCTTACGTGTTTTAAATTGCCTTTCTATCAATTCCACTACAATCCATAATCCAATAATATTGATTCCGTGATTGAACATCTGAATCATTACACCCTGCATACTCATCTCATTTGTTGCAAATATTGCCAGGCACATCAAACCGATATGTGCAATAGAAGAATAGGCAATCAATCTTTTAAGATCATCCTGTTGAATAGCAATCAATGATGCGTAGATCATTCCAAAAATACATAATGTTGAAACCGTATCGCCCCATGCCCAGGTGGCCGTTGGAAGTATTGGAACTAACCAGCGGATCATCCCAAATACGCCCATCTTAACCATAATTCCACTAAGCACCATCGTTGTTGCTGTTGGAGATTGTTCATAGGTATCCGGCTGCCAGGTATGAAAAGGAAATATGGGCATTTTTACTGCAAATGCTATAAAGAATAACCAGAATAACCAGGATTCTTCCTGGTAAGAAAGCTTTACATTATAAAAGGAGTTCAATGCAAAAGAATGATCAGGTGTTTTTGAATACATGTAAATAATCGCCACTAACATAAGTAAGGAAGCGATAAATGTATAAATGAAAAATTTGAACGTAACAGGAATTCTTCTTTCTCCACCCCAAATAGAACAAAGAAAATATGCGGGGATCAGGGCGAGTTCCCAAAAGAAATAAAACAGCAATGCATCAATGGATAAAAATACTCCCATGAGTCCAGCCTGACTCAGAAGCATAAATGCATAAAACTGGTTGGCCTTTTGATAAGAGCTTTTGTAAGTAGCAATAAAAATGATAGGGAATGAAACCGCAGTCAGCATTGATAAAAGTTTCCCCATCCCATCCCCAGCCACGGAAAACCTGCTTCCCAGGGAAGGAATCCATTCTACATCAGTGATCCATTGTGGATTTGAAGTAAAATAGGTGACACCCAAAACAGAAACGGTTAGAGTAATAAGAGTTGAAACCAATGCCCATAACCGGGCGGTAGTTTCATTCTTCAGAAAAAATGAAATACATCCACTCAGCAACGGAATCACTATCAGTAAAACAGGAATCATTTATATTATTTTCAATTTGACATCCATTCAATTCTATTCAATTATATCTCACACCTAACATCGTACCTCTAACATCGTATATCTCGAATCATATCCCTTATTAAAAAAAGAACTGTATCACAAAAAACACCAGTATACTAATTACCATCAAAAGCACATAACTTCCTACCTGTCCGCTTTGTATCCATCGTACCTGCCTGCTGCTATACTGCAGCAATCTTCCAACTCCGTTCACTGCCCAGTCAATCCCGTTTTTTTCTATAGTCCGGCTGAGGAATTTGGCTAAAGCGTTTGCAGGTTTTATGATCACCGCATTGTATAATTCATCCACATACCATTTATTAGCTACTATTTTCCCTGCTCCTGAGGCCTCCTGCGAGTCGGGTTTACGACGGAAGCGATTGATCGCAATGAAAATGGCAACTATAGCAATGACTACTGAAACACCCATTAACAAATATTCCGTGTTGTGATCTAAATGACGGGCATTTTTCAACCTCGTTGATTCTGCAAATATTGGTGCGAGGAAATGTTCCAGCGAATGACCATTTTCCATGAATAAAGCAGGGATACCCACCAAACCTCCAACAACTGTAAGAAATGCCAGAACTATCAAAGGGATGGTCATCGCAGCAGGGCTTTCATGCAAATGATGTTTCTGGTCTTCAGTACCTCTGAATTCACCCAGAAAAGTGGATGCATACAATCGGAACATATAATAAGCAGTCATCCCTGCGGTCAGAACGCCAAGCACCCAATAAATAATATTATGCGAAAACGCTGCGGCAAGGATTTCATCTTTGGAAAAGAAACCGGAGAAAGGAGGGATACCGGCAATGGCAATGCATCCCAACAAAAAAGTAATATGTGTAACTGGCAGATATTTTTTTAATCCTCCCATATTGCGGATATCCTGTTCATGATGCATGGCATGTATCACAGAACCAGCGCCAAGGAATAATAAAGCTTTGAAGAATGCATGCGTCATCACATGGAAAACAGCTCCTGTATAAGCACCTACACCCAACGCCAAAAACATATATCCTAACTGACTTACCGTTGAATAAGCCAGCACTTTTTTAATATCATTTTGCTTCAATGCTATAGTTGCCGCCAGGATTGCAGTAGCTAATCCTGTGACTGCAACAACCGTTTGTGAAACGGGTGCCAGTGTATACAAGATATTGCTCCTGGCAATCATGTAAATACCAGCGGTGACCATAGTCGCAGCATGGATCAATGCCGATACGGGGGTGGGGCCAGCCATGGCATCGGGTAACCAGGTATATAAGGGGATTTGTGCACTCTTACCCGTTGCCCCTACAAATAATAAAAGAGTAATTCCAGTGAGTACCGCTATTGATGTAGCGGGAGCAGCCTCAAAAATATCAGCAAAATTTACGGAACCGAATTCGGCAATCATCCAGAATACCCCCAGCAAAAAACCAAGATCTCCAATCCGGTTCATGATAAAAGCTTTCTTCGCGGCGTTGTTGTAATCGGTATTCTTAAACCAGTATCCGATTAAAAGATAAGAACACAATCCTACCCCTTCCCATCCTATAAACAGGATCACATAATTACCACCCAGCACCAATAAGAGCATAAAGAATACAAATAAATTAAGGTATGCAAAATAACGTGCAAAATGATCGTTACGCTCCTCCTTCATATAAGCAGTGGAATACACATGGATCAAAAATCCAACACCGGTAATTATTAATAAGAATAAGGAAGACAACTGATCAACCTGGAATGAGAATGGAATCGATAATTTTCCTACGTTGATAAATTCAAAAAGTGTAACCACCACGGGTGTGAACCCTTCACTCTTTACCTCAAAAAAAATAAGAAGGCTCACAACAAATGATGCCAATATTACCCCGCAGCCGATAATACTGATTAATGATTTGGATAACTTATTCCGGAATAATCCGTTCAAAAGAAATCCTATAACAGGAAATAATGGAACTAAGTAAACCAGTTTGCTCATAAATTCAGTTGGAATTTAGAATACAGGATACAGAATACAGAATTGAAATCAAACTCCTGTTCTGTGTACTGTATCCCGGCTGTTCCCTCAATGTTTCAACCTGTTTAAAAAATTTATGTCTACCGAATGAACATTTCTATACATCATAACTATAATGGCCAGCCCAACACTTACCTCGGCTGCCGCCACCACCATAATAAAGAATACGAATAATTGAGCATCTGTTCCTACAGTAGAATTCGCCGCACCACTGGCCAGGTGATGCATTTTTGAAAAAGCAACGAGCATTAGATTGACAGCGTTTAACATGAGCTCAATACACATAAAAACGATAATGGCATTGCGACGTGTTAGTACACCCACTATCCCAATACAAAACAAAGCAATTGATAAAAATATATAGTACTCAATTTTCATAAAACAGCACCCATACCCCCAAAAGGGTTTTTATATACAATATGAAATCTAAACAATTGTAGCCCCTTTTATTGGGGCAGGGGTTCAATCTCCTCTCTTGCCAATCACCACGGCTCCAACCATCGCACTTAAAAATAAAATACTACTAATCTCAAAAGGCACTACATATTCGGTAAAAAGTATTTGTCCCAGGTTTTGGATCAATCCAATATTACCTTCATTGTACTGAGTTTGTTGCCCCCTCACTTCGGCATTCTTTAATGCTGCCACCAGAACCAATAATAAACATCCACCTGCTACAATACCCGCCATCTTCAACCACCGGTTTTTTTTGGGCTCGGTATCCGTGTTCATATTCATCAACATGATTACAAAAAGGAACAATACCATGATGGCTCCCGCATAAACGATCAGGTTGACAATTCCCAGGAACTGGGCATTCATTAAAATATAATGTCCGGAAATGGCAAAAAAAGTAACGATTAACCACAACACACTATGAACAGCATTTCTGCTAACAACTACCATAATGGCGCAGCCTAAGACCATTGCACTCAGGAAATAAAACAAAATTTCGCTTATGTTCATACGGTCAGTTGGTTATTCGCTATTGCTGCTGCGATTTGTTTGCCCTGTTCCCCAAAGCTTTCTTATATTCTTCAGGATTTGTTATTGGATGAGGAATTAATAAATCTTCCTTCCCATATATAAATCCCTTACGTTGATAATTAGATGGAGCAAAAGTTTCGCTAAGGTAAACAGCATCTTTTGGACAGGCTTCTTCGCACAACCCGCAAAAAATACATCGCAACATATTGATCTCATACTTAGCTGCATATTTTTCCTCGCGGTATAAATGTTCCTCACCTGGTTTACGTTCTGCTCCTTCCATAGTGATCGCTTCGGCCGGGCACGCTACAGCACATAACCCGCAGGCGGTACAATTTTCGCGGCCTTCCTCATCCCTGTTCAATATTTGAAGCCCACGGAATACCGGGCTAAATGCGCGCTTTTGTTCGGGATAACTTATGGTTGCTTTCTTTTTAAAGATATGTTTGAAGGTGATCCACATTCCCTTTGCAATATTCCACATGTAAAGCTTCTCTACCCAGGTCATGGGCTTTCGCTCTACTTGCTTCGCTCTGCTCGTTAATGATTGCATTTTTTATTTTTTTGCTCCCTCCCTGTCGGTTGGGATTTAAATTGTTGCAAAAGTAATAGTTTGACTTATACTTTATTTACTTCTTTAGCCATAAAACAACGGCTGCAGTAATTACCATATTCACGAGCCCCAATGGTATCAATCCTTTCCATCCAAGGTTCATTAACTGATCATATCTAAATCTCGGAATTGTCCAACGAACCCACATGAAAACAAAAATAAATATGAGCACTTTCAAAAACATGACCCCGCCCTGAAGCAATGCCATCCAGTTGTATCCAATATTTTTTACGAGTTCCGTATCACTAACAAATGGAATATCATACCCACCCCAGAATAAAGTAACCATCACCGCACTGCTAATGAACATATTTATATATTCGGCAAAAAGATAAAACCCCAGTTTCATGGATGAATATTCCTGGTGGTATCCAAAGTTCAATTCGTTTTCTGCTTCCGGCAGATCGAACGGGGTACGGTTACATTCTGCAAAAGCACACACCAGGAAAATGAAGAATCCCAGGGGCTGATACAACACATTGTACCAACCATCTAATTGCTGCCCCATAATCACACTCATCTTTAAAGAACCTGTCATCATCAACAATGCTATCAGCGATAATCCCATAGGCAATTCATACGAAATAACCTGGGAGGCTCCACGCATGGCGGCTAATAACGAAAATTTATTATTTGAGGCCCAGCCTCCGATCATGATTCCATATACACCCATACTCACTACCCCAAAAATGTACAGAATACCGATATTAATATCCGCAATTTGTAAACTTACATAGCGATCCTGCCCGAATAAAGTAAAATGAATTCGATCACCCCAGGGAATAACTGCCGAGGTCATCATTGCTGTAAGCATCGCCAAACAAGGTCCCAATACAAACAGCATTTTGTTTGAAGTGTTGGGAATAATTTCTTCCTTCATGAAAAGTTTCAATCCATCCGCCAGGGGTTGAAAAAGCCCAAAGGGACCGGCACGATTTGGCCCCCGCCGGTCTTGTATGATAGCAGCAACTTTTCGTTCCATATACGTTTCATACATAGCAATAATCAGGGAAAGAGAAACGATGCTAATTATAAGTATCATTTTTTCAACTATAAAACCCCAGTCCATGGCTAATAAAACTAAGTGCATCGAATTTATATTTTATCCCAACCTTAGTTTCTCTTTGAATGAGAAACTGACCAGGTTTAGTTTGAATTCAAAATCCCATTTATTATGCTCCATCCCTACGGGATGGTTCTGGCTTTTATTTATATGTTACCGACAGTTTATCCCTAACGGGATAACCAGTCTGCAAACCCTGTTCCCTATTCCCGACTCACTACTCCCTACTAGCCTTACACCGGCGGGTTATCATCAAACACATCACTCGTCGCCGGTCCTTCTATTTTAGACAATTCTATCTCAGGCTGATTCACTTCACTAACAGTATGAATATCCATTAACAGCCTTGGATCCCGGCCACCCATTACTTCCGGTAAAAATTCCTTTGGAATTTTAGTATTCTTATTATAATGGCCCGCTGAAATCACGGAATGCCGGCTAACAACTGTTGGACCGTCAATGATCCAATCACTCGTTTCTTTTTTATCGAACCGGCAATCATTACAGATCCAGTCTTCTACTTCATCCCATTGATTCTTTCTGGCTGTAACTCTGTAAACTTCATCTCCCCGGTTCCATAAAGTGACCTTTCCACAACATTTAGCACAATCACGATGAGCTTCCATGGGCTTCAGGAACCATACGCGGTTTTTGAAACGAAAAGTTCTATCGGTTAAGGCACCGACAGGACAAACATCAATTACATTCCCGATAAAATCGTGATGTAAGGCTTTCTCAATATAGGTAGCTATTTCTGAATGATCTCCTCTGTCGAGGATGCCATGAACTCTTTTCTCTGTTAATTGGTCAGCAACAAATACACACCGGAAACACAAGATGCATCTCGTCATATGCAATTGAATATACGGACCGAGATCACGCCTTTCAAATGTTCTTCTTTGAAATTCATAACGGGTACCTTCCTTACCATGCTCATAGCTTAAGTCCTGTAAATGACATTCACCGGCCTGGTCGCAAATGGGACAATCCAAAGGATGATTGATCAATAAAAATTCCACTACCCCATTTCTTGCATCGATCACTCTTTCACTGGTAATACTCTTTACTACCATACCATCCATCACGTTTGTGCGACAACTGGCTACCAGTTTCGGCATCGGTCGGGGATCGGCCGTTGAGCCGGCGGCAACTTCGACCAGGCATGTACGGCACTTACCCCCACTTCCCTGCAATTTGCTATAATAGCACATGGCCGGGGGTACAACATCGCCGCCGATTGAACGGGCAGCTTGTAAGATGCTGGTTCCCGATTCTACCTCAATGGCGATATTATCAATCGTTACTTTAAATAATTTTTTTTCGTCTGCCATGTTTTTTCCTCGCAAAGGCGCAGAGGCGCAAAGATTTTCGGCGTCTTTGCGCCTGTGCGCGATATTTTATGCTGTTACTGTTTGTAATGGATCCGCATAATGTGCCAAACCATAATTTCTTTTCTGGCTTTCTTCAGGGTTCCGTACATGCCATTCGAACTCATCCCTGAAATGCCTGATCGCCGCTGCAACAGGCCAGGCGGCTGCATCACCTAAGGGGCAGATCGTATTGCCTTCGATCCGCCGCTGGATATCCCACAACAGATCAATATCAGTTAACTTGCCCTTGCCGTATTCGATATTCTTTAAAATTTTTTCCATCCAGCCTGTTCCTTCACGACAGGGAGAACACTGACCACAGCTTTCATGCCGGTAGAATCTCGCTAATGTTAGTGTATGTCTTACTACACACTGATCTTCATCCAAAACAATAAATCCTCCTGATCCCATCATGGATCCGGTTACAAAACCTCCGTCGGCAAGACCTTCATAAGACATTATCCTTGTTTCTCCTTTCGCTGTTTTTAATAACAGGTTAGCGGGAAGAATGGGTACTGAAGAACCCCCGGGAATACATGCTTTTAATTTTTTCCCGTTTGGAATTCCCCCACAATATTCATCACTATATATAAATTCTTCCACGGAAATAGTCATGTCCATTTCATAAACACCTGGTTTATTTATGTTACCACAGGCAGAAATCAATTTAGTGCCTGTTGATTTTCCAATTCCAATTTTTGCATACTCTTCACCGCCCATATTTATGATAGGAACAATGGCCGTTAGTGTTTCTACATTATTTACCACTGTAGGGCAATCCCACAATCCTTTCACAGCAGGAAAGGGTGGCTTTATTCTTGGGTTTCCTCTTTTGCCTTCTAAAGATTCCAGCAAAGCGGTTTCTTCACCACATATATAGGCACCAGCACCTCTCTGGATATATATTTCACAATCAAACCCGGTTCCCAATATATTTTTTCCCAGCCAGTTATTCGCCTTTGCTTCGGCAATTGCCTGCTCCAATATGTCCACAATCCAGGCATACTCACCCCGTATATAGATATAAGTTCTACCTGATCCTAGCGCATACGATGAAACAATTAATCCTTCTATCAATAAATGCGGAAGGAATTCCATAAGGTAACGATCCTTGAAGGTTCCGGGCTCTGATTCATCCGCATTACAGACAAGATATCGGGGAACACCTTCAGGCTTAGCGAGGAAACTCCATTTCATTCCAGTTGGAAATCCCGCACCCCCACGGCCTCGCAACCCACTTTTTTTGACTTCTTCTACAACATCATTTGGAGCCATTTTGAAAGCCTTCTCTACAGACGCATAACCTCCATTTTTACGGTAAGCATCGTAGTAGCGGATGCCTTCAATATTTACTTTATCTATTAATAATTTTTTTGCCATACCCTACATCCCTAAAGGAATTTTTTTATTTATTCACCAACCATTTTATTTAAATCCAGCCATTAGCATACGCATTGGATGCCATGTTCTTTTGTTATTCCCACGTTCAATTTTCTTTTTCACAATTAAACATCCAATTAATTCCAAACCTATCTGTCATCATTCCAAATTTTGCTCCCCAAAAGGTATCCTCTAAAGGCATGGTAATTTTTCCACCTTCACTCAAGGCAGTAAAAACATTTTCCATGGCAACAGTATCTTTAAAATCAATACAAAGATGAATATTGCCAGTATTCCCAGCCGATAGTCCACTGCCATCGGAGGCCATAAAAGAAATGTTGTTTCCTTCAAAAGTGGCGTGTAATATTTTTTGCTTATCGGCACTCATTGATTCAGCCGGCGAACCTTCAAACCTTGAAAGTTGTTTAATTTCACCGCCAATAGTGTTTGAATAAAAATTCAATGCCTCTTCACAAGTACCATTGAACATGAGGTAGGGTGTCAATTTCATTGTAAATATTTTACGGTTTAGGAATTCTTACTGCTTGTCTTGCCCACAACCTCCATTTGCCTTTCTCTTTTTTCCAAACCTGCAGCAGGTTAATGTCTAGAGGTGCTTCGGTTCCATTGATTACTGTAGTCGCCCGAAAGTTGTGGCGGACAATCGCTGTTTTCCCATCCACATCAACACTAACTTTTTCAAATAAACTGTTTTTATAAGTTGTTTTACTGGCAATAGTATTTTTTACCATCGAAGCCTTATCCTCGATGTTTCCACCGGAATGACCATAGGTTACTTTTTTACTTACCAGGTCTTCCAGGGCAGCACTATCTTTTGTTTCAAAAATAGCTTTGCTCAATGCTTCTACCCTGCTCCATACCAGTGCATCCCCACCAGACTGCGCAAACGATACAACGGAAATAAAAAAGATCATTAAAATTGAAAAAAGCTTTTTCATGTTTTATACTTTAATTGTTAAGAGCTGCATTCTTTCTGCATTCTTCAATGATCTGGTCCACTTTTTCGTTTGTAAGATGTTCCCTGAAATTTTTTCCCAGCTGCATCATGGGTGCATATCCACAGGCACCTAAACACTCAACGGTTTTCAAAGTAAACATCCTGTCGGATGTTGTTTCGCCAACACCGATGTTTAATTTTTCCTTTATATAATCGATGATCGGATCACTTCCATTCAACATGCAAGGCCCGGTTTGGCAAACTTCAAATACGTATTTACCTACAGGTTTGAGATTATACATGCTATAGAATGTAGCTACTTCATACACCTCAATGGGCTCTAACTGCAACAAAGAAGCAACATAATCCATCGATTCAACGCTTAACCATCCGCCAAATTCCTCCTGTGCCATATGCAGCAAAGGTATCACTGCACTTTTTTGTTTACCCTCAGGGTAACTTGCAATGAGCTCTTTTACTTTTAATAATTTTTCTTCTGAAAATTGTCCCATAACAATTAAACTATTAACAAGAATTAGAATCACTCACAACATTAGCACATTAGCACATTAGCACATTAGCACATTAGCACATTA
>Ga0136634_10000730_pt1 | contig 13554 bp, 10 predicted proteins | sample AntDrymUQ8332106_2_FD_104654 | JGI IMG/M metagenome (GOLD analysis project Ga0136634, IMG submission 104654) | Polar desert sand microbial communities from Dry Valleys, Antarctica - metaG UQ833 (21.06) | ecosystem: Environmental > Terrestrial > Soil > Desert | place: Antarctica: Dry Valley... | reverse complement strand
CTGGCCGCGCTCGACCGCCTCGCGATCGACGCCGCGCAGCAGGCAACCCACATTGTCGCCAGCCTGGCCCTGATCGAGCAGTTTGCGGAACATTTCCACGCCGGTAACCACTGTCTTGGTGGTCGGCTTGATGCCGACGATCTCAACTTCCTCGCCAACCTTCACGATCCCGCGCTCAATACGGCCGGTGACCACCGTGCCGCGGCCAGAAATCGAAAACACGTCTTCGATCGGCATCAGGAACGGCTTGTCGATTGGCCGCTCTGGCTGCGGTATATACTCATCCACGGCCTTCATCAGCGCATTGATCGAGGCCCGGCCCATCTCTTCTTCGCGTCCCTCGAGCGCCGCGAGAGCGGAGCCCTTGACGATCGGGATGTCGTCGCCGGGGAATTCGTAGGAGGTGAGCAGCTCGCGCACTTCTAGCTCGACCAGCTCGAGCAGCTCCGGATCGTCGACCATGTCGACCTTGTTCAGGTACACGACGAGCGCCGGCACACCAACCTGGCGCGCAAGCAGGATATGCTCCCGGGTCTGCGGCATCGGGCCGTCGGCGGCGCTGACGACCAGAATAGCGCCGTCCATCTGCGCTGCGCCGGTGATCATGTTTTTCACGTAGTCCGCGTGGCCGGGGCAGTCGACATGCGCATAATGCCGATTGGCAGTCTCATATTCCACATGCGCCGTGGAAATTGTGATGCCGCGGGCACGCTCTTCCGGCGCCTTATCGATTTGATCGTAAGCCTGGAACGTCGCGCCACCGGTCTCCGCTAGAACCTTCGTGATCGCAGCCGTCAGCGTCGTCTTGCCATGATCGACATGGCCGATCGTCCCGACATTGCAGTGCGGCTTATTGCGTTGAAACTTTGACTTGGCCATTGGGCTCTCCGTGCTTCCAACCTCTTGGTTTGGCTTCCAAGATCACTTAGGCAAACTTTGCTTGAACTTCTTCCGCGACGTTCTGCGGCACCTGGGCGTAATGATCGAACTGCATGCTGAACGAGGCGCGCCCCTGGCTCATGGAGCGCAACGTGTTCACATAACCGAACATATTGGCGAGCGGGACCAGCGCATTGAGCACCGTCGCGTTGCCGCGCATTTCCTGCCCCTGGACCTGGCCGCGACGGCTGGTCAAATCACCGATGATGCCGCCGACATAATCTTCCGGCGTTACCGCCTCGACCTTCATGATCGGCTCGAGAAGCTTGGGCCCCGCCTTCTGGATACCCTCGCGCAACGCGGCGCGGGAGGCGATTTCGAAAGCCAGCGCACTCGAGTCCACCTCATGATAAGCGCCGTCGATGAGCGACACTTTGAGGTCGATCACAGGGAAGCCCGCCAGCACGCCGTTGTCGAGCACGCTCTTCAGACCCTTTTCCACGCCGGGGATATATTCCTTCGGCACCGAGCCGCCGACGACCTTGCTGTCGAAGACAAAGCCGGACCCTGGCTCCCCCTTCTCGATCATGAGCTTGACGCGGGCGAACTGGCCCGAACCGCCGGTCTGCTTCTTGTGGGTGTAATCGATCTCGGCCTTGCGCGTGACGGTCTCGCGATAAGCCACTTGCGGCGCGCCGATATTGGCCTCGACCTTATAGGTGCGTTTAAGGATATCGACTTTGATGTCGAGATGCAGTTCGCCCATGCCCTTGAGAATGGTTTGTCCGGACTCAGGATCGGTCGAAACGCGGAAGGAGGGATCTTCATTTGCGAGCTTGGAGAGCGCTACGCCGAGCTTTTCCTGGTCGGCCTTGGATTTGGGCTCGATGGCGATCTCAATAACCGGATCGGGAAATTCCATCCGCTCAAGAATGACCGGCTTTGCCGTATCGCAAAGCGTGTCGCCGGTGCGGACGTCCTTGAGCCCGGCCAATGCGACGATATCGCCGGCGAAAGCCTCCTTAATATCCTCACGGTTGTTCGCATGCATGAGCAACATGCGTCCGACGCGTTCCTTGCGATCGCGCGTCGAGTTCACCACGCCCATGCCGGACTCAATCTTCCCCGAATAGATGCGGCAGAAGGTGAGCGTACCGACGAACGGGTCGTCCATGATCTTGAAGGCGAGCACGGAAAGCGGCTCGGCGTCGGCGGCTCTGCGCACAACTTCGTCGCCGGTTTTCACATCGATGCCCTTAATCGGCGGCACATCCAGCGGCGAGGGCAGGTAATCGATGACCGCATCGAGCAGCGGTTGCACGCCCTTGTTCTTGAAGGCCGAGCCACAAAGCACCGGGTAGAACATGCTGGTGCACGTCCCCTTCCGGATCAATGCCTTCAGCGTGTCGATATCGGGTTCCTTGCCGTCGAGATAAGCTTCGAGGGCGCCTTCATCCATCTCGACCGCCGTCTCGATCAGCTTCTCGCGGTATTCCTTCGCCCGTTCCACGAGATCGGCGGGGATGTCCTCGTCATGGAAGGCGGCGCCGAGCGTTTCTTCCTTCCAGACGACAGCCTTCATACGAATTAGATCGATAATGCCCTTGAACGCACTCTCCGCGCCGTAAGGCAACTGCAAGATGAGCGTTTTGGCACCCAACCGCTTATGAATGGAATCGACAGAATCATAGAAATCCGCGCCGATCTTGTCCATTTTGTTCACGAAGAACATGCGCGGCACACCGTATTTGTCACCCTGCCGCCAGACCGTTTCCGTCTGCGGCTCCACGCCTTGGTTGGCGTCGAGAAGAGCAACGGCACCATCCAGCACGCGCAGCGAACGCTCAACTTCGATGGTGAAGTCCACGTGGCCGGGCGTATCGATGATATTGATGCGCTGATCGTTCCAGTAGCAGGTCGTCGCCGCGGACGTGATCGTGATACCGCGTTCCTGCTCTTGCTCCATCCAATCCATGGTAGCGGCGCCGTCGTGGACTTCGCCGATTTTGTGGCTCTTACCGGTGTAATACAGGATCCGCTCAGTGGTCGTGGTTTTGCCCGCATCAATGTGAGCCATGATGCCGATATTTCGGTAATCTTCGATCGGTGTCTGACGTGCCATGACTAAACGATCCCAGGGTAAACTTTACCAGCGGTAATGCGAGAAGGCGCGGTTGGCTTCGGCCATCCTGTGCGTGTCTTCGCGCTTTTTCACAGCTGTTCCGCGATTATTCGCGGCATCGAGCAGCTCGCCCGAGAGCCGCTCTTCCATCGTATTCTCGTTGCGGCCGCGCGCCGCTGTGATGATCCAGCGAATGGCGAGCGCCTGACGCCGGTCCATCCGCACCTCGACCGGCACTTGATAGGTTGCACCGCCAACGCGGCGGGAGCGCACCTCGATGGCGGGCTTCACATTATCCAATGCCTCGTGAAACAATTGGATCGCGTCGCGCTTGGCCCTTTGCTCGATCCGCTCCAGCGCGCTGTAGACAATGCGCTCGGCGGCGGATTTCTTGCCTTCATACATCAAGCTATTCATAAACTTCGTGAGCACATTATCCCCATATTTCGGATCGGGGATGATCTCACGCTTCTCTGCTCTGTGACGGCGGGACATCGCTTTCCACCTGCTCGTTCAAACTTATCGTCGGCCGCTATTTCGGCCGCTTGGCGCCATATTTCGACCGGCGCTGACGGCGCTTGGACACACCCTGGGTGTCGAGCACGCCGCGGATGATGTGATAGCGCACGCCGGGCAGGTCTTTCACGCGGCCGCCGCGGATCAGCACGACCGAGTGTTCCTGAAGGTTGTGACCCTCACCCGGAATGTAGCTTGTCACCTCGAACCCATTCTGCAGCCGCACGCGCGCCACTTTGCGCAGGGCCGAGTTCGGCTTTTTCGGGGTCGTCGTGTAGACGCGCGTGCAAACGCCGCGCTTTTGCGGGCATGCTTGCATCGCCGGAACTTTGTTCCGTTTGATCGGTTTTGTCCGCGGCTTTCGGATAAGCTGCTGTATTGTCGGCATCGCCTTCCAACCCACGCGAGAGATGCCGGCTCCGCTCAGCTCCGACCCATGGGTCAAGCTCCGCAGCCAGCAAAACACGAGAGGACCGCCCGGCGCTATGCCGGAAGGTCGTACGTTCAGTCTTGTCCAATTATGGGGCAGCGTTTAGGTCGGAAACTCACGCGTTGAAACGGAGAGAAAAGCCTACCGCCTGCCAAAATCAGTGAACGGGAAAATAGTCGTCTAGAATTGCACCGTCAAGCGGCAAATGCCCCGCAATCCGCAAGATACAATGAATTTGTCTGCCAACATGCGCAAATGGTGAGAACCCGTGCCTATAGCAGCATTGCTCCGCGATCGGCGCATAGCAGGTCTGCAGAGATGCATCACTGTGGAGATCGTGGTAGACCCGGCAAAATTGGATGACCATGGACGTGCACACAAGTGGGAGGGAGACACAGGGCGAATATGAGCGAATTCTTTGCCTGGGCCGCGACCGGACTCGTGGGGGGACTCGAGGCCTGGTCAGACGCCGACGCTAAAAAGGGGGAAGGACGACAATACGCCACCGGCGGGCACGGGCAGGCCGTGATCCATCGCCAGCGTTTCTTTCTGCGTCAGCGCGATGGGCAGGATATTGAAATTTTGCTTCTCGATAGCGGCATTGGCTTTCGCAACGGTCATGCAGTAACAGCCGTTTGGGCCGCCAGCAAAGGGGCCATCTACGGCCATTGCATCTATCTGGAGAATCACACGACCGGCGCGATCGCGCGTCTGCCTGAAAATGTCGCCATGATCAGACCCAGAGTGGGCCTTTGGAAAGTTGCCGGTTTCGGCTTCGTTGCCACTTTTCTCGCGGCTTTAGCGCTTCTTCTATGGCTTTTTTTACAGCGTGCGCCATCCTATGCCAGTCATAAGCTATTCTGGATAAGCGGAGCTGTGTCTTTATCGTTGCTCTTCGTGATCGGCCTTGTGGTGATCAAGCTTGTTCTCGATTATATCAGAACCGACGACGACCAGAAGATTTGGCTAGCAGCAGACAAAGCACTTGCTAATGCGCGGCGCGTTTTGCTCCAAAAACCTGTAATTAGAACATACAACTAATGACGCTGTTACTTAGAATGGTTATAAACGTTGGCACGCTAGTTCAGTGTTATATTGCACACTTTGACACCGATCACAGGATGTCATATTCTAGCCTTTAGTCTTAGTTAGCATTCCGACCTTACCCAGTATCGCTTTTTTCCCGAGGCATTGCGGCGAGGCATCATGAAGCGATTTGCCGATCAATTTGCCTGCCAAAAGCTGCCCCGATTATTCAGCCGCCTTCGCATTTTTTACGTCCTCCTGTTTTCCATTAGCATCCTTCCTCTTCATCGCGAATCTTTCGCCAGCACCCATGGGCCGGCCCGGGAGGTTACAACGCGCGGTGCCCCGAAGCCGGTTTCACGCATACGCGGGGCAACGACCCAGGTCTACCGCCTCGTCGTTGACGTGGGAGGGGCGGTTAAGGGCGGGACTTCTTTCCTCGTAAGTGGGAGGCGGATCATTGCGACGAATCATCATGTCGTCGAGAATGGCACCGCTTTCACCCTCGGTTTCTTGACAGAGCATGGGCATATAAGGCGCGTTCCACTGCGACTACTGGCAACGTATCCGCAAAAGGATCTGGCTCTCCTGGAGTCGCTCGACGATTTGCCTGGCGAAGCGATGCCTCTTTTCACAACGCATCCCGACCCCGCCACGGATCTGTTTGCGATCGGCTTTCCTGCGGCGGCAGATCCGCAAGGACCGATCTCCTGGACGAGCGGCAATGACGACACCTTTTTCGTCCCCTCGGTCATCAAGGGTTATGTTTCACGGGTGCTGCCAAATCGGTGGTTCTCAAGCCAATTACAGCATCAGACGCCGATTATTCCCGGTTATAGCGGGGGTCCACTTGTGGATAATGACGGCGTCGTTGTCGGTGTCAGCACCTCAGTCCATAAAGAGGCGACCGGCATTTCCTATGCGGTGCTGGCGCGCGACTTGGCGGAATTTGCCGCCGCTTGCGGACTCCCTGTCAACGGCAATCCAGCCCCGGCGCTGCTCGCGGCCACAGAACAGCCGTCCACAGCTTCCGCCCCGGCCACGCTGAACACGTTCGCATTCCAGCCTGGTAGGGATAGCGATCGCGCCATGCTGGAACGCGCTGATACGATGTTGGCAAACGGCGACATTGTGGCAGCTCGCCTTGTCCTGGAATACCTCGCCTCGCAGCGCCGGGTTCCTGAAGCCATTGCCGGCCTTGCCAAATCCTACGATCCCTCCTACCTGCGGCAGCGAAACGTAATGGGCGTGGTAGGCAACGCGGGTAAGGCCGAGGCGCTCTACAAAGAGGCCGCCGAGTTGGGAAACGATGAGGCCAAACGTATGCTGATGGCCATCAGCACCGGAGGCTGCATGGATAGCCTGTGCAAGCTCGTCAATACGGAGAACGGTCCTGCACTGCGCTGCGAACGCGGCAAGCTTTAAAGATTGCGACCGGCCAGATCATGCATACTTGGTGTGGCGGATTGGCTTACCCGGCACCACTGTCTCCGCGGCCGCGGTGATTGCAGCGGCGGTCAGGCCATAGCTGGTGTAAAGCTCCTCAACCGACCCCGTTTGCCCGAAATGCTCAACGCCGAGCGCGCGCACGCGGTGGCCGGCGACCGAGCCCAGCCATGCCAGCGTCGCCGGATGCCCGTCGAGGACGGTGACGATGCCGCAATGCTGGGGCACCGCATCGAAGAGCCTGTCCACATGTGAGCGCGCTTGGACGGCGCCGCGTTCGCGGGCGCGGCCTGCGGCTGTCCAGCCCGCGTTGAGGCGATCCGCCGAGGTCACCGCCAGAAGGCCGATATCGCGGCGGTCTTCCGCGATCAGTCCCGCCGCTTCGATCGCTTCCGGAGCGACCGCGCCGGAATAGGCGATCACGACCTCGGCGTTCGCCCCTGGTTTGCGGAGCCAGTAGCCGCCATTGACGATGTGCTCGGCAAGCTCGGGTGTCATCGACCGCTTCAACTGCTCGAGAGGCCGGGTGGAAAGGCGCAGATAAACCGAGCCGCCGGTCTCGTCGCGCAGCCAGGAGCGCTCCGAGTGCTGCCCATCGCCTTCGCGCTGCAGGTAGTCAAAAGCCCAGCGCATGATGAGCGCGAGTTCGTCGGCGAAGGCCGGTTCGAACGCGGCGAGCCCGTCCTGCGCCATGCCGATCAGCGGCGTGCCGATGGATTGATGCGCCCCGCCCTCCGGCGCCAAGGTAATACCAGAGGGCGTCGCGGCCAGGATGAAACGCGCCTCCTGATAGCAGGCATAGTTCAGGGCGTCCAACCCGCGCGCGATGAACGGATCGTAGAGCGTGCCGATCGGAATAAGCCGCTCGCCAAACAGGGAATGCGACAGACCCAGTGCCGCAAGGTTAAGGAACAGATTCATCTCGGCGATGCCCAGTTCGAAATGCTGCCCCTTCGGGCTGAATTCCCAGCGTTGCGGCGAGACGATGCGCTCCTCGCGAAAAGTGTCCGCGAGGCTTTCGCGCGCGAACAGGCCGCGCCGGTTAACCCACGGTCCGAGATTGGTGGAGACGGTGACGTCGGGCGAGGTGGTCACGATGCGCGCGGCCAGCGGCGTGTCGGAGCGCGCGAGATCGTTCAGCAGATGGCCGAAAGCGGCCTGCGTTGATGTGGTGGCCGTCGCGGCCGGCGCGATCTCGGGAATAGGCACGGCAGCCGCGCTGTAACGCCGACGGCCCATCGCGTTGAACGGCACTTCGGAGAGGAAGCGTTCCACTCCGGCCGGGTCGGCAAGCCCCTCGCTTCGATCCCATTCCCTGCCCTCTCCGATGCTCATCGCCGCGCGGAACTGCTCCATCTGCGCCGCTGTCATCAGCCCAGCGTGGTTGTCCTTATGTCCCTGAAACGGCAGTCCAAGGCCCTTGATAGTGTAGGCCAGGAAACAGACTGGCCGATCGTCTGTGACGGAGCCGAATGCCTCCAGCAGCGTCTCCAGATCGTGCCCGCCCAAATTTGTCATGAGACGCGCGAGTTGGCCGTCCGAGCGGCGATCGAGCAGCGCGGTCAACGGCCCTTGATCGCCGAGTTCATCCAACAAACGCTTGCGCCAGTTAGCCCCGCCCTGAAATGTAAGCGCGGCGTAGAGCTGGTTGGGGCAGCGGTCGATCCAGTCGCGCAATGCCTCGCCGCCCGGCTCACGGAACGCTTCCTCCAGAAGAGAGCCGTATTTCAGAACGACCACCTCCCAGCCCATGGCCTCGAACAGCGCCTTGATGCGTTCGTACAGCCCCTCGCGGACCACGGCGTCGAGGCTCTGGCGGTTATAGTCGATGATCCACCAGCAATTGCGCAGGCCCTGCTTCCAGCCTTCCAGCAAGCATTCATAAATGTTGCCCTCGTCCAGCTCGGCATCGCCCACCAGCGCGATCATGCGGCCCTGCGGGTGACGTAACAGGTCGTGGGCGGCGATATAATCCTGCACGAGGCTGGCGAACACGGTCATCGCCGCGCCGAGACCGACCGAGCCGGTGGAGAAATCCACGTCGTCCACGTCCTTGGTGCGCGAGGGATAGCTCTGCGCGCCGCCATAGCCGCGGAACCGCTGCAGCTTTTCCTGTGTCTGGTTGCCAAGCAGATATTGGATGGCGTGGAAAACCGGGCTGGCATGCGGCTTTACCGCCACGCGGTCGTGCGGGCGAAGGACGGAGAAATACAGCGCCGTCATAATCGTGGCGAGCGAGGCGGAGGAAGCCTGGTGCCCGCCGACTTTCACGCCGTCGGTGTTCTCGCGCAAATGATTGGCGTTATGGATCATCCATGTGGAGAGCCAGAGAACCTTCTTCTCCAGTTCGCGGAGCACGGCAAGCTGTTCGGGATCGGTCATCAATGGCCTTTGTATGCAGGGCCGGTCTAGTCTACCGCATAGGCGCAGCAGGGCAATCCGTGATAGGGCAATGCTCATGGAAAGCAGCGCAAGATCTTGCGACATCGCCATTGTGGGTGCCGGTCCCGCCGGTCTGGCCGCCGCGATTGCTTTGCGGCAAACCGGCCACGACGCACTGTGCATAGGGCCCGCCCCGCAGGCCGGCACGCCAGACCGCCGCACGACGGCGCTGCTGAGCGGCTCGGTGGCATTCTTGAACAGTCTCGGCCTTTGGCAGACCCTCAAGGCGAGCGCCGCGCCGCTACGGACGTTACGGCTTATTGACCGCACCGGCCGACTGTTCCGCGCGCCTGATATGGCTTTCAACGCCGCCGAAATCGGCCAAGACGCTTTCGGCTACAACATTCCCAACCATACCCTGATCACCGCTTTGATGGAGCATTTGGCCGAAGGCCATGTGCGGACGGCGGAAGTGAGGGCCGTGGACGTTTGCGATAAGTCCGTGAAGCTCAGCCTGGAAGGCGGACCGACGCTCCGCGCCCGGCTCGTTGTCGGCGCCGATGGGCGAAATTCCCTATGTCGGGATGCGGCCGGCATCGCCACCCGCGGCTGGACTTATGAGCAGACCGCGGTTGTCGGCAACTTCCGGCACAGCCGCGCGCATCAGGGCGCCTGCACCGAGCTGCATTTTGCAGCCGGCCCGTTCACCGTCGTGCCGCTGCCGGGCGACTGGTCTAGCTTGGTCTGGGTGGAGCGCCCGGCCGAAGCCTCGCGTCTGATGTCCCTCAGCGCGGAAGCCTATGCTGAAGCCATAGCGCGGCGCCTCGAAGGAGTGCTCGGCAACATCGCGGAGGTCGGCGCGCGCGCCGCTTTTCCACTCTCTGGCCTTATGGCGCGAGGACTGGCGCGCAACCGCGTCGCGCTCATCGGCGAGGCGGCGCATGTGATCCCGCCTATCGGCGCGCAGGGCCTCAATCTCGGCTTCCGCGATGTCGCCGATCTGAGGCGCGCTGTCGAGGGAGCAAGCGACCCTGGCGCGCCGGACGTGCTGGCGCGGTATGAACGCGCTCGGCGCGGCGATATCCTGGCACGAACCCTCGCCGCGGACCTTCTAAACCGTACCCTAATTTCTACTTTTCTACCGCTGCAACTCGCGCGCGGCGTTGGCCTTGCCGGGCTGGCGATGATCCCGCCGCTGCGCCGCATGGCAATGCGTCAGGGCATGTCGGCGCCGTAGCCGCCCCCGCCGCTCAGCGGAGCTGCGACGGCAGCCACGTCGTGATCGGCGGGTAGAGGATCGCCAAGAGCAGGACGCAGAGGGCCCAGGCGAGGAAGGGCAAGGACTCGATCATCACCCCACGGATGGGAATACGGCCGACGCTCGAGACGACAAACAGCAAAAGGCCGATCGGCGGATGCAACATGCCGATCATCAGATTGAGCACGATCACCGCGCCGAACTGGATCGGATCGATTTGCAGCTCCGCCCCGAGCGGCAGGAGCGTTGGCACAAAGATGACCATCGCCGGCAGCGGCTCGATGATGCAGCCGATCAGCAGCAGGAAGCCGTTGATAATGAGCAGCGTCACCAGCGGGTCACCGGAGATAGAGCGAATGAAGCCCGTGACCGCCGGCCCCACCTGGCTCTCGGCCACCAGCCAGCTGAAAGGACCCGCAGCCGCGAGCAGGAACAGGATCGCGCCGGAAGATTGCGCCGTGGCGGTCAGCAGGGACGGCAATTGCCGCAGCCCGATCGTGCGGTAGATGATGACGCCCACGGCCAGCGCGTAGAGCGCGGCAACGGCGGCGGCCTCGGTGTCGGTGACCAGGCCGAAGCGAATGCCGAGTATGATGATCAACGGCATGATAAGCGCCCAGCCGGCATTCCAGGTGGCGTGGCCGCGTTCTTCCCAGGTCGCGCGGGCGGCAGAAGGGTACCGGCGCCGAATTGCGAGCACTGAACAGATCAACATGAAGCCGGCGGCGAGCAACAGGCCCGGCACGATGCCCGCCATGAAGAGCTGAATCACCGACTGGTTAGCGATCTGCCCATAGACAACCATCGGGATGGATGGCGGGATGATAGGGCCGAGCAGCGCGCCGGCCGCGATCACCGCGCCGGCGAAGCCATCGCCATAGCCGGCCTTCTGCATGGCCGGGATCAGCGGCTTGCCGGTCGCCACAGCGTCGGCCACCGCCGAGCCAGAGACACCGGCCATGACGAGATTGGTCATGATCGAGGTGTGGCCGAGGCTGCCGCGCCAATGGCCGAATAGCGATTGGCTCCAAGCGATGAGCCGCAGGGTCAGCCCGCCATGGTTCATCAGCTCGCCCGCAAGGATGAACAGCGGCACCTGGACAAGGGCATAGCTGTCGATACCGCTGAGCATGGATAAAGGCACCATTGCGGTATCGACCGACTGGCCGGTCTTGAACACAATGCCGACCAGCGCGGCGATGATCATCGAAAATCCGACATCGAAGCCGATCAGCAAGAGCAGGAGGAAGCTGAGGAAGAGTAAAGGAAGCATTAATCTTGACCCCGCCCAGCCCGCAAACCGATAAGCCGCGCGGTCACGAACAAAAATATGAGGATTGCGCCGACCCATAGCCCGGCATTGGGCACCGCCGTGGTCAAGTCGGTGCCGAGAATGCTCTGATCCTGGCCGAGTACCACCAGGAGCCATCCCTTCTGGATAAGGACGGTGAGCACCGCCAGGATCAGCAGGTCGAACCCGACTGTGAACCAGAGCCGCAGGCGCGGTGAAAGCCAGTGATCAATGAGATCGACGCGGATGGCCAAACCGTCTCGAACCGCAAGGGCAAAGCCCAAAAAGGTTAGCCAAATGACGAGGATGCGCGCATAGGCATCCGGCGCGGCGATCGGCACGTCGATGAAGTGCCGGTCAACCACCTGCAAGCCTACGATAGCCAGGAGGCCGATTAAGAGCGCGGCGACCACCCAGCGGATCAGGCGGTCGATCGCCGCGATAATGCTAAAAAACCAGCCCATTCCTCCCGCCGGGCTATACGTTTTCCGGCAACGCCCGGATCTTCTCCACGAAGCCCGCCGGCCAGAGCTTGCCCTCGAAGGGCTGATGAACGTCGGCGAGAGCCGCACGCCAGGGCGCCAGGTCCGGCTTGGTGTATGCGACGCCGTTCTGCTTCAGCGCCTCGACGCCGTTGCGGTCGACCTCGTCGCCGAGCCTGGTGATATCGGCGCCGCCCGCCGCGGCGGCTTTGCGGAACAGCGCCTTGTCGTCGGCGGACAGCGACTCCCAGAGCCGGTTGTTCATATACCAGCCATTGGTCTCGAAGCTGTGGTCGATCGCCGACCAGAATTTCGCCACCTCGTGCCATTTGAAGATGAGCGAAACGTCGAAGCCGTTATCCTGCCCCTCGACCTGCCCTTTGGACAGAGCGAGATAAACGTCGGACAGCCCGGTCGGCACGGCTTTGGCCCCGAGCTTGGCGAACATGGCGCGGTAGAGCTCGACCGGCGGCACGCGCAACCGCATGTCCTTCAGGTCGTCCGGGACGTTGATCGGGCCGCGGACGGTCTGCAAGGCCCGCGGCGACCGGGCGCCTCCCAAGGCATAGACGCGCACGCCGGATTCCTTGGCGACGTTTTCAAAGATATCGGCGAAGAGCGGTCCGTTGACCACCTTTTCAGTGCCGGTCTTGCTCTTGAAAAGGTAGGGTACCGCCGCGACGCTGAGACTGCCGCCGCCCTTCAGGATGGTGGCGTTGCTCATACCGAGCAGCGCCATATCCACCGTGCCAAGCTGCATGCCGGTGAGCAGAGGCTGAATGTCGCCGATCTGGCTGTCGGTGAAGACGTTGACCTTATAGCGGCCGCCGCTCTCCAGGGCGATGGTTTCGGCGAATTTTAGCAGGCCCTGATGCATGTTGCCGCCATTCGGATAGGGCGTGCCGATGCGCAGCTCCCGGGTCTGGGCCCGCAGGATGCCGGGCATGGCCACAGCGCCGGCGATCATGGCTCCCCCGCCCATCAGGCGCAGCATTTTACGGCGATTCAGATGGTCCATCACTTCCTCCCTTGCGTTTTATAGATCGTCCGCCCAGCGAACGCAGATGGCGGACCCCGCCGCCGAGCGCGCGCTGGAACAGATGCATGTCCGAACTATAGGCAAAAACGCGAAAGCCGAGCGCGTGGTAACGGGATGACCAGTCCTCATCCATCGCCATGAAGCCCACCGGCTTGCCGCTTTTTCCCGCGCCCGCGATCACTTTGGCGATCGCTTCGAGGTAGCGGGGGTTTTCAAACGCGCCGGGAATGCCCATGAAATTGGTGAGGTCGAAATGGCCCACCCAAAGCATGTCGACACCTGGCACCGCGGCGATGGCGGCAGCGTTTTCGGCGCCGCCGGGGGTTTCGATCATCGGGATGACAACCGTACGCGCGTGGAGCGCGGCAATCTTCTCCTTCGGCTCGCCGGGCAGGTAGTCGTCATGGGCAAAACCGAATGCCGCGCCGCGCCGGCCCTCCGGCGGATAGCGCGTTGCGGCGACGATGGCGCGCGCCGCTTTCGCCGTTTCGACCATCGGCACCATGATGCCTATGGCGCCAGCGTCGAGCGCGCGGGCGATGAAATGATATTCCGCAACCGGAACCCGCACCAATGGGGCGATGCCAAGGTCGCGGCAATGCGCGCATTGCGCCTTGATGGTCTCAATGCCGGCGCCGCCATGCTCCATGTCATAGAACACGAAGTCAGCGCCGGCCGCCTTG
>Ga0136634_10000729_pt1 | contig 13566 bp, 12 predicted proteins | sample AntDrymUQ8332106_2_FD_104654 | JGI IMG/M metagenome (GOLD analysis project Ga0136634, IMG submission 104654) | Polar desert sand microbial communities from Dry Valleys, Antarctica - metaG UQ833 (21.06) | ecosystem: Environmental > Terrestrial > Soil > Desert | place: Antarctica: Dry Valley... | reverse complement strand
GGCAAATCTCACATAAAGGCGTGAGTTACCGCTATTTCTAAGCTTGCGACCGTAAGTCCATGATGTTATGTTCGAAAAACGTTGCATCCCATCAGGGGGCGGAATGCCATCCCAAAAATTTGCGCGCGCGCCCCTATGGTGCGCGCTTTCACTTGCGCTCGGTCTGGCGGTCACCACACCGCAGGCGGAAGCTGCAGGACTTGGACGTCTAGCGGTCACATCGGGACTCGGGCAGCCATTGCGCGCCGAGCTCGAGGTGACCTCGATAGGACGCGACGAGTTGCCGACGTTGCAAGTCAGGATGGCGCCGATCGCAGCCTTTCGCGCGGCCAATCTTGACTTCAATCCGGCGCTGACAAATCTTCGCTTCGCCCTGGACAAGCGCGCCGACGGGGGTTACTTCGTGCGCATCAGTTCCGCGCAACCTGTCAATGAGCCCTATCTCGATCTGATGGTCGAGTTGACGTGGGCCACTGGCCGCGTAATCCGCGAATACACCGTTTTGCTCGATCCGCCTTCATTGCGCGCCGACGCGCCGATTCTGCCGCCTGTAGCGGCGACCGCTTCGCCTGTTGCACCTGCGGTTGTTCCACCGACTTCGGCTTCGCGCCAGCCTGCCACCCCTTCGACAGCACCAGGCGCTGCGCCGCCGCCTTCCGCCTCCGCGAGTGCTCCGCCCGCTGCAACGACGACGCCAACCGCTGCACCACGGCCCGCTCCGAGCGCCTCGGCCCCTTCGACCGGTCTTGCAACGACGCCGTCTGAAGGCTCTTACGTTGTAAAGTCGGGCGATACGCTGGGTGCGATTGCTGCCCGCAACAAGCCTTCATCGGTCTCGCTCGACCAGATGCTTGTCGCCATGCTGCGCGCCAATCCAGATGCGTTCGTGGCCAAGAACATCAATCGGCTGCGCGCCGGCTCGACTCTGACGATCCCGTCCGAGTCTGAGGCAGCGGCGTTGGAGCAACGTGAAGCACGACGCGAGGTCGTAGCGCAAAGCGCGGATTTCGCCCAGTACAGAAGCCGTCTGGCGCAGGCCGCGGGTTCGGCGCCGGTCGTAGCAACCGCACCGGCTGCCGCCGGCTCGGGCCGCGTAACCGCTCGCGTTCAAGATCAGAGCGCACCGGCTTCAACCGGTGGCGATCAGCTGAAGATCGCGCGCGCTGACACAAAGTCGGGCGCCACTTCTGCCGCGGCTGCTGCTGCTGCCAAGGCCGACGAGGCCGCGGCCAAGGCGCGCGCAGTGCGTGAAGAGCAGGAGCGCGCGGCGCAGTTGAAGAAGACCAATGATGCGATCCAGAAAGCGCTGCAAGTTCAGAGTAAGGCTGGCGCTGTAGCTCAGAAGCAGGCCGAGAAAAGCGCGCCGGCACCGGTGCCCGCGACGTCTGTGGCCCCCGCCCCGACTGCTGTCTCGCCGCCCGCGCCGATGCCTGTTCCCGCCCCGACGCCCGCACCGAGCGCGACGACGCCTTCGCCGGCGCCGGTGACAGCAGTGTCGCCATCGGGAACACCGCCCGTAACGCCGACGCCGATCGACAGTTCGAAGTCGTCGCCATCAGCATTAACCCCGCCATCGACGTCCACTGCTACATCGGGTGTGTCGCCCCCACCTGCACCACCGGTTACGCCGGTAGCCACGACTCCCCCACCGGTGAAGAAAGCAGCGCCGCTGCCGCCACCACCGCGCGAAGAGCCGGGCTTTTTCTCTGAGCTGTTTAGCAACACGCTCACGGTGATTGGGCTGGTTGGGGTAATCGTGTTGCTGATCTTGTTGTTCGCGTGGAGCGCGTACCGCAAGCGGCGCGCGGAAAGCAGCGACCGATTCAAGGAAACCGGGGAGGGCGTGCAGGCCAACTCGATGTTCGGCGCGACCGGTGGACAGAGCGTCGATACGGGCACGAGCACTTTCAATTCGAGCTTCATCCCGGCAGCGTCGCAGCTTGATTCGAATGAAGTGGATCCTGTTGCAGAAGCTGATGTCTACATAGCTTACGGACGCGAAGAGCAGGCCGAAGATATTTTGAAGGAAGCGATACGCCTGCAGCCCGACCGCCATGCCGTGCGCGTCAAGCTGATGGAAATTTACGCGCGGCGCGGTGACAGGTCGTCGTTCATGGCGATGGCTGAAGAATTGCGTGACCGCACCGGTGCCGCCGGCGAGGATTGGGAGCGTGGCGTCAAGCTGGGCCGCACTGTCGACCCGTCGCACGCAATGTTTGCCGGCGCCGTTGGTGCTTCGCTTGGCGATACGACGCGTGGTCCGACCACTGGATTCCGCATCGATTCGAACACCCGTTCGGGCAGGCCTGCGACGCTAGGCGGCGGTGCCACCGGGGGTCTCGATCTCGGCGGCCTGACCGGCAGCTCGGTGATGAGTCGCGATACCACTTCGGCAAACGTTCCACCGCTAACGAAGATGGTTGTCGATACTCGCTCGACCAACACGACCATGCAGGTCGAAACGAAAATGCCGCAGGACACGAAGATGTCGGGTCCTGCGACTACCTCGGCGCCGACAACGCAGTTCCGCGCGACCTTGCCTGGCGAAGACGCTGCAGAGCAGGCTCGTAGCGCAGCAGCTGCAATGGGTGCGTCAACCGATTTCGGCTCGCTCGACTTCGACCTCGGCCCCACGCGCATGGGCTCGCTTGACGTCGCGACGCGCATGCCGGACTTTGAGGAATCTCCAAGCCCGGCACCGAGTTCCGATGCGAGGCGTGGTGGCGATGACATGGACGTTTTCGCGGCGACCGCACCGCAAAGGGCGGAGCCCCCGGCTGTAGCGGATATTGATAACGCGTTTTCAAAGGATCGTTATCCGGCGATGGCTCCTACCGCCACGGGCGTTGGCGCGATTCCGGACCTCGACCTGAATATTCCTCCGACGCCGTCGCGCATGCCTGGCGGCCAGCCCACCCGCATGCCGATTGCGCCTGCGCCCATGATGGAAGAGGCGTTGTCGCGCCCCACTGTGATCGGAGTGAAGTCCGCACAGGTCGGCAATCTGCCTGATGAGCAGGCCGCGCGCCTTACTGCAAATACTGATCAGGCCACAGTCCCGCTGATTGATTTCGACTTGTCCGCCGTGAGCCTCGATGCTGCAACCAAGCGTGGCGAAACCGAGCCAGGTAGTGCGCTTGCGCAGCAAATGGCAACCAAGCTCGATCTCGCGCGTGGTTACATCGACCTCGGTGTTAAAGACGGCGCTCGTGAGTTGCTCGACGAAGTGATGCGTGATGGCACGCGCGAGCAGCGTCAGAACGCGGTTGATCTGATCAAGCAAATCGAAAGCTAGGCAAGGCGAGCGAGTCGCTCGCTCTTGCTTTCCCCGCTGACAGTGCGCATCGCGCTGGGTCTCGAATACGACGGTTCGACTTTCAGCGGCTGGCAGACGCAGTCCAACGATCGCGGTGTCCAGGACTGCGTCGAATCCGCTCTGGCGCAAATTGCAGGTGGTCCGGTTGCAACCATTTGCGCTGGCCGCACCGATAGCGGCGTTCATGCGCTTGATCAGGTCATTCACTTCGATACCGAAGCCACCCGACCCATCACCGCGTGGGTGCGCGGAGTCAACCGCTTTCTTCCTCCGTCTGTTGCGGTTCGTTGGGGCCACATCGTCAACAACGATTTCCACGCGCGCTACGGCGCTTATCGGCGCCGCTATGACTACTGGATTGTCAACGCACCCGTGCGTTCGCCGCTCGCCCACCAACGCGCAGGCTGGGTATTTCGACCTATTGATGAGGATGCGATGCGCCGAGCTGCGCAGCACCTGATCGGTCGCCACGATTTCTCATCGTTTCGTTCCGCGGAGTGTCAGGCATCGACTCCGGTGCGAAATGTCGAGCAATTGACGGTGGAAAGACACGGGCCGTTGGTGCGAATCAGCGTGACCGCGAATGCGTTTTTGCATCACATGGTGCGCAACGTCGTTGGCTCGCTTGTATACGTTGGCGTTGGGCGTCGCCCCGCCCGTTGGACCAAAGACGTACTCGACGCGCGCAATCGGGCAGCGGCGGCACCGACCTTTAGTGCGGCGGGCTTGTACCTCGCTCGGGTCGAGTACGATCAGGCGTTTGGTTTGCCTGCCCCGGATGAGCAGGCCGGCTGGGCTCATGCGTACACGAATCAAGATTTGCGGACTGACGCGAGAAGTTGACGTGGTGGCAGCGGTTGCTGCTGGCGCTGACGCGGTAGGATTTGTTTGCTATCCCCAGAGTCCGCGCTATGTCACCCCAGCGCGGCTGCGCAACCTGACCCGTGAACTCGGAGTGTTTGTGACTCCGGTGTTGTTGTTCGTCAACGCTGCGCCAGATCTGGTCGAAGGCGCGCTCGAGATGGTCCCCACGGGCTGGCTGCAGTTCCATGGACACGAGCACGAGCCCGCATGCAGCCGCTATCAGCGTCCGTACATTCGCGCGGTGCCGATCACGGACTCGACAGATTTTCCGCATGCCGAGAGGGAATTCGGATCGGCCGCCGCGCTGCTCGTGGATGCACCGAGTGCAGAGTTTGGTGGCAGTGGACGGTCGTTCAACTGGTCGCTTTTACTTTTAAATACGCCCCGTCTTAGGCCGCTGGTGCTGGCAGGCGGGCTCAACGCAGAGAATGTCGGTGCCGCGATTGGTGAGGTTCGACCCCACGCGGTCGATGTCAGCAGCGGTGTCGAGCAGGAACCAGGAGTCAAAAGCGTGTCGAAGATGCAGCACTTTGTTGACGCCGTGCGCAGTGCCGATCAGAGGCTGACTGCATGAAGCCCTACGATCTGCCCGATGCGAGCGGCCATTTCGGGCCGTACGGTGGAATCTTCGTTGCTGAGACGCTGATGCATGCGCTCGAAGAACTGCGTGTTGCGTACATGAAATATCAGCGCGACCCTGAGTTCGTGTCAGAACTGCAGTACGAACTCAAACATTTCGTCGGGCGGCCCAGCCCCATTTATCACGCACGTCGCTGGTCCGAACTGCTGGGCGGTGCGCAGATCTATCTGAAGCGCGAAGATTTGAATCACACCGGCGCGCACAAGATCAATAACACCGTTGGCCAGGCTTTGCTCGCCAAACGCATGGGCAAGCCGCGCGTCATTGCCGAGACCGGTGCGGGGCAGCATGGTGTGGCGGCCGCTACCGTGGCAGCGCGCTACGCGATGGAATGCGTGGTCTACATGGGGGTAGACGACATGCAGCGCCAGGCCGCCAACGTATACCGGATGAAGCTTTTAGGCGCGACGGTGGTGCCCGTTGAAAGCGGCAGTCGCACGTCGAAAGATGCGTTGAATGAGGCGATGCGAGACTGGGTCACCAATGTCGAGAACACGTTTTACATAATCGGCACCGTCGCAGGGCCCCATCCGTATCCAATGATGGTGCGTGACTTCAACGCGATAGTAGGCAGGGAGTGCATCGAGCAGATGCCCGAAGTTGCAGGTCGCCAGCCCGATGCGGTCATCGCATGCGTCGGTGGCGGCAGCAACGCAATGGGAATTTTTTACGATTACATCAAGTACAAGGACGTGAAGTTGATTGGCGTCGAAGCGGCCGGCGAGGGGTTGACCAGTATGAAACATGCAGCCAGCTTGCAGCGCGGTTCGCCGGGCATACTGCACGGTAACCGGACCTATCTTCTGCAGAACGACGATGGACAGATCATGGAAACGCACTCGATCAGCGCCGGGCTCGACTATCCAGGCGTAGGACCGGAGCATGCGTGGCTGATGGACGAAGGCCGCGCGGAGTATGTCGGCGCTACCGATGACGAGGCGCTGCAGGCGTTTCATACGTGTTGCCGCATCGAGGGAATTATTCCCGCGCTCGAATCAAGCCACGCGCTGGCCTACGCGACCAAGCTTGCGCCCACGTTGGGCAAAGATGCGGTGCTGCTCGTCAACTTGTCCGGCCGTGGCGACAAGGATTTGCACATCGTCGCCGAACGTGGGGCTCCGGCATTGTGATGTCGCGCATTGCGGCCCGTTTCGCCGATCTTCGCGCGCGCGGCCGCACGGGCTTGATTCCCTATATCTGCGCCGGCGATCCGGCGCGCGAAACGACAGTGCCGCTGATGCACGCTCTGGCGCGCGCCGGAGCCGACGTGATCGAACTTGGCATTCCTTTTTCCGATCCGATGGCCGACGGCCCGGTGATTCAGCGCGCAGCGGAGCGCGCGATACGCAACGGTGTGGGGCTCAAGGCCGCTATCGCGATGGTCGCTGAATTTCGCCAGCGCGACGCCGTAACTCCTGTTGTCCTGATGGGGTATGCGAACCCAATCGAACGAATGGGTCGCGCCGAGTTTACGAATGCGTCACGCGCCGCCGGTGTCGACGGGGTCCTAGTGGTCGACTATCCACCCGAGGAATCGATCGAATTTTCGGCAGCGCTGCGGGGAGCAGGAATCGACGCGATCTTCCTGCTTTCCCCAACCACTACCGATGAACGGATTGCATCAATCGCACAGCTGGCGTCAGGATATATTTACTACGTCAGCCTCAAGGGAATAACCGGCGCGGCGCATCTGGACGTGCGTAGCGTCGCGGCGCGAATGCCGGCGCTCCGGCGCCATACCGAGCTCCCCGTCGGGGTCGGCTTTGGAATTCGCGACGTTGCCACCGCCTGCGCGGTTGCCCAAGTGGCGGACGCGGTGGTTATAGGGTCGCGCGTAATCGAGGAACTTGAACGTGCCCCGGAAGGAAACCGTGTCCAGGCAGTTGAGGATTTTGTCGCAAGTATTCGTACCGCGATCGACAATCCGCCACTGGTGCGGGCTGCCTGAGGAAAAGCAATGAGCTGGATCGACAAGATTTTGCCGCCGCGCATTAAGCGCGAAGAAGGCGCAGCTCGCAAAAGCGTGCCCGAAGGGCTATGGACCAAATGCCCCGGGTGTGAAGCTGTTTTGTATACGGCTGAGCTGCAGAAGACGTTATTCGTCTGCCCGAAGTGTGCGCATCACATGCGCATCGGCGCGCGCACGAGGCTCGACGCGTTGCTCGATGCCGAGGGCCGCTACGAAATAGGTCAAGAAATTCTGCCGATCGACGCGCTGAAGTTTCGCGACACGCGCAAGTATCCGGAGCGGCTGCAGCAGGCAATCGAAATTACCGGCGAGACCGATGCATTGATCGTAATTGGAGGATCGATTCGCGCGTTGCCGGTGGTAGCCGCGTGTTTCGAATTCGATTTCATGGGTGGGTCGATGGGGTCGGTTGTCGGTGAGCGCTTTGTGCGTGGCGTGCAGACCGCGATCGAGCAAAAGGTGCCGTTCATCTGCATCACGTCGACAGGCGGGGCCCGCATGCAGGAAGGTTTGCTGTCGCTGCTGCAGATGGCCAAGACCACCGCAATGATCGCGCGGCTTGCCGACGCGAAGCTGCCGTTTATCAGCGTGCTTGCCGATCCGACAATGGGCGGCGTCTCGGCAAGCTTCGCGTTCATGGGCGATGTCGTCATCGCGGAGCCCAAGGCACTGATTGGCTTTGCAGGCCCTCGTGTCATCGAGCAAACGGTGCGTGAAAAACTGCCAGAGGGCTTTCAGCGTTCGGAGTTTCTGTTGACCAAGGGTGCGATCGACATGATTGTCGATCGCCGCCAGATGCGTGATGAAATCGCAATGTTGTTGGCGTTGCTGTTAAAGCAACCCATGGAAGCTATTAGTTAGACAGGGGCGCCGGTCGCTTCGCGTCCGGCAACGCAAAGCTTGTTAAACCTGACACTTTGCTAACTCTTTCCGAGTGGCTCGCTCGCATCGAGCGGCTGCATGCCAAGCCGATTGATCTCGGTCTCGAGCGTGTACGCCCGGTCGCAGAACGTCTCGGCCTGCACCTTGATATTCCAACGGTTATCGTTGGCGGCACCAATGGCAAGGGTTCGACGTGCGCGCTGCTTGACTCGATCCTGCGCGCTGCCGGGTACCGCGTCGGTCTCTACACATCGCCACATCTGCTGCAATTCAACGAACGTGCGCGGATCGATGGCGTCGATGCCAGCGATGCGGCGCTGGTCGACCAGTTCGAGGCGGTCGAGTCGGCGCGTGGTGACGTATCGCTGACGTACTTCGAGTTCACCACGCTTGCGATCATCCGGCTGTTTGCGCAGTCGAAACTGGACGCGGTCGTGCTGGAAGTCGGTCTTGGCGGAAGGCTCGACGCGGTGAATTTATTTGATGCCGACGTTTCGATCGTGACTTCCGTTGCGCTCGATCACACCGACTATCTCGGAGCCACCCGCGACGCGATCGGTTTTGAGAAAGCTCACATCTACCGAGGCGGTCGCCCGGCGATTTGCAGCGACCCGATGCCGCCTCAGTCGCTGCTTGATCATGCGCGTGCGGTCGGTGCCGACCTCTGGCAATTTGGCCGCGACTTCAACTACCAGGGAGATCGGCAGCAGTGGAGCTATGCAGGCCGCAACACACGGCGCGCCAGTTTGCCGTACCCGGCATTGCGTGGGGCGAATCAACTGTTGAACGCATCCGGAGCCCTGGCCGCGCTCGAAACACTCGCGGGAAAACTGCCGGTGCCTCAACAAGCGGTGCGGCAGGGATTGCTGACGGTGCAACTCCCGGCGCGTTTTCAGGTGCTGCCCGGGCGGCCCGCGGTGGTGCTCGATGTTGCGCACAACCCGCACGCAGCCGCTGTCCTTGCGCAGAACTTGGACATGATGGGATTCTTCCCTGTCACGCATGCGGTGTTTGGCATGCTGCACGACAAGGATATCGATGGCGTGATCGAAAAAGTGAAAGACAAGATCGACCACTGGCATGTCGCGTCGATCGCCGGCGCGCGCGGCACCACGGCGGCTGACATTGCAGGGCGGATTAGAGCAATCGCTCCGGGCAGTTCGGTGCACGAGCACGCAAGCTTCACCGCGGCTTACGAAGCAGCGCTCAATAGCGCTGACGCGGATGATAGAATTTTGGCGTTCGGTTCATTTTTTTCAGTGGCTGAGGTGTTTCGCACCATCAGCCGAACCATCGCTTCGCCGGCCAGCGCATAGCGCCAGTTTCTGCATGGAGTCTTGATGCCCCTGGCCTTCTGGCGTCGTAAAGACGTCTCCCCTTCAGTGAAGGAATCGCGCTCATCCAAGCGTGCAGCGTCCTCGGTTGCAGCGGGAGATGAAGATGTTGGCCGCAATGAAGCGGACACAGTGCGAGCCCGTGCACGACGTCGGCTTATCGGCGCCGCCGCGCTTTTGCTGGTGGTTGCCGTCGTCGTTCCGATGACGCTCGACCCGGAGCCAACGCCAGTCGCGGACAACATAGCGATAGACATTCCCAGCGAGAAAACTCCTTTTACGCCGCGGCTGTCCCTGCCGCCGATTCCCGCGCCCGACAATGTTCCGATCGCCCCGCCTGCCGATTTCGGTGCGGCGCCTGAAAAGGCCGGCAATGTGTCCAATGCCGTCGATGTGTCCAAGGCGACCGATGTGTCCAAGGCTACCGATGCATCTAAGGCGGCCGATATACCCAAGGCCAGCGATACTCCCAAAGCCGGTGATGCACCCAAGGCGGCAGAGAGCAAACCCGCGGCTGACAACAAGAAGATTGATGAGCAGCAGCGGGCGCGCGCGCTGCTTGAGGGCAAGGCAATTGCGAAACCGGCTGTGGCAACGGCGAGGGCTGAGCGTTTCGCCTTGCAGGCTGCGGCTCCGGCTAGCGAATCAGCAGCTCGCGACTTAGTCGACAGGCTGAAAAAGGGCGGTCTTGCCCCCTATATGGAAAAAGTCGATACAACTCAGGGCGTGCGTTTTCGCGTACGACTGGGTCCCTTTGCGTCACGGGACGAGGCCGATGGGGTTCGCGCGCGTTTGAAGGCGCAAGGCATCAGCGCCAATCTGATTACTCTTTGACATTTCGTCGGAACATGGGCGAGGAAGGTAGATAGTCGATGTGCGGCATTGTCGGAGTGGTCGCCACGGGTCCGGTGAACCAGTTGCTGTATGACTCGCTGCAGTTGCTGCAGCATCGCGGCCAGGACGCCGCCGGCATTGCTACTGGCTCGGGTAACACCTTTTCGATGTGGAAAGGCCAGGGCATGGTGCGAGAAATTTTTCGCACGCGAAACATGCGCAACCTGACCGGCAACGTTGGAATTGCGCACGTCAGGTATCCGACTGCTGGCTCGGCGTTCAGCGTTCAGGAAGCGCAGCCGTTTTACGTCAACGCTCCCTTTGGCATCACGCTCGGGCACAACGGAAATCTGACCAATGCGGTGCAGCTCAAAAGCGAGATGTTCCGCATCGACCGGCGCCACATCAACACGAACTCGGATTCTGAGATTCTGCTCAACGTGCTCGCGCACGAGCTGCAGGAGGGCACGTCAAGCTATACGCTGGACCCCACAACGATCTTTCGCGCCGTTGCAGCGCTGCAGAATCGTGTGCGGGGCGCTTACGCGTGTGTCGCGCACATTGCCGATCACGGCATCCTCGCTTTCAGAGATCCCTACGGCATTCGCCCGCTTGTCTATGGAGTCAACGAAACCGACGCGGGCACTGAGTACATGGTCGCGAGCGAATCTGTCGCGCTCGAGGGACTCGGATTTAAATTTGTGCGCGACGTGGCGCCCGGCGAAGCCATCTTCATTGACATCGACGGCAACTTTTATTCGCAGCAGTGCGCTGACAATCCGACGCTGAATCCCTGCATCTTCGAGTACGTTTATTTTGCACGGCCGGATTCTGTGATGAATGGCGTCAGCATCTATGGCTCGCGCCTTAAGATGGGTGAATATTTGGCAGACAAGATACGCCGGGAGTTGCCAACGGGTGATATCGACGTCGTCATGCCCATTCCAGAAACATCGCGGCCGGCTGCTATGCAGTTATCAGCCAAGCTCGGGCTCGAATTTCGCGAGGGGTTCTTCAAGAATCGTTATGTAGGTCGCACTTTCATCATGCCGGGGCAGGAAGTGCGTAAGCGCAGCGTGCGGCAGAAACTCAGCGCGCTGCCGACCGAGTTCAAGGGGAAGAATGTCTTGCTCGTCGACGATTCGATCGTACGTGGGACGACGTCGCGCGAGATTGTCAACATGGCACGCGAGGCGGGCGCCAACAAGGTGATCTTTGCTTCGGCGGCGCCGCCCGTTCGCTACCCCAATGTGTATGGCATTGACATGCCGACCCGTCAGGAGCTGATCGCCCATGGACGATCCGACGAGGAAATTCAGCGACTGATCGAGGCCGATGGCCTGGTGTATCAGGACATCGATGCGATGAAACGCTCGGTATTGGAGCTCGGACCTCATTTGACGAATTTTGAAGCCAGCTGCTTTGACGGTATGTACGTGACAGGAGATATCACGCCGGAATATCTCGACCGGCTTGAGGCAGCGCGCGAGCTGGCTGCAATAGCCGAAAGCGATCCGTATTCGCAACTTAACCTTAATCTCGCGCAGGCGGATTAGTCGGCAAAGGGCATCCGGCTTCGAGTAACATTCATCATCGCGCCGATTTGAATCAGCTTGCGGGCGCTTAACAAATACGGCTAAAGCGATGGTGACGCGAACATGGACGCACCCGCCAGGCTGGATTTAACAGTAAGGCGGGTTTTTTATGTCCGAGCCAGTCAACGAGACTTTTGACTTCGCAACGCGTGCGGTCCGTGCAGGCACCGTGCGAACTCACTTCAACGAACATAGCGAAGCGATGTTTCTGACGTCAAGCTTCGTCTTCGACAATTGCGCCCAGGCAGCTGCGCGTTTTTCGGGCGCTGAGCCGGGCAACGTCTACTCGCGTTTCACCAATCCGACGGTGACGATGTTCGAGCAGCGGCTGGCGTCGCTTGAGGGCGCCGAGGATTGTCTGGCCACCGCGTCCGGCATGGCGGCCATCATGGCGACGTGTCTGGCGACCCTGCGCGCCGGTGATCACGTGGTCTGCGCCGCCAATGTCTTTGGCGCAACGATCCAACTGTTTACTAATTTGTTGTCGCGTTTTGACATCGCGGTCAGTTACGTCAATGCGACCGATTCGAGTGCCTGGCGCGCCGCCGCGACCCCGCGGACTCGGCTGCTTTACTGTGAAACGCCGTCCAACCCATTGATGGAAATTGTCGACCTGCGGGCGTTCGGCGATTTTGGCCGCGAGATCGGCGCGCTGTCTGTCGTCGACAATTGTTTCTGCACGCCGGCGTTGCAGCGTCCGTTCGAGTTCGGCGTCGATGTCGTGATTCACTCTGCGACCAAGTACCTCGACGGCCAGGGGCGTGTGCTGGGCGGGGCCGTTCTCGGTAGCAAAGCATTTATTCGCGAACAATTACTGCCGGTCCTGCGCAGCAGCGGGCCGACTCTTTCCGCGTTCAATGCGTGGGTGTTGCTCAAAGGGTTGGAAACATTGGAGATTCGCATGCGCGCGCAATGCGAGTCTGCGCAAATACTGGCCGAATGGCTCGAGCATCGTCCGGAAGTGGCTCGCGTTTTCTTTCCCGGCTTGGCGTCGCACCCACAGGCTGCGTTAGCCCGTGCTCAACAGTCGTAGGCTGGAGCGGTCGTCGCGTTCGAGGTCAGATCGCACGCATTGTCGCAACGCTCGCGCGCGTGGAAAGTGATCGATTCCGTGCGCACGATGTCGATTACTGCGAACCTCGGCGATACCCGGTCGACAATCACGCATCCCGCCACAACCACCCACGGCCGGATCACACAGATCGACCGCAATCGAGCCGGGATTACTGACGCCTTGATTAGGATCGCGGTGGGCCTTGAATCGGTTGAAGATCTGAAGCGCGATCTGGCGCAGGCACTGGCATCGGATTGACCGCGGGGGCCTTCGATCGTACAATTCCGACCAAATTCATCGGGAATTATTAATACCCGTCTAGGTCCAAATTGCATGAGACTGACTACCAAAGGCCGCTTTGCCGTAACTGCCATGATCGACGTGGCGATGCGGCAGCATGAAGGGCCCGTGACGCTCGCTGGTATCAGCGACCGTCAGAGAATTTCACAGGCATACCTCGAACAGCTATTCGGCAAGTTGCGCCGCAGCCAGTTGGTGTCGAGCACGCGGGGGCCCGGCGGCGGCTACCAGTTGAATCGCGCGATGGAGCTGTTGACTGTTTCCGACATTATTTTTGCGGTCGATGAGCCGCTCGACGCGACGCAATGCGGAGGCAAGGAAAATTGCCACGACGATCAGCGCTGCATGACCCATGATCTCTGGGCGAGCTTGAACGCCCGCATGTTCGACTATCTCAGTTCGGTAACACTTGCTGACCTCGTTCAGCAGCAACAGCAGAAGGCACGTAGTGCGTCAGTTGCGGTGCCGCTGCGCAGGGCGGTGAAGGTTTCCGTCACCGATCGGGTGCAGGGATGACGATGCAACTTCCGATCTATCTTGATTATTCAGCGACGACGCCGGTAGACCCGCGTGTGGTGGACGTGATGATTCCCTGGTTGCGCGACAACTTCGGCAACCCGGCGTCACGGAGCCATGCGTTTGGTTGGGCCGCCGAGAAAGTTGTCGACGAGGCGCGCAATCAAGTGGCCGCGCTAGTGAATTGCGATCCACGCGAGCTGATCTGGACATCGGGTGCGACCGAGTCGATCAACCTGGCGTTAAAAGGCGCTGCGCATTT
>Ga0136634_10000728_pt1 | contig 13611 bp, 13 predicted proteins | sample AntDrymUQ8332106_2_FD_104654 | JGI IMG/M metagenome (GOLD analysis project Ga0136634, IMG submission 104654) | Polar desert sand microbial communities from Dry Valleys, Antarctica - metaG UQ833 (21.06) | ecosystem: Environmental > Terrestrial > Soil > Desert | place: Antarctica: Dry Valley... | reverse complement strand
GCACCGGCATCCTAGCCAGCTCGGCGAATGGTGTCGGCACGGGCACCGGCAATGTGACCGTGACGGCGCTCGCCGGCCGCACCGTAACGGGCACGACCGGACCCGGCATCGTCGCCAGCACCAATCTCGGCGGTTTGACGGTCAACATCGATGGCACTGTGCGCAGCAATGCCAGCGACGGCGTGCAGGCTGTCACCGCGGACGGCGCGACACTCATCAATTTCAGCGCCGCGGGTCTCATCGATACGACCGGCGCGGGTATCGGATTGCTGGCTGTCCCGGGCAACGTCGATGCCACGACGACGGGAACGGTCACGGTTCAAGGGCCCGGCACGATCCTCGGCGGCACGCTCGGCATCCGCGCCGTCACCGACAACGATGCCATTTTCATCACAGGCCTCAGCTCCGTTCGCGGCCTGACCGACACCGCCATCGAGGCGAGTTCGCGCGGGGGCGATATCAGCGCCGTCGCCGTCGGCACCGTTGTGGGCGACGCCAGCGGCCTGCGTGCCGACAGCGATGGCGGCATCATCTCCATTCAGGGTGTTGGCACGGCCGGCACGCTCGCTGGCGCCGGAGGCGATGGCGCATTCGCCGACGCGTCTAATGCTGGAGCGGGCGGCAACATCTTTGTCGGCACGGCGCTGCTGAATGGCCTGATCAGCGGCTCCGAGAACGGATTGAACCTGATCACCGACGGCGCCGGCCGGATCAATGCGCTGCTCGGCGCCGACGTCTCCGGTGGCACCGGCCATGCCATCGCGGCAAAGGCCGGCGATGCGGGCGGCGTGAACACCATCGACATCGCGATCAATGCCGGGGTAACGGTGTCGGCCACCTCGCAGACTGCCATCCTTGCCGACGCGGCGAGCGGCTCCGACAACCGGATCACCAATCGCGGCCTGATCCTGGGCACCGTCACGGGCGGCGCGGGCAACGAGGTTCTGGACGCGGCAGCGGGAAGCGGCTGGGCGCCTGGCGATCTGGACGGCGGATTGAGCGTCAACGCGTTCGGCGCCGGCACGGATTTCATCAACAATGCCGGCGTGCTGCAAGCGGCCGACATATCCGGTCCGCAGATCGCCAACGACGTTCGCATCACTGGCGTCGAGACGTTCACCAACGCCGGCGCCATCAACATGCAGAACGCTTTCGGCACTGCCTCCCTCGCGACGGATCGCGTTTCGATCTCTTCCGAGACCGCGGCTGCCTATGTCGGGCAGGACGGCACGCTCGCCGTCGACAGCTTTCTCGGCGCGTATCCCTCGCCCGGCGATCTCTTGACCATCGGCGTGGCCGGCGGCACGTCTGGTTCAACGTCCGGATCGACGCTCCTGATGGTGAACGACACCAATGCCGGGTTCGTGTCTTCAATCCGATCGGCGTCGAGGTCGTACGCGTCGAGAGCCCGACGGCCGGCACCAATACGGCGCGCGAGGATTTCACCCTGGTTGACGGTCCGATCAAGAAAGACCTCTGGGTCTGGGATCTCGGGCTTGACGAGACCCGCGCCAATCCGGGCCGCTCCACCGCCGACGTCCATGTGCTCTATAGCCGGCCCTCCGAGATCGTCCAATTCACACCCTATTTCGCAACCGGCGCGCTGACGGCCTTCCATTCCTCCCTGGATCCGTGGATCGACCGCCAGCACACGCTGGAAGACACGCTGGCGAGTAAGGGCCTGATGGCTGTAAGCCTGAAGGACGAGCCCGCCCTGCAGCCGGCGAAGACGTTCATCGATGTGTGGGCGGCCGGGTACGGCGCAAGGCGCTTTGAGGACAGCACCTCGAAGCTGACCTTCTTCGGAGATACGTTCTCGGCCCGGATGGATTACGATCAATCGACCCGCGGGTTCCAGGGCGGCATCGATGTCATTTCCATAACGCCAAGCGGCAACGCGCTGATGGGCGGTATTTTCGGCGGCTTCCTCGACTCAGCGGTGCGTCCCGATGCGGTGGCGGTCTCCGGCGACTATCACGGCGGCATGATCGGTGCCTATGCGTCCTACCTGCATGGCGGATTCTCGCTGAACGCGGTGGTCAAGGCCGACTTTCTGGACTTCGATTGGACGGCGCCGACCCTTGCTCTCGAAGCCGACGCTGACGTTGAGACATTCGGCGGGCGGATCGAGGTTGCCTATAAGCGCGCTTTGACCGGCAGCACATAGGTCCAGCCCTACACGAGCCTGACCTATGCCGAGAGCTCCTGGGATCAGTTCACGGTGCTAGGCACGACGTTCGACATCGGCGAAAATGAAAGCTTGCTCGGCCGCGCCGGCTTCCGGATTGGCGCCGACATTCGCAGAAGCCAGACCGAGATTGCCAAAGTCTTTGCCGGCGTCGGCGTGGTCTACGAATTCGACGAAAAGAACAGCGCCGACATTGTGAGTGGCGGCTTCACGCTGCCGCTGACCCATGAGGTCGACACCACCAGCCTCGAATTGCAGGGCGGTTTCAAGTTCGAGGATCTCGACTCTGGCCTCGGGATTTCGGTGACCTCCTCCGGCCGTTTCTCGGATGATGCAGAGGAATACGGTGGCAAGGCCACGGTTAACTATAAATTCTAAGCTCTGCCAGCACTTCGAGCGGTGTGCGCGATTCCATTTAAGCGCATTCCGCTCTAGCAGCCTGTCGGACTGACGTCTGCCTTTGAGCTGCGCAGCGGTCATCGCTGCGCGTCAAGCGGCCTTCAGGGCGAACATGCGCTTCACGTTCCATGCCATTGTCACGAGTGACCACTCACCATTGACGTTGTCGAGCCCGCGCACACGCGCGCGCACGCTTAAACTGGAGTTGCCGCGTTCATGATTTGCTGACAAAACCGCCGTGCTTATCGCCGCGCTGACTTTGGCGGCCCTTGCCGTGATGCCCAGGGCAGCAACCGCACGCGAGCACAACAGAAACAGCGCCTACCGGGACTTGCCAGTCCTTACCGCACGCTGCTTCGAGGCGCCGAAGCCGGCTTGCGGCGGCGTATCCTCGGCCTGCACGCGCTTTACGCTGTGCCAAGGCGAAAAAAGGCCACGGCGGGTTTGCGCCCGGTGGAGATGTGCCTTCAAGCTCAACTGATCCCAGTCAGCGGCGGTGCTGAAATGACGGCTATGCCGCCGCTTGGCTCGGGCGTTTTGCATCGTCTTTGTGCGCCAGCGCATAGCTCAGCAGCTTGTATGCAAGCTTCGCGGCGGTGAAATCGCAGGCGTGCAGGCCCTCGATGGGCGCCAGCTCGACGATATCCGCCCCGACGACCGTTCCGGCGCTGCACGCGGCGCGCAGAATTTCGCAGGCCTCATCGAAGAAGAAGCCGCCCGGTTCGGGCGTGCCCGTGGCGGGCATCAGGCTGGCGTCGAAGCCGTCGACGTCGAAGGTGATGTACACCGGCCGCCCCTTAAGCGGCGCGATAATCTCCTCCACATTCCAGCGCCGGCGATCCTTCGCCCAGTGAATGTTGACGCGGTCGGAGTTGGCCTCGATGAACGGGATCTCGGACATGTCGGTCGCGCGAATGCCCACGGAGATCAGGCAAACGCCGGCATGGTCGAGCACGCGGCGCATGGCGGCGGCGTGGGAGTAATGGTCGCCGAGATAGCCGTCACGCAAATCGGTGTGCGCGTCAAATTGCAGAACGGCGAGATCGGGATAGGCCCGCGCGAAGGGGCGGATCGCGCCTGCCGTGAGGGCGTGCTCTCCGCCCAAGACCAGCGGGAATTTGCCTGCCGCCAGCACGGTCTCGACGAGGCCTTCGATCTGGGCGAGGGCCGCTTCCAATCCGGCCTCGATGACCGGCGTTTCCAGCGTCGCGATGCCGAATTGCCGGAACGGTTCGCACCACAGCTCTTCGTCGAAAAACTCCAGCTGCGGGCTGGCGGCGATGATGGCTTCGGGGCCGCGCGCCGTGCCGCTGCCATAGCAAACGCTGGCTTCAAGGCCGAAGGGGATGACGACGGCCCTGGCGGCTTGCGGCTCACCGGCATCGCGCGCGGGCAGACCGAGAAAGCCGTCCTCCTGTTGTCGGTAGCGCAGTTCCGCCATCTCGGCTTCATGCTCCATGGCGGGGAAGACCCCGGAGCCATTACCCCGGGGCTGATCGCGGCGCTATAAGCTCGCCGCTTCGGCAGCTTCGATCGCCTCGGCGCCGTACATGCTGAGCATGGGCTCGTCACGCAGGATGACCTCGTCATAGTCGCCGAAGCCATTGAACCGGCACGCCATGACGCGGCCATAGGCGCCGATATTGCCGATCTCGATGTAATCGCCCTCGGCGATCGTCTCCGGCAGATAGAACGGGCCGGGCATATGGTCGATGCTGTCGCAAGTCGGGCCGTAAAGCGAAAAAGGCGCCAGCGCCGTCATGCCGTCGTCCTGCCCGCTCAGGTCGAGCTTGCGCGCGGGAAACGCGAACTTCATATGCGCGGCGTCGAAAAGCGTGCCGAATGCGCCGTCATTGATATACAGCGTGTCGCCTTTGCGCGCCTCGACACGCACGACCACCGCTTCCGCCTCCGCCACGAGCGCGCGGCCGGGCTCGGCCCAGAGCTCGCAATGCCAGCCGACGGCCAAGCCGTAGAAAGCGGCGCTGATCTCCTCCATATAAGCGGAGAGCGGCGGGGGTTCGAGCCCGGGATAGCGCGACGGAAACCCGCCCCCAACATCGATGACATCCGCGACGACACCCGCTTGGACAATATGCTGCGACATGGTCCGCAGCGCGTGGCCGTAGGCGGCCGGCGCCATGGCCTGGGAGCCCACATGGAAGGTCAGGCCCAGCCGCTCGGCAACTTGACGCGCCTGCCGCAAGAGATCGGCGGATTCGTGCCAGGAGATGCCGAACTTACCCTCGAGCGGAATCTCGCTGAAAGTGTTCGGACAGGCCATGCGCACCATGAGTGTCAGATCGCGCGCATGGCCGGTCTCGGCGGCAATCTTTTCGAGTTCGGCCTCGCAATCGACGGCGAACGTGCGGATGCCGTGCTCGAAATAAGCCTGGCGGATCAGCCCCCGGCTCTTGATCGGATGCATGACATGGGCTTGCGCGCCCTCAAGCCCGGCGACCTGTTCGATCTCCGGGAGCGAGGCCACGTCAAAATCCCGCACACCCGCGCTATGCAGCACGCCCATCACGTCCGGCGCGTTGTTCGCTTTGACGGCGTATAGGGTTTTTCCGGGGAAATTTTCAAGAAACCAGCGCGCGGCCCGCTCTGCCGCATGGAGGCGCAGGGCTAGAACGGGGCGTTCGGGGCGTTGCAGACGAATATAGTCCGCGGCGCAGCGGTATATGTCCATTCCATGGGTCCTCCCACAGAGCTGTTGACACTATGCTGAACGTGCGCGAACGCCGCCGCAGCGAGGTGGTCGCATAAGTCCATCCGCTCGGAATGTAAAGTCTTTTTTGAACCCGCTCCGCAGAACTCTCTCTTTGGACATTTTGGCTGATGCGACAGCGGAGCTAGATTTCGGAATATTGTGCGCGATTTCAAGTGGCAATCTGGGGTTTCACACGTTATCGCCGCGCACCCATTGCTGAACCTTAGCGGTTCAAGGCTTGATGACGGGAAAGCGGCCCTCGAGCGGGTAGGCGGGGTCGGTGAATCCCGGCGTCGAGGGATGCCCGGAAGGCACGAGGCTGTCGGCAAGCGCCTCGTCTTCCGCCGTCCAGCCATAATCCAGAGCGGCCACATAACCGCGCCATTGCTCGAAGGTTCGCGGCCCGGCGATGAGCGAGGTTATCGCTGCATTGTTCAAGAGCCAACCCACGGCATAATCGATGACGGTTTTACCGCGCTGGGCGGCGTGCTCCTGCAGGCGGTCAGCGATGGCAAGCGATTCCGGGCGCCACTCCGCCATCATGATGCGTGCGTCCTTGCGGCCCGCGCGGCTTTCGGCGGGCGGCTCGGAACCCGGCTTGTATTTGCCGCTAAGGACGCCGCGCGCAAGCGGGCTATAGGGCACCACGCCGAGGCCAAAATGCCGCGCCGCCGGCAGCACCTCCACCTCCGGCATGCGGTTCATGAGATTGTAATAGGGCTGGATCGCGACAGGCTGCGGAACGCCCATCGCGCGGCACAGACCGACGATGTCCGCCACCTGCCAGGCGCGCAAATTCGACAGCGCGAAATGCAGGATTTTCCCAGCGCGGATCAGATCGCCGAAGGTTCCAACCACCTCCTCATAGGGTGTGAGGGAATCATGCCGGTGGATGTAGTAGAGATCGATGCGATCGGTGCCGAGCCGCTTCAGGCTCATTTCGACCGCGCGCATGATGTGACGGCGGGAGAGATTACCCTGCGAGGCTGACTGCGTACCGCGGCCGAGATTGCCGACCTTGCTTGCAAGCACCCAGTGATCTCTATCCGCCTTGATGGCGCGCCCGGTGATCTCTTCGGAGCGGCCGTCCGTGTAGACATCGGCCGTGTCGATGAAATTGACCCCGCTATCGCGTGCGTCAGCGATCATCCGGGCCGCGTCCGCTTCGCTCGCCGGCCCACCAAACATCATGGTGCCGAGGCACAGCCGCGAAACCTCAATGCCGCTACGCCCGAGAATCGCCTTCTGCATTATCACCCCCCACTGACCGCTGCGCGTCGTTGGCTCGATTTAGCCTTGACCTTTCTTGATTACAAAACGAAAAGCGCCCTCCATACGCGTAGACTCGAGCAATTCATGGCCCGCTGTGCGGCAGAAAACCGGGAAGTCGTCCAGACCGCCGGGATCCGTGATGATCACTTCCAGCGTGCATCCGGCGCGCAAATCCCGCAAAGCCTTTCCCGCTTTCAGCACCGGCAAGGGGCAACTAAGCCCGCGTGCATCCAAGGTGAAATCTGCCATTTGTCCTCCCGACTACTAGAGGGTTAAACGTTCAGGAAGGCAATTTGGATTGTTAAACAAAGTCGATACATGCTTGCGATTGTTGTCATTCTTGCGCTCTGGCATCGGCAGCTTATGTCTCGGTTTGGCGGATTTGGCCCGCTCTCACTCTGTTTTGTGCCTTCCGCACGCGCCAATTCATTGCTGCCACGCTCGATAGCTGTGTGCTGAGTGGCTTTGCAATCGGCGTATTTTTTGGCGCAATTGTGATGGCGGCACATTTCCACAGGATCGGCGCGATCCGCCGCCATGCCGGCGCCAGGCCGCGCGGCCGCCGCGTCCGAGAAGGCTCGCCTATGTCTTGGGCCTGCTGGCGATGGGCGGCACGGATTTGAGATAGGCGGCGATAGCTTCGCGGTCTTCCTTGGTGAGCTTGGCCATGTTCGCTTGCACCTTGGCCATGGCTCCGCCCATCGAGTCTCCGGACGGCGTAAGACCGGATTCTAGAGCGTACACGATGTCTTTCTCGCTCCAGGAACCGATACCGGTTTGATGCGGGGTGATGTTGGGAATGAAGCCCTTGCCTTCCGGATCGGGCGCGCCCCCCAGTTTCTTCGCGGCATCCATGCCGCCAAGGCTGTCGCGCGGGGTGTGGCACTCGCCGCAATGGCCTGGCCCCTCCACCAGATAAGCGCCGCGATTGAGTTTTGCTGATTTTTGCGGATCGGGCCGGAAGGTCTTGCCGTCGAGATAAAGCCCTTTCCACACGCTTAGGCCAGAGCGGATGTTGTAGGGAAAGGAAAGGTCGTGCTCGGGAACCTTGGAGGCAACCGCCGGCAGCGTGTCCAGATACGCCTTGAGATCGAGCAGGTCGCCGCGCGTCATGCGTTGATAGGAGGCGTAGGGGAAGGCGGGGTAATAATTGTCCCCGCGCGGCGAAACTCCCTTCATCATGGCGTTGATGAAGTCCTCATTGCTCCAGCCGCCAATGCCGGTTTCCCGGTCGGGCGAGATATTCGACACGTAAAAAGTGCCGAAATCCGTCTTCAGGCAACGCCCGCCGACAAGCTTCAGATCGTCCTTGGTTCTGGGGCTGTCGCATTTGCCGGAAGAAGGGGCCGAATGGCAGGACGTGCACCCCCCCGCATAGAAGATGTATTCACCATTTTTGATGTTCGGCTTTGCGGCCGGTGAGGCGGGGGGAGCAGTTTGCGCCGAGGCTTGCAAAACGCCCCCGCAAAGCCAAGCGGTGATCAAGCAGGCAAGGAGGGGGCGCAGCATCAATATCTACTTCTTTTCCGGCGCGCGGTAATCGTCGTGGCAGCCCGTGCAGGTTTTGCCCACTTCCGCGAGCGCGGCCCTGACACTATCCATGCCTCCCGCCGCCGCAGCCTGCGCCTTGGCGGTGTCTTCCTTGAGCTGCGCGCCCCAGTCTTCAAAATCCTTCTTGTTCTTCCATATCTCCGGCTTCGCCCGCGTATTGCCTCCGGTTTCGGTGCCTTCCGGGAACAAGGTTACGAACGTACCGATATTGCCGTTGATTTCCCCCATGGCGTCGGCCGCCGCTTTCGCGTCAAAAGGCTTCTCGCCTTTGAGCATCGCGGTCACGGTTCCCACCGACCTGCCGTTGCTCTTCATCAGCTCCTGGCGCTCCTTGATCGGATCGCTCTGCGCCAAGGCCAGCCCGATGCCGAGGATGCCTGTGAATACCGCGCCAATCACTATGCTTCGCATGCGTTGTCTCCCATTCTTTCGTGGGTCAGAGGTGAGAGCTTCTTAGCATCCCCGTAAAAACTTCATGTGCAGCAGACGTGATAAGTCCCGCGTCTTGCACAAAATTCTGTTCAACTTGACGTGAAGCTTACGGCATCGCGATTTCCGCGCCGGTTGCGGGGACATCGTATCCGCGCTTCACGGCTTCACGGCCAGCAATCGCCTGATACCAGCGCTTCACGTTGGCATAGTCGTTCAGGTCGATGGTCTGCCACTCGAAGCGGGCGATCCAGGGAAAGATGGCCATGTCGGCTATCGAGTAGTCGCCCGCGACATACTCGGCCTCGCCCAGCCGCTTGTTCAGCACGCCGTAAAGCCGATGCCCTTCCTTAACATAACGCTCCTCCGCGTAAGGCGCCTTACCGGCGTTGAAGCGGAGAAAATGATGGATTTGCCCAAGCATCGGGCCGACGCCGCCCATCTGCCACATCAGCCATTCGGCGACGCGCCATTTCTCCGCCGCGCTTTGCGGCCAAAACTTGCCGGTTTTCTCGGCCAGATACATCAAGATCGCGCCGGACTCCATCAGGTGAATGCCCGTGTCGTGGTCGATAATGGCGGGGATGCGGTTGTTCGGGCTGATCGCCAGGAAGTCTGGCGCGAACTGCTCATCCTTGCTGATGTCGATGGGGAATATCTTGTACGGCAGACCCATCTCTTCCAGCGCTATGGTGACTTTGCGTCCGTTCGGCGTAGACCATGTGTGTAAATCGATCATTGCTCACCTCTCATTGCAGCCCAGCATAGCGCACGGCATAGACCCAACCTGTGACGGCCAGCGCGCTGACCACCGTTGATATGAAAACCATCATTGAGGCAAGTCCAGGCTCTGTTTTGAACTCGCTTGCAAAAATTGCCAGCAAGACGCCGGCCGGAACCGCCGCGCTGACGACGAAGAACGCTGTGAGATTGGGCGAAAAGCCAAGCAGCACCGCAAACAGCCAGGCGGTGGCCGGAGCCAGGAACAGCCGCAAGACAAGGCTCAACACGACTGGCGCGCGCTCGACCTTACCTTCGATGGCCGCGAGTTGCACCCCCAACAGCAAAAGCGCCATCGGCGTGAACGCATCGCTGACAAGTTTCAGCGGCACCGATAAAACCGTCGGCAGCGTGACCTCGAACCCCTTCAGGACGTAGCCAAGCACGGCGGCCGGGATGATGGGAGATCCAAGCAGCGTGTTCCATATTCCCGGCTGACCCTCTCCCGTACGCTTGAAGGCGATCAGCGCCAAGGGCGCGATCAGAATGGAATGCAGGCTGAGAACGACGGTCTGGTAAAGCAGGTAGTCGCCGGGGAAGGTGAGCTGAATCAGCGGGATGCCGTAATTTCCCGAATTCGAGAACATGGCGACGATGCCCATCATTCCGGCAACATTGCGGTTCATGCCCAAGGCGGCCGCGCTCCCCCAGCCGATAAGGAATAGAAACAGAAAGTGCCCCAGGGAAAACCAGACGATCGGCCAGGCCGACTCGAGGGGCAGCTTCGCGGAGCTGAGAAAATACACCAGCGCCGCCGGCAGCAGCACGTAAACCTGCATGCGGGTGAGCGTGGCGATATCGAAGCCGAGACGCTTTTGCACGCCATAGCCGACCGCGACCAGGCCCAGAATCGGCAGCGTGATGCCGGTCAGAATGTCGAGGAAAAGCTGCAAGCACAGTCTCCGGGAGGCCCATGGCTTAAAGTCTGCCTGGGCGTGCTTGTCAAGACGGCATCGAGGGTATTTGGGCGCGGCTCCCGGAGGCGGCGCACGTGGCTGGACGGTGGACGCGAACGTTGGGGTTTTTAGGGTGAGCCTTGGGGGGGAATGGCTGGTGTTGGGCTGCACGGCCAGGTTCCAAGAGGGTATTGTCGCGTATTGAGCTGGAGAGATGATGAATTTCGGACGATATGCACTCTATTGGGCGCCGCGGCCGGACAGCGCGCTGGCCGATTTCGGCCGGACCTGGCTCGGCTCGGACCCCGAGCGCGGCGAGCCCGCCCGCGACCGCGATTGCCTCGGGCTGGACCCTAGCCTCGTCGAACGCGCGACCGTCGCCCCCCGCCGCTACGGCCTGCACGCCACGATGAAGGCGCCGTTCCGGCTCGCGCCCGGCGTCACCGAGGCAGCGCTCACCAAGGCGCTGGACACGTTCTGCGCTCGCCGCCGGCGCGTCAAGGCCGGCCCGCTGCGCCTCGCCCGCTTTGGAACTTGGCTGGCGCTGGTGCCGACCGCGCCGCTTGCCGATCTCGACTGGCTGGCCGCCGAATGCGTCGTGCATTTCGACCGCTTCCGCGCGCCGCTAAGCGAAGCGGACCGCGCCCGCCGCGCCGGCCTCACCGATCCTTTGCAGCGGATGTATTTGGAGCAATTCGGCTATCCGCAGGTGCTGACCGCCTTCTTCTTCCACATCACCCTGGCGGGACCGCTGGAGCCGCCCGAGCTGGACGCCGTCGAGGCGGCGTTGCTGCCCGCGGTAGCGCCGTTTACGGCGGCGTCCTTCGCGCTCGACGATCTTTGCTGGTTCGGGGATCCGGGCGGCGGCGGTCTGTTCAAGACATGCAGCCGCTCACCGCTGAAACGTTAACATCTCTCGCCATGCTGCAGCGCGTTTTTCGGCCAGTTTCGATCAGCGCTTCTCTGCCTCTCCCATGGGGAGAGGGCCGGGGTGAGGAGAACAAATGCTTCAGGCCGGAGCGAGCGAGAGCTCGTGAATGTGTCTGTCCTGACCGCTCACATAGATGACGCTCGAGACGCCGTCTCCGCGCACATAGGCGAAGGGATAGCCGAACGTGTCGGTCTTGGCTTCTCCCGACAAATCGGCTTGCCGCCAGCGGCCGTTCACGAGGGTCAACTCTTGGATGCGCTTGTTTTCCCCGCAATAGACCACGGCGCTCACGCCGTCGGCGCGGATGTATGCCGCAGGGCCTGCCGTCCCGTTCAGTTTCGGAGCGCTGGCGGGTTCTGTAAGCGCCGTCGCTCGCCATCGCCCTTCGATGAATGCGAGTTCGTGAATGAAATCGGCAACGTCCGCATAGACAACCGAGGGGACGCCATCCGCCCGCATGAAGGCCGTAGGCCAGCGCAGTGGGTGAGGCGCGGGGGCGCTCACGCCGTCCAGAAGGCTCGTTTTTTTCCAGGTCCCGTCGAGACCGAGGGCGTATTCCTGAAGACCGCCGTGAGGATGGATGACCGACGCCAAAACGCCGGGCCGTACAAATCCCACTGTTTTTATGAGGGCCACAAAGGACGGCTGAATCGGCGCCGTAAGATTGGTATCGACCCAGCGGCCTCCCTTCAGCGCGAGTTGGTGGAGGCTGGAATCGCCTCCGGAAACTGGATAGAAGATCGCCAGAACGCCATCGCCGCGCACGAAATGCGGCGGGGGGCCGATGGGGTCCGCATGCGTAGCGCCGCCAAGGCCGACACATCCAGATGTGAGACCGATGCCCCCCGAATCTGCAGCACGTGAATACGTCTGCCCCGGACTTTGGTGTGGTCGCACGGCGCGCCCGCGGACCGCGCTGCGGCGCAATGCGTCTCTTGCAAACATCAAAACCTCTTGCGCCGCCTCGCTCTTAGGACTATCGCGTCCCATTGCTCAAAGTGGACCCCGTCCCATGCGCGAAGAATGGCAAAAGGCGCGCCGTGTCGTCGTCAAGATCGGCTCGGCGCTGCTTGCCGACCGCGAGACCGGCAGCATAAAGGGCGAATGGCTCGCCGCGCTGTCGGACGACGTGGCCAGCCTGAAAGCCGAGGGCCGCGATGTGGTGGTGGTCTCGTCGGGCGCCATCGCATTGGGGCGGCGCGTGCTCGGCCTGCCGCACGGGCCGCTGCGCTTGGAAGAGAGCCAGGCCGCCGCGGCAGCCGGCCAGATCACCCTTGCGCACGCCTATCAGGCGATGTTCCGCGAACGCGGCATGACGGCCGCGCAGATCCTCCTTACGCTCGGCGATACCGAGGAGCGCCGCCGCTATCTCAATGCGCGGGGCACGATCGCGACCTTGCTGGCGCTCGGAGCCGTCCCCGTCGTCAACGAGAACGACACGGTGGCGACCGCCGAAATCCGCTATGGCGACAATGACCGGCTCGCGGCGCGGGTCGGCTCGATGATCAGCGCCGATTGCGTGGTGCTGCTGTCCGACATCGACGGGCTGTACACCGCCCCGCCCGCCTCGCGGCCGGATGCGCACCGCATCGACGTGGTGCGCGAGATCACGCCCGAAATCGAGGCGATGGCGGGCGACGCCGGCAGCGAGCTTTCGCGCGGCGGCATGGTCACCAAGCTGATCGCGGCGAAAATCGCGGTCGGCGCGGGCGCCAATCTCGTCATCACCTCGGGCAAGGGGCTGCATTCGCTGCGTGCGCTCGGCGAAGGCGCGCCCTGCACCTGGTTCCTGGCCTCGGCCAATCCTGCTGCGTCGCGCAAGCGCTGGATCGCCGGCGCGCTGGAGCCGCGCGGCGTCATTACCATCGACGATGGTGCGCGCAAAGCGCTGGATGCGGGGCGCAGTCTGCTGCCGGCCGGAATCATCAAGGTGGAGGGCAGTTTCGACCGCGGCGACGCGGTCATCATCCGCAACCGTGACGGCCGCGAACTGGGGCGCGGGCTGATCGCCTATGCGCGCACCGACGCCGAACAGCTTCTCGGACGCAAGAGCGCTGAAATCGAAGGCATTCTAGGCTATCGTGGCCGCAGCGAAATCATCCATCGCGACGATATGGCCTTGCACAGGAGCTGACATGGGCACCGCGACACGAGCGGCGATCCGCCACGATGCCGAGGCATCCACGCTGGAGAGCGCGATGCTGGACGTCGGCCGCAGAGCGCGGGAGGCGGCGCGCCGCTTGGCGCTCACCGCCACGGACGCCAAGAACGGCGCGCTCCTGACCATGGCCGCCATGCTGCGCAATTTCGAGGCCGCGATCCTCGCGGCCAACGCCGCCGATGTCGCGGCGGCCCTGGCTGCCGGCAAGCCGAGCGCCTTCATCGACCGCCTGACGCTGACCCCGTCGCGCATCGCGGCGATGGCGGAAGGGTTGGAAGCGATCGCGGCGTT
>Ga0136634_10000727_pt1 | contig 13612 bp, 10 predicted proteins | sample AntDrymUQ8332106_2_FD_104654 | JGI IMG/M metagenome (GOLD analysis project Ga0136634, IMG submission 104654) | Polar desert sand microbial communities from Dry Valleys, Antarctica - metaG UQ833 (21.06) | ecosystem: Environmental > Terrestrial > Soil > Desert | place: Antarctica: Dry Valley... | reverse complement strand
GTTATTGGCATCTGTTGCTGTATAAGTTACAATTGTTTCCCCGGCAAAGAATGGTTGTGAAGCTGTAGTTCCTGCTGATACTGTCCCACCTGTTGGAAGGGTAGAAGGTGCTGGAATGCCGGCCGTATAGGCAACAGAAAGGGTTTTGGAGCAACCTGCGTTTACTGACGGGTGTGTCCAGTTGTAAACAGAGCTACAATTACCAGATCCGTCATCACTTGTATTAAGGGTTGCATCTGCAGTGGCCGTTAATGTTGGAGTAGGATGTACTGTTACAATAACGGGAGAAGAAGTAGCTGAACAACCATTGGCATCTGTAGTAGTAGCAGTATAACTATTGGGGCCGGAAACAAGTGGTGTTACTGCTATGGTAGCAGAAGTATTATTGGTTCCTGAATAATTAATAGAACCAAATGTACCAGGGCCATTGAAAACCGTTGAATAGCCCATGGCATTGGGAATTTGTATAGACCAACTTCTTAATGTACCGGAAGTGCCACCAGCTGCATCTGTTATCTTCAAAGTCCATGAACCGGCCAAGTTGCAGGGCAATGTAATTCCGGTAATGGAAAAATCATAAGTGATGCTTCCATTTACAAAACCAGGGAAAAAGCCCCCGGCTGATTGAGGAAAAGTATTTGTACCCCCAGGGCTAAACTCATATACTGTGCCGAGCCCGCTTGATAAATTTAATGTACTTGTACCACCATCAAATACCGTTACAGTACCGCAAGGCCCGGTTAATGTAGCTATCAGATCTCCTACATTATCATGGTCAATGGCAATAGAAATTAATACATTATTAGCATTGGTAGCAGTTAAAAGCCCAGCTCCAATAACAATTGAGCTGCTTCCTCCAGTTGGATTATTATCAGGGATATTTACATCCGTATTATTTGTCATATTGATTGAACCTCCTACAGTACCACCCGAATTAGTTGCCGTTAATGTAGAACTGGCGCCAAAACAAATCGGATTTGGTGATGCGGTTAACGATACATTTGGTTTTGGAGTTAACGTTACCGTTGTTGAACCCACAAGGTCTCCGGCATTAGCAGTGCAATTTGCATCGCTTAAAGAAGAAACAGTATAAGTTGTATTACCAACAGGGGTAACGCTTTGTGAAAATGTTCCATTACCCGTACCCGTTACCGTGCCGCCGCCATTGCTTAGGGTAAGTGTCCATGCACCGGTAGCAGTAACGTTCCCGGTTATATTTGTACTGCTTCCACTACATATTGTAGTATTCCCGCTCGTAATAGTTGATGTTGGCCTGGAATTGACCGTCAGTGTAGCTGAAGAGGAAGTAATAGCAGTACAACCACTTACAGAAACTACTACATTATAACTTCCTGCATCACCGGGAACCACGGAAGAAATTGTATAAGATGGCCCAGTGGCACCTGTAATATTAGTAGTCCCTTTTCTCCATTGGTAAGTGGGAGAAGATCCACTTGCCGTAACACTAAATGTAACAGGCTGCCCTGCACATTTTGTTTGCGAAACAGGTTGCACCGAAATAGATGGTGCCGTATTAACGTTTATAGTTGCTGATCCATCTGTAAAGCTGCTTGTGCGTTCACAGGAACCTGCTGCCGCACTATTTTTAACACTGACCAATGCATAGTTTGTAGAAACAGAAGGATTGGTGAAAACATTAAAAGCAGTTCCGGATGCAGCGGTTGCTGTTCGATTTGCAACACCATCATTATAAATAATAGAAAATGGCCCCGTCCCAGCTGTTGCGGTAAATGTGAGCTGGCCAGTTCCTCCTGTGCTGCACGTTGTATTTCCTGAAAGGGTTCCTTGCGGAAAAGAAGCAATCGTAATATCAGGAGATTCGAATGCAGAATTTCCTGGTCCTACAATTCCATTATTATCCCCAAACCAGGAAACAGCTTCATATACAACGTCGAAAGTAATGTTATTCGTTCCCGGAGATAAAGGTGTAGTGTATGCTGTACCGTTATGATTGGAAGCAGTTAACGGAAGAGTGAATGTCGCAGTAGCACCTGGAGCTAAATTTCCAGCGTCTACCCGTACATGATAATCAGCCCAGCTATCCGGGGTAGGTGTTACATCAGTGTTCCATTTTACACCTATATTAAAATCGGTAGCCCCCGCAACATCTGACCATGGTGCAGATCCATTATTCTTTATTGTTACTGTTACATTTCTGGTTTCACCCGGGCACCAGGCGGCTGCGCCTGTATTTATAGATTGAATCAAACTTTTATAAGTTCCATCAACATCAATACCTCTGAAATCTCCAGCAGCCGTTCCCTCGCAATCTATTCGATATGTAGTTGAGTTTGCATCCGCATCAGATCCATAAATTCTAAATGTGACCGCTGTAGTACGGTTCTGCAAAGCTGCCACTGCAGCCAAATCAATTGTCCTGTTAGTCGGGCTAGTTGAAGGAGTCCAGGTTGATAAGTTGGTAGTATAACCATCTACACTATAACGCAAATAAGCATCAAATGAGGAGGCTGTGGTAGAAACACGATCCCTGATTTTTATTGCACCAATTGATATGGGAAAACCCGCAGCAGGGGTTATCGTAAATTCGTAATAGTCGTTATTACCGGTGGATAGTGTGGTTGATGTTGACCAGTTATTAGAATTATAACCATCAGCTGCTGATTGTGCATTAATACCAGATCCCCTGGATAAAACTGAAAATGTAACATTTGCCTGCACACCTGTGGCTGTTACACTTCCACTTGTAGTACCGGTTAATCCACAAGTTTGCCATCTGCCAATGGTTCCCTGCGACATACTTTTTTGCGTAAGGAATAAGCTACAAAATAATAAAAGTATAAAGCTTATACGCTTCGATAGTAATAATGTTTTCATGATGTAGTTTGTATTAAAATGAGTATTATCAGGTACAAAAGAAAATGATGCGGTGCCGGGCATCGCATCATTAAAAAATAATTTATTTATTGTTGTGGGAGGGCACGTATAATGTGCACTTAAAGCAAGATCGCAATGTTTCTTTTCTTGTAAAATATCTGGTATATTTTTAAAAGTTGCAGAGAGCTTTTTATAAATTTTTAAAACATAAGTAGAAATTTTCATGGGCTTAGGGTATGAATTAATTGAATGCTTTAAATTCTGTTAATGATAATTTTTAAAAACTATTCTTTGCTCATAAGTAATGATCAAATTATGGTGAGTGAAAGAGGAGAAGATTTTGAATAAAAAAGGGTATAAAAAGGGTAAGAAAAAATTTTCTCATTTTGAGTAATTTTTAACTGGTTTAAAAAAAAATTCGGTTGTATTTCAGAATTTTATATAGCCGGATAACATATCCAATATAAAAGCACAGGAGTTTTAAAGGAGTGGAGATTGTAAAACTTAAAAAATCTGAATGAAAATTGAAATTAATATATTTTTTCTAAAATTTTATAATGTGGATAAATAAGTTTTAATTTTTATTTATTTTCCTGTTTGTGAAAAATAATTCACACAATAATACCAAATTAGGGTAGCGGTAAAAGAAATGTTTGGAATTGGTAGTATACAAACTTCTTTTTTTATTTCTCACAAACAATTTTATTCTTCAACAGTAAATTAAAAAATGCATCTTGACCAAAAGTGATATTTCTTTCTTTAAAGAAAGGTTGAAGCATCACTAATAGCTTTCGGCCGCCGCACCTTGGTTGTTGTTTGCGAATGAACAACAACTGCTTATCCATTTTATAATTACTCTGACCAAGCCTTATCGCCGTCATTATAAGCAAGCGCTCCATCATATTTACCTGGCACCGATACGTGACGTCTTGCTTTTGTCATACCTATTTCCGAGGTAAAATATCCAAGTAACGTAAGTTGCTTAACCATTGTATAGGGATGCCTTCCAGTAGGCACAAATTCTTTTCTTTGAGCCCAGGTAGCTATGTCATTTTCCTTGTTGATACTACTTTCCCTGATTTTGTCGTCTTCTGCTATTTTCTTATCAAAAGGCTTTGCTTCTTTCTCCAGGCTTATTATGAAATCGTGCCTTTCCGCAGACGACAGGCTTTCAAAGTTCTTTTTGTACTTAGCCATACATTTCGTCTCGAAGCTGGCAAGACCATCCGTAAATATTTTCTGATTCGCTGGCAGATAACAATCTGTTACCATCACATTCATAAACTCTCCCACTTTTGCAGCCTTTGCACCAGGACTATCTGCTGTGGTAGGGATTATAGTATCGGCCATCTCGTTAAGCAAAGCAACTTGTGCAGCCGTCAATATTTTTGGCAGACCAGTAGAAGTATCGGTAATTATCGGATTAGTATCTACAAAGGGTTCTTTAGCTTTACAACCAGATAAAAATAATTCTCCACCTATTACTACCGACCCGGTAAGTACTGCAATCGTTTTTAAAAGTTCTCTCCTGTCCATAATTTATAATTTTTAAATCACGATGAATATTTCTTTAAATATTTCCTTTCTTCAATTCTTCTACCGCAAATGCTGCTGCCCTTGCCGTGAGCGCCATATAAGTAAGCGAAGGATTAACACAACTAGCACTAGTCATACAAGCTCCATCAGTTACAAATACATTAAGCGCATCCCATACCTGATTATTTCCATTCAAAACAGACGTTTTGGGATCTCTTCCCATTCGAGCCGTTCCCATTTCGTGAATGCCCATCCCAGGTGCATAACCAGCGTCGTACATTTTCACATCCCTGACACCTGCTACAGTTAGCATTTCCGCAGCGTCATTCATCATATCCTTACGCATTCTTTTTTCATTCTCTTTTATCTCTACATCAAAATCCAGCACGGGCAACCCCCATTTATCCTTTACAGTTTTATCGAGCTTGATTTTATTTTCGTGGTAAGGGAGCATTTCTCCAAATGCCGACATATTAATGTACCAATCGTTTGAAGGACTTGATAATGCCTTTTTTAAATCTTCGCCAATTGTAAATTCTGCTACCTCCTGACCAGTTCCTCTACCTGCGCCGCCCTGGTAACCGAAGCCACGCAAATAATCTCTCTTGTCATCATAAACATTTCTATATCTGGGAATGTAAATTCCAGTTGGTCTTCTTCCATACTCATACTTGTCAGAAAAACCAGTAACAGTGCCACCAGCGCCCAATCTAAAATGATGATCCATTACATTATGACCAAGCTCACCACTACTACTACCAAGTCCTCCTTCCCATACATCCGTGGCACTATTCATTAACACCCAGGTACTGTTTAAAGCAGACGCACACACAAATACAATTTTACTTTTATATTCTATCGTTTTTTTTGTGATAGCATCCAGCACTTCTACCCCCGTAGCCTTTTTTGTATTTTTATCGTACAGCACTCTAAGTACGATTTTATTTGTTTCTAAAGTAAGGTTACCCGTCTTCATCGCTGCCGGAAGTGTAGCTGATTGCGTGCTAAAATAGGCGCCGTAAGAACAGCCTCTCCAACACCTGTCTCTGTACTGGCAATTGGTACGATTCTGCTCTGGCTTAGGTTCCGTAATATTGGCGCTTCTACCAATAATCATTTTTCTATTGTTCTTATAATGCGATTCTAATTTTTGTTTTACGTCTTTCTCTGCACAGTTTAATTCCATCGCTGGCAGAAACTCACTATCTGGTAATACTTCTAACCCTTCCTTGCTACCTTGTATGCCAGCAAATTTTTCTACGTAACTGTACCAGGGCGCCATCTCATCATATCTAATAGGCCAATCTACCGCAATACCTTCTTTTGCATTAGCTTCAAAATCCCATTTGTTCCACCGATAACTTTGTCTGCCCCACATCAAAGATCGTCCACCCACGTGATAGCCTCTGTACCAATCGAAACGTTTGGTTTCTGTGTATGGATTTTGTTTATCATTTTCCCACATACCATAAGTCTGCTCATTGAGCGGATAATCTCTTTTCAAAACATTGTGATCACTTATCATTTGTTGGGTTCGTTCATCTCTATGTTGAAACTCCCACTTTTCCTTATTTGCATTTACATAGCCTTTCACGTGTTCTATATTTTTTCCTCTTTCCAGCATTAAAGTTTTCAGTCCTCTTTCTGAAAGCTCTTTAGCGGCCCACCCTCCAGCAATTCCCGAACCTATTACAATGGCGTCATATTTTTCTGGCATATGCGATTTTTTTTATTTTGAATTAGGCATTTTTTTAAACGTCACAAATTTTAATTGCTTTTTTTAATGCTACTATTTTATCAGTATTTGTTTTCCCGGTAGGAATAAATTCCTGTGCTACATAACCTTTATAACCAGTAGCGAGTATTGCTTTCACAATTGCCGGATAATATAGTTCCTGAGATTCATTTATCTCGTTTCTTCCAGGTACGCCAGCAGTATGATAATGTCCAAAGTATTGATAGTTGTTTTGAATAGTTCTGATTACGTCGCCTTCATTAATTTGCATATGATAAATGTCGTACAATAATTTAAAATTTGGTGAGTCTAGTTGCTGACATAATTTAATTCCCCAGTCAGACTTATCTGCCATATAATCTTTGTGATCTACTTTGCTATTAAAAAGCTCCATCTGTATCGTGACGCCTTTCTTTTCTGCTAACGACATAATTTTTTTTAAACCCGCCACCGAATTCTTAAGACCAACATCATCAGCCATTCCATTTCTATTTCCACTAAAACAAATTAAATTTTTGTATCTAGCTTTCGCTACGAGGTTGATGTGAGTCTCATAATTTTGTACCAGGGTAGCATGGTATTGAGGGTCATTCCATCCTTTGGTAAGACTGATTTCTGCACCATTACACATAGAAGAATCGATTCCAAATTTTTTCAATGTATCCCAATCCTTCGGCCCTACAAGATCAATTGCAGAAAAGCCAATTTTTTTTACTTCTTTGCAAAGTTCCTCAAGGGACAGAAAGTTATACGTCCACCTACAAACGGAGTGATTGATATTTCTTTTTAGCGCCGATGATAAAAAGGACTGCATAGAATGGCCATCTACTCTACCTAGCGCCAGGCCAGAGCCACCCAAGGCAATCGCTTTTATTAAATTTCTTCTGATCATGTTGTCACAAGTTTTACTTTCTCATTTCTGAAAAATGCCAGGAACAATAATGCTACTCCTGCAGCAAACAATCCTGGAAATAGCCATATTGTTTGCCAATTATGATTGACTACTTTACCTACTGAGTTTACAATAGTGTGACCGTCAGCATATTTTCCTGCAGCCCAAAATCCAATATACATACCCACCCCATAAGTGGCTAACGTAATGAGCCCTTGTGCAGATGAACGTACCTGATCACTTGCTTTTTGATCCGTGTAAATCTGACCAGTAACAAAGAAAAAATCATAACAAATTCCGTGTAATATAATTCCAAGATAGATCATCCATATCCCGGAGCCCATATCACCATAGGCAAATAAAACATATCGTAATACCCATGCAAACATGCCGATGAGTAACATTTGTTTTACACCAAATCGCTTAAAAAAGAAAGGCATTAAAAATAGAAATAAAGTTTCGCTCATTTGACCCAGGGTCATCTTTGCCGCAGCGCCAGACATACCTGTTTCGTTCAAAAACTGATTTGCACTTCCATAGTAAAAGGCCAACGGAATACATATAAGTACGGATGCAATAAAGAAAATTAAATAGTTTTTATCCTTTAATACGTTGAGCGCATCAAGTCCAATAATCTGGGATAGCGAAATTTGCTTACCAGCTTTTGGAGGAGGCGTATTGGGAAGGAAGAAACAAAATATTCCAAAGAATACAGAAATTACAGAAGCTACTAAAAATGTTACGCTAAGGTTTGAGGCACCGGTCTTTAAAGCCTCTTTAGCAGAAATAGTTGCATTTTCTACTGTACCATTTTTTACTAATTCTACCGCCGGCTCCCAGGCCATATATCCTATAAGTAATCCAGCTACTATCCAGCCTATAGTACCAAAAACCCTGATACCGGCAAATTCCTTCTCTGCATCGCTCATTTGGTTTAAAGAGATTGAGTTTACTAGTGCTAATGTAGGCATATAGATAATCATGTACAATAACAACAGACTATAAAAAGAACTAAAAGATTCCTGTGCAGAAATAAAATACATTAACACTGCTCCCATAAGATGCAGCGTCCCTAATATTTTCTGAGCAGAGATAAATCTATCTGCAATAATTCCCACGATGAATGGTGCAATGATAGCTCCTAAACATTGGGTGCCATAAGCAAGACCAGTCTGACCGCCATCTGCACCTATCTTTCCCATTGTAAGATAGGTGCCCATCGTAACAAACCAGATACCCCAAATGAAAAAATTGATAAACATCATTGCCGACAGACGTAACCTGATGGATGATTTCATTAGCAAGTTTTAGTTTAAAATGTAATTTTAATTATGGCGATCGTATAGGAGTTTCTAAACTTTAAGCAATAAGATTGCATACCGACTTCAATGTAGTACATTCAAATTATTTATCAAGTAAAAAATTATATTTCTTGGCGAAAACCTTTTACTAAATTGAAGCGAAGAGTTGCTGTTAAAAATAAAATAATTCTTTAAAAAGTTACATATTTCTATTTTAAAAAAGACGGCATGTATAGAAAAATAAATATGGGGATGATAGGAGGAGGCATCGGTTCTTTTATAGGTGGGATACACAGGATGGCTGCTAACCTGGATGGTCATATCAATCTTGTGTGTGGAGCTTTTAGCAGCGATGCGGACAAATGTGTTGCAACAGGGCAACAACTTTATTTACCCAAAGAAAATTGTTATGCCAGCTATGAGCAAATGCTCATAGAAGAAAAAGCAAAGCCTGTAAGCACCCGGATGGATTTTGTAAGCATCGTTACGCCAAATCATTTACATTTTGCGCCGGCAAAAATGGCAATGGAGCAGGGATTTCATGTGCTGCTAGACAAGCCATTGACAATGACTCTTGCGGAAGCCAAAGAATTGAAGGATATCGCAAGGTCAACTGGTAAGCGACTTTGCCTTACCCATACCTACACCGGCTATCCTATGATAAAAGAAGCTAAGTTTCAAATAGCAAATGCATCGATTGGTTCAATAAGAAAGGTATTTGTAAAATATCCTCAAGGTTGGCTCAGCAGTAAAATAGAAGACAGTGATCAGAAGCAAGCTGCCTGGCGCACTGATCCAAAACGCAGTGGTATTGCAGGTTGTATGGGAGATATTGGTACCCACGCTTTCAACTTGATAGAGTACGTTACAGGATTAACAGTATCTGCTCTTTGTGCTAATGTAAATACAGTTGTAGAAGGACGGCGATTAGATGATGATGGAAGCGTCCTGCTTCAATTTAATAATGGTGCTACGGGTATACTTACCGCAACACAAATCGCCACCGGAGAGGAAAATAATTTGACCATCCAGGTTTATGGCGAACTTGGTGGTTTGGAGTGGCAACACCAGGATGCAAATAGTTTATTATTAAAATGGTCAGATAGACCGATGCAAGTATATCGGGCCGGATCAGATTATCTGAGTGATATGGCAAAGCACAATTGTAGAACGCCAGCAGGACATCCAGAAGGTTTTATAGAAGCATTTGCCAACATCTATAGAAATTTTGCGATGACACTTTTAGCAGAAACTATTGGAGAGATTCCTGATAATAAAATTTTGGATTTTCCCGGAGTGGAAGATGGAATTCGAGGAATGGCATTTATAGAAAATGTTATTGCAGCAGGAAGTAGCAAAGACAAGTGGTTGAATTTTGTTGTTTAATTTCATAAAAAAAATAAATGAAAACTATTAAAGGTCCAGGTATATTTCTTGCACAATTTATGTCAGAAAAAAAACCATTTAATAACCTGGAAGATATTTGCAATTGGGCAGCCGACTTAGGTTATGTCTCTATACAAATACCTACCTGGAAAAAATCTTTAATAGATCTTGCACTTGCCGCAGAAAGTAAAACTTATTGTGATGAACTTAAAGGAAAAGTGAATGCGTCTGGTTTAGAAATTTCAGAACTAAGTACACATTTACAAGGACAGTTAGTAGCAGTGAATCCTGCCTTTAATGATATGTTTAATGCATTTGCACCACAAGAATTACACAACAATCCAAAGGCAAGAACAGAATGGGCGGTGCAACAAGTTTGCTTCGCCGCCAAAGCATCACAGCATTTAGGAATTAAGGCACATGCTACATTTAGTGGTGCACTTTTGTGGCATACTTTCCACCCCTGGCCACAACGACCAGCTGGCCTGGTAGATGATGGCTTTTCAGAACTTGGAAAAAGATGGTTGCCAATATTAAATTATTTTGATGAATGTGGTGTAGATGTCTGCTACGAAATACATCCCGGCGAAGATCTTTTTGATGGCATTACCTTTGAAATGTTTTTAGATAAAGTAAACCAACATCCACGAGCTTGCATATTATATGATCCCTCTCATTTTGTGTTGCAACAACTAGACTATGTTGCCTTTTTAGACATTTACAACGAAAAGATAAAAGCGTTTCACGTAAAAGACGCAGAGTTTAATGCCACAGGCAAGCAGGGCACATTCGGTGGTTATCAAGACTGGCTTCACAGAGCTGGTAGATATAGAAGTCCTGGAGATGGTCAGGTTGATTTCAAAAAAATATTTTCTAAACTTACAGAATATAATTATGAAGGATGGGCAACTATGGAATGGGAATGTTGCTTAAAACATCCCGAAGATGGCGCTAAGGAAGGCGCAGCATTTATTAAAGATCATATTATTAGAGTTACAGACAGAGCCTTTGATGATTTTGCAGGCGCAAAAACAGACAAAGATTTTAACAGAAAAATTTTGGGTATTTATTAGTTATAAAATTTTTACAAATGATAAAGAATGCAATTTTAATAGCTTTAAGCATCGTCCTGGTTGCTTCTTGCGGTGGCGCAAAAGACAACGAAAATACAGCAGAACCTGTTGCCAGTGTAACAGACAGTCCCGCCTATGAGGAAGGACTACAACTAGTAGCCAAATCTGACTGTTTCACCTGCCATAAAATTATCGAAGCTTTTACTGGCCCCGCCTACGAAGCCATCGCTGCAAAATATGCGGACAATCCAGAAAATGTTTCTCTATTAGCAGGCAAGGTTATAAATGGGGGTGTCGGTGTGTGGGGTCAGGTACCGATGAATGCCCACCCAACAATTACCCAAGCCGAAGCTGAAAAGATGATCAAATACATTTTACTGCTCAAAAAATAATTTTAAAATGAAAATATTAATATTGATTGCTGCTCTTTCGGTAAGCCTTTTAAGTTGTTATGAAACGAAAAACTCAATAGATAAAAAAGAGATGAAAAGTACTAAAAATGATACAGGATGGATTTCCCTGTTTGATGGTAACTCGCTAAAAGGTTGGCACAACTACGGCAAAACTACTATCGGTGAAGCCTGGAAAATTGAAGACGGTGCGTTCTATCTGGATACTACTAAAAAAGAAGGCTGGCAAACAGCAGCCGGTGGAGATATTGTTACGGATGAAGAATATGAGAACTTTCATTTAATGGTTGACTGGAAAATAGCAGCTGGAGGAAATAGCGGCATCATCTTTAATATTCACGAAGACACTACTAAGTATGAGTATGCATGGCAAACCGGACCAGAAATGCAAGTGTTGGATAATGCGCTTCATCCCGATTCTAAGATAATAAAACATAGAGCTGGCGATCTTTACGATTTAATAACTTCCTCTCCAGAAACTGTAAAAGCAGCTGGCGAATGGAATCACGCAGAGATTATATCTAATAATGGACAGCTGGATTTTTTTTTAAATGGCAGCAAAGTAGTCGGTACTACCATGTGGGATGACAAGTGGAAAAAAATGATTGCAGAAAGTAAATTTAAAGAATACGCAGATTTTGGAACTTACAAGAAAGGCCATATTGCTTTACAGGATCATGGCAATACCGTGTGGTATAAAAATGTGAAAATAAAGCGACTTTAATAATGGAATTTAAATTTTCTTTTTGCCTTGACGCAAAAAGAAACAAAAAAGTCAAGACAAACCCGATCGCTCCGCGCGTTTTGTCTGGCCAACGCACTTAACAGTAAGATTGATCCAACTTATATTCAAGAATTGCAGAGACAAAGGTTTTCTAAAAATTTATCTCTGCATTTTAATTGTACAATAGAAATACAGATTTTTAATTCACTATGCACAAAAGTTCCACATAGCTGTTTCCGCAATCAGGTAGTGATTGATTGCGGGCTCCTTTTTTGTTTCTTTTTTGGAGAAGCAAAAAAGAAAAAGTCAAAAAGAAGCTTATTTACCTGCCAAATACTGTCGCACATTATTAGAACTTGTTTTTATACTTCCGTAAATATCCGGGCTATAATTATTCTCTTGCTCCACAAAAAAGTGTTTTACGTCTGCCTTTGATACAGCTGCCACCATTGATTTAAAATCAATCTGCCCATTGCCCACCTCCGTATTTTCTGAGCGATTTGTTTTGCTCATATCCTTAATATGCAATAGATAAAATCTTCCAGGATTATTATTAAAAAGCTTGATAGGATCCTGATTTGCAAATACCACCCAATAAATATCCATTTCCAGCTTTACTAACGCAGCATCTGTATTTTTCAAAATTATATCGTAACCCATCTCCCCATTGAAACTTTTAAATTCAAAGTCATGGTTATGATATGCCAGTTGTACGTTACTTGCTTTACATATTTCTCCAGCCTTATTTATTCGGTCTGCTAAGAGCCTATACTGGTCAATGCTTGTGCGTTTCTCTTCACTAAGCCAGGGTATAGTTAGATACTTGCCGCCAAGTTGCTTTACCACATCACAGGTTTTTTTCACGTCATCTCCATTTCCATTTTTAAATAAAAAATCTCCTATGTCATAGTGTCCGGAAGGAATTGATAAGCCATTGTCCTTTGTTATTTTCCCAAATTCTGCAACCGAAAGTCCAAATAACTTACCGTCAGCTAATCCAAAAATTTCCAATTGCTTATAACCTGCAGCGGCTATATTTTTGATAACTTCTGGCACTTGTCCTTTCTTCAACAAATCTCTTAATGTATATAACTGAATACCAACTTCACGTTTTGATAAGACAGATGGTGGACAAGCCATAAGTCCCACTGATAAGATACTCGTTTGTAAAATGAAATTTCTTCTGGAAGTCATAACACTATTTTTTTATTAAGATTTGAAGTTAATGATAAAACTTAAAATCATGAGGTTTGCAGGACTTCGGTATACACAAACATCATAAGAAATATGCTGTCATCCTGTCCCGATAGCTATCAGGACAGTATGACAATGATTTTTGTCGAAGGACAAAGCACAAACATTATAAGATAAAAATTGAAATACAAGGCTTTTATATTTGTCTCTTATCAAATGCACATTCAATACTTCGACTCCCGATAGCTATCGGGACAGTATGACAATGTTTTTTGTCGAAGGACAAAGCACAAACATCATAAGATAAAAATTGAAGTACAAGGCTTTTGTATTTGTCTCTTATCAAATACACATTCAATGTTTTTTGTCGAAGGATAAAGCACAAACATCATAAGATAAAAATGAAGTACAAGGTTTTTGTATTTGTCTCTTATCAAATACACATTCAATACTTCGACTCCCGATAGCTATCGGGACAGTATGACAATGTTTTTTGTCGAAGGAC
>Ga0136634_10000726_pt1 | contig 13627 bp, 11 predicted proteins | sample AntDrymUQ8332106_2_FD_104654 | JGI IMG/M metagenome (GOLD analysis project Ga0136634, IMG submission 104654) | Polar desert sand microbial communities from Dry Valleys, Antarctica - metaG UQ833 (21.06) | ecosystem: Environmental > Terrestrial > Soil > Desert | place: Antarctica: Dry Valley... | reverse complement strand
TTAAATTAAAGGAGGGCAAAGGTAGGAAAATGTTTATGAAAAATCAATAACACAATACTATATTTTGATAATTGGTAAGATTTTTGCTTAAATGGCAAAATTTTTAACTTTTATTGCTCAAAAGTTAGTAAATCAAAGGAGTACGGGTGATCCTTAAAAAAATTCAAAAATATGATTACAGAATCTTTTACCTGGTTTTTAATCATCCGGGCCTATAAATAATTATAATACCATGAATTTTTGGGTGGTTATTTTTTGTCCGTCAAATATGCGAACAAGATAATGCCCCTCTGCAAATGAAGAAGTTTTAATTCTTATAGTTCCAAAAGCTGCAAACTTGCTATAAACAACCTGCCCGATTGAATTTATAATGTCAATCCTCTTAGCTATAATATTCTGTAAGTTAATATGTATCATTTCTCCCCGGCTAACCGGATTTGGATATATTATTAAAGATTCATTTTTAATTTCTGTATCTAAAACAACAATGTTGCTATACTTGTAATTACCATTCCCGTCAATGATCTTTAACCTGTAATAAAACCTGTGGTAAGCAGTTAAGCCTGCAATGTTGTCTGTAAACCCATAATTGTTTATAGTTGCAGAAGGATCAGCCCCTTTTACTTTCCCTAAAGTTTCAAATGATGTTCCGTCAATGCTTCTTTCAATAATGAAATGATCATTATTTATTTCTAAGGATGTTTGCCAGTTCAGAAAATTATTTCCGTTGCTGTGATAACCATCAAAATTATTTAATTCTACACTAAGCACAGTTGCATTGAGAAAAAATACGCCATAATCTTCTACCTGCCCTGCCGTAACATTATAACATGCGTTAACACCACTTATACAATCTTTTGCGATCACCCTTGCTCTTAAAAATTGATTGGTTACAGGAAGAGTAACCGGTGTAGTAAAGGAAAATGTATGGGATCCTATCCAACAGGAAGCGGATGAATACACCGGCTCATTTACATCAGTGAAATCCCCGTCATTATTATAATCAATATAAAATTGTATACGATTGAACTGATTGGATGGATTAGTTGTTCCTACATTGGCGGTTGCCGAGTAAGTAGTGTTTGCAGATAGCATTGTAATATCAGAACACGAAAAATCCATGTATTTGTTTCCATCAGCAGCCAGGCCAGCTGAAATTTTATTGATATTTGCAAGGCTGAATGAATTTAATCCCGCATTACTTATACCCGTCCCTGAATTTGCACATGAAGCTGTTGGGGAATTACTAACTACTATTAATTTGGATATTGAATTTGAACCTGCACTATTTGATGCTGTTAATGATACTAATTTTAAACCATTAGTTGCAAAGCTTGCCGTAGGATTACGCAAAGAAGAAGAAGCAGGGTTTCCTTCCGGGAATGTCCAGCTCCATGAATCAGGCCCGCGAAGTGTATGATCTGTAAATTGTATAGTTGTACCAGTGCATAGACCTTCCGGTGTTGTAAAAAAATCTGCAAGGGGTGCGCCTGCAACAACACATTGTGCAAGGCAGGTACGCGTACCTGTATGATTATCTACAGAAGCTATACTGGCCGCACTCCAGGTAATAGTATTGTTTACTGAAGGTGCCATTATATAAGAAGAACCGGCTGCATCATGAGAAGCACTAAAATTATGTCCCATTTCATGCGTGGTAAGCACACTTAAAGCATAGCCTCCTCCGGTGGGATTTGTTCCGGTAAAATCTTCGAGAATATGATACCTTGATGAAGTACAAATTGTTCCTACATAAGCCAGGCCTACGACTCCATTTCCCCCACCGGCTCCATCAGTATCAATATTTCTGTCTGTCCAGAATTCTGCATTATCAAATGCAACACCAAAGTTTAATGCCTGGCCCCACGCCCTGAAATTGGAAATTATGGTACTTGCATTTGTTCCTGTATATGCAGGCAAAAGCTGATCATTTGCTGAGGTAGTTGAAACATTTTGCGTTACAATTACAATCTCAATATTATTATTGAATTGTGCATTCACATAATTCCAGATGACGTTATTTATTACACCGATATTATGCGCCTGTACTGCCAATGCACTTCCATATTTAGTAAACATAGATGCATCTGAAGCAATTGCCAGTTCATTCTGGACGCAATTGAGGCCCGCACTTTCAGGGGTTGTTGAAGGAGGGGGTTTAAGGCTTAGTTGATTTGAAATCATTTCAGTAACACCACAAGTTAAAGCCGGATCATTTTTTACGTTCCTGGTTTCATAAACCACATAAATATCAGGTGCTGATTGTTTCTTCAAATAGCGTAACGGTTCTATAAAATATTCTTTATCGTTACTTTTAATAATACCATATATAAGATCATTGGTAATGGTTAGCCTTACCTTGCTGTTGTTCTGGTCTTTTAAAACTCCTGCATAAGTCATGCATTCCGGTTTTGGCAAAACAGTCGTTCCACCAGGGGATACCACACTTAGAAAATAATCTTTGGCAAGAATATCATTCTCTTCTATAGAAAATTCCCAACTAACGTAACCGGGTAATTGCAGTTCGAAATTTATATTTCCACCATTCCGGGATTTAGAAAATTGCTTTATCCCATTTGTATTTATCTGGAATAAGGAATATTCTGTAAAATGAGTTGATAAAGATGTCACAGATCTGCTTTCTAATGGAATTGCTGTGAATACTTGCTGGGCTTTAGATGAGATTGAAAAACAAAACAAAAAGAAGGCAGTTAGTTTGGCTAGCTTATACATTTAAACAGGATAATGATGGACTTTAATCACGAATTAGTGATCTATACTTAAAAAACATTAACCTTATAAACTGCAAAACAATCCTTTTTATTGTATAAATAGAAAAAGCCCGGGAATTCCTCCCAGGCCTCAAAACATTATTATTAAACTACGCTATTTCGACTTCGGCACCTGCATCCGTAAGTTTTGTTTTCAATTCTTCAGATGTTGCTTTATCAACACCTTCTTTTATTGGTTTAGGAGCGCCATCAACCAGGTCTTTGGCTTCTTTCAAACCCAATCCTGTTAATTCCTTTACAACTTTTACTACTGCTAACTTATTAGGACCTGCAGCTTTTAAAATAACGTTGAAAGAAGTTTTTTCTTCAACTGCCGCCGGGCCGCTATCACCGGAACCTCCCGAAACAACTGTAGCTGCAGCTGGTTCAATTCCATATTCTGATTTTAAAAATTCAGCTAATTCCTGAACTTCTTTAACTGTTAAACCAACAAGGTTTTCAGCTAATGCTTTTACGTCTGCCATGTTTTACATTTTTTCCCCGTTCATTTCATGTATTACATGATCCGGGGGATGGTTTAAAAAAATTGTTTTATTTAATAACTACTGTATTCATTTTCATTATGCTTCAGGAGGTGTATCATTTGATACATCTTCTGTAGGTGTTTGAGTTGCAGCCTCATCAGACTTAGCTTCTGGTGCTGATCCCTCTTCTGAAGGGATTTGGGTTTTGGCTTCATCAGCCTTTGCTTCCGGTACTTTCTTTTCCGGAACTACTTCAGCTGTTGCAGGTTCAGTTGCAGGAGTTGCTGCAGCTTCTTCTTTAACTGATGCATTTTCGCGGTTTTGCAAAGCACCCAATACCCGTTGTATAGGAGATTGCAATAAACCGATCACTTCACCTATCAGTTCATTTTTAGTTTTAATTTGAGTGAGTGCTTTAAGCTGGTTGTCTCCAACAAATACATCCCCATTAATAAAAGCGGCTTTCAATACCGGCTTTTCGTTATTGTTCGCTTTTCTGAAGCTGCTTAGAATAACTGCAGGATCTTTTGGATTCTCGCTGAATAAAAGTGCCGTTACCTGGTGTAATGAATCATAAACCCCTGCATACTTTTCCGCGTCAATACTTTCCAAAGCCTTTTTAATTAATGTGTTTTTGGCCACTTTCATTTCCACCTGCTTATCAAAACAATGATTGCGCAGCTTACCTACCTGGGCTACCGTAAGGCTCTCTGTATCGGTAATGTAGAAATTATTGTATTGGGAGAACTTGCCTTTCAGAATTTCTATCACATCATTTTTCTCTTGCTTTGTCATAACAAATATTTTTTTCCTGCTATTAAAAACAGGCAATTAATTTAAACAGATTTAGTATCTACTATAATGCCCGGACTCATAGTGCTTGCCATACTTACGCCGCGCAGGTATGTCCCTTTTGATGTTGAAGGCTTAAGACGCACTATAGCATTGATAAATTCCTGGCAGTTCTGCTCAATTTTTTCAGGAGCAAAACTCACCCGTCCAACAGATGCATGAATAATACCTACTTTATCAACTTTAAAAGCAATCTTTCCTCCTTTTAAATCATTGATAGCACCAACAATATCATTGGTAACTGTACCCGTTTTAGGATTGGGCATCAGGTTACGCGGACCTAAAACCTTACCCAGCTTTCCTATCTTTGGCATTACTGCGGGTGTGGCAACAATTACATCAATATCTGTCCATCCACCTTCTATCTTAGTTATATATTCTTCCAGTCCCACAAAATCAGCACCTGCTGCAGTTGCTTCCGCTACTTTATCCGGCGTGCAAAGAACCAATACTTTTTTTGTTTTGCCGGTACCATGAGGAAGAGATACTGTTCCGCGAATGGCCTGGTCAGCTTTCTTGGGATCAACTCCCAAACGAACGTGCAGGTCTACTGAACTATCGAATTTTGTTGTATTAATTTCTTTGACCAGTGTTGAAGCTTCCTTAAGGGAGTAAGCTTTGTTTATATCAACCTTTGCGTTTGCTATTTTTCTTTTCTTAGTTATCATTTTAAATATTTTCAGGTCCCGGTATAACGGGAAAGCCTGCCTGCCGGCAGACAGTGTTGACAATTAATTTTCCCACGGAGCTTTACCATCCACCGTTAATCCCATACTACGGGCAGTTCCTGCAACCATGCTCATCGCACTGTTCAGGGTGAATGCATTCAGATCATCCATTTTATCTTTAGCTATTTCTTCTACCTGTGCCCATGAAACTTTACCCACTTTTACGCGGTTAGGTTCCTTACTGCCACTTGTGATCCTGGCTGCATCCATTAGCTGTACTGCTGCCGGTGGGGTTTTAATAATAAAATCGAATGATTTGTCTGCAAATACCGTTATCAGAACGGGTAGTACTTTGCCTGGTTTATCCTGGGTTCTTGCATTAAATTGTTTGCAAAACTCCATGATATTTACACCTTTTGAACCTAATGCAGGCCCTATTGGAGGAGCCGGATTGGCTTGTCCTCCTTTACATTGGAGCTTGACATAGCCGGTAATCTCTTTTGCCATTTTTATTGTTTTTTGGTTTTAACGTTTATCACAATGGTGAAAAACTCCCAAACCCGCCTTATACAGGCATATTCAAAAAGAACTAATTGGGGGCGCAAAAGTAATACTTTTTTTAATATTTCCAAATAATTTAAGTGCAGTCTGATAGTAACAATTGAATCAACAAATACCTGCAATATAAATTAAACCGGGTTTAAATTTTAATCTTCATGTAATAGTAACCGTTAGTATATTGCAATACGTCAATATAACATATTTACCGCTTATGTAATCTCTTCATCTTTATTGCAGCAAACCAACGACTGCAATTGTCACTAATATATAATGATCTACCGGATAGTATCAGTTATTAATAGAACAACAATTTAAAAAGCAAATTCAGTTGATGTGTAGCAGGGTTTCCACTCTTCACCATACCTGATCCTGTTATAAGATTTGTATGCTTTTTTATTGTGATTATTTACCAATTCTAAAAATAATGATATGAAAAAATTAATTCTGGCAATTATTATAATAAGCAATTTATCAGCTGCACAGGCCCAAAAGATTATTACCGGGACTGTAACTGATGCCCTGGATGGTACGCCTTTGTCTGGCGTTAATATAACTGAAATGGGCAGTAACAGGGTTTCGACTTCTTCAGCAACAGGTAAATATTCACTGGAAGTTTCAGACAATGCCATTTTGCAATTCTCCCGTGTTGGTTATGCAGAAATTTCCCTGAATGCAGGAACCGGCAATGAAGTGAATGCCAGTATGCAACTGATCCGCAAAAATTTACAGGAAGTTGTAGTAACGGGTTACAATATTCAAACCCGCAGGCAATCAACGTCTTCTATATCCAGGATTTCGGGAGATGATGTTAAATCACAGCCTATAGGATCATTTGAACAATTGTTACAGGGAAAATCTCCGGGCATTCTGATACAATCGCAAAGTGGACAGCCCGGATCTGCAGCAATAGTAACGATTAGGGGTAAGGGCTCAGTACTGGGCTCTACTGACCCGCTTTATATTATGGATGGTGTGCAAATTTCTTCTTCCGATTTTCAAAGCATCAACCCGGCAGATATTGAAACATATAATATCCTTAAAGATGCAATGGGCACGGCACAGTATGGTTCCAGGGGAGCAAATGGCGTTATCGTGATCACTACAAAAAGAGGATCAAATCAACGTACAATGATCAATTACGATATACAATATGGTAAAGCAGAATTACCAGGTAATAAATTACAGTTGATGAGCAGTGCGGAAAAATTAGATTACGAATTAAATTATGACAGGCCTGATGGAACAAATCCTTTTGGATGGACCCCTGAAGAGGCCGACAGTTTATCCGGAGTAAATGCAAATCTGCGGGAAGCCCTGTTCAGAAAATCAACAACCGTACAGCACCAGTTAAGTATTGCAGGAGGTAATGATAAAACAAGATTTTTTGTATCAGGATCTATATTCGATCAAAAAGGAATTGTAATCACTACAGGATTAAAAAGAATATCAGCCCGGATAAATCTTGATCATACATTAGGTGATTTTAAGTTGGGCATGAATACCTATGTTGGCTCGTCCACTTTTAAAAATACAAATGAAAACGACGCCTTCATTGGTTCACCTTTAAATGCTTTAAGATGGGCTAATCCATATGTTACGCCATACTTACCTGATGGATCTTATAATGAACTTGATCTTTTATTACAAGGCCAGCCAAATGCTGTAAAAGAGCTGGTTGAAAATCCATTAAATAATAAACAATTAAAACTGGTGGGAGGAATAAATATAGAATACAGGTTTCCTTTTATCAAAGGATTATCTGCACGTACTAACGTTGGTATAGATTATACTGAAAATGAGAACCAGCAGTATTTTGATCTAAGTACTTACCAGGGGAGCCAGCAAACAGGAAGCAGAGGTTCATTTGGCCAGACTTATAATAAAAATAACCGTCAGACTATCACGACATCTTTATCTTACTTAAAACAAGCCGGCGACAACAGGATTAATATTTCCGTTTTTAATGAAATTGTAAAAAGAAAATTCAGCGGTTTTGGATATACAGGTTTTGGACTTGTAGGTCCATTTAAAAACGGCTCAGGAATTACACCCGGCACTTCTTCCAACGGATACATACCGGTTGTAACCAGTAATGAAACTGAAAATGCCATTCTATCCTATTTTGGTATAGCTGATTATTCCTTTAAGAATAAATATTTTTTAAATGGTACTGTCAGAAGAGATGGCTCTTCCAGGCTTGCCGATAATAACAAATGGACAACTTTTGGAGCCGTTGGTGCAAGCTGGCTTATTTCTTCAGAAAGTTTTATGCAGGGTTCACGATTTTTTAATGACCTGAAAATTAAAGCAAGCTATGGCTCCTCAGCTAACCAGGGTGTTGGGGATGATTATGAAGCTAAGGAACAATTCGGTACTGCTTTTTACAATGGTGTCGGTGGATTGATCTTAACCAATCTTAAAAAAGGTGATCTTACCTGGGAAGTGAGGCGATCATTTAATGCAGGAATAGATTTCGGAATATTGAAAAATAAAATTACCGGTTCTGTTGAATATTATAATGCAATTACGCGGGGACTATACTTAAACAGGCAAATATCCGGTTCAAATGGAGTAAATACCATCTTAACAAACCTTGGAAAATTACAAAACCAGGGAATTGAAGTGGCTGTGAATTTTGTGCCTGTACAAACGCCCGGGTTCACATGGAATATAGGGGGCAATTTCACTTATAATAAAAACACGATTTTACAACTCGATGGTACAAATGAAAATATAAATGATTTATCGATTAACCGGGTTAATGAAAGCGCAAATTCAATTTATGTTGTTCGTTATGCGGGCGTAGATCCTGCAACCGGTGAAGCTTTATATTTTACTGATAATGGCAAAACAACAACTAATCAATATGACCCCAATGATAAAATGATATCAGGAAAATTTGATCCACCCTATTTTGGCGGACTTACAACTGATTTTAACCTGCGGGGAATAGAAGTCTCATTTCTATTTACCTATAGTTTTGGAAACAAGATTTACAACAATGACCGGGTAAATGTTGAAAACCCGCTTTACTATGTTTCAAACTTAAACAGGGACCTTTTAAAAGAATGGCGTAATCCGGGTGACATCACCGATATTCCAAGTTCCTTTAATGATTTTCAGACCTCGACAACAAGATTTGTTGAAGATGGAAAATTTATCCGGCTTCGGAATATTACTTTATCATACTCTCCGGCTTCAGTAATGCTGGGAAAATACAAAGTTTCCTCATTGCGATTTTTTGTACAGGGCCAGAATATCTATACGTGGAGCAGGTTTAAAGGATATGATCCGGAAATTGCCAGCGGTGTACTTCAGGGTGCCCAATATCCCGCGCTAAAAGCAATTACTGTTGGAATGAACATAGGATTATAAATATCTAAAAACTTAATTATGAAAAAGTCATATAAATTAATTTTAATCGCGGTCATGCTGTTAAGTATAATTTCCTGTAAAAAAACAATAGAACTTCAGCCCAGCCATTCATTAGACGGAGAGCTTTCATTTAATAAAATTGAAGATTATGAATTTGCACTCACAGGTGCATATTCACAGTTACTGTCTGTTGATTATTATGGAAGCAGTAATGGTTCTAATGCATATGCAACCCTTTCAGATATGATGACAGATAATTTATTTGAGAGTGGTGAATCATTGGGCAATTACCAGAATTTTTCTCACTGGACCTATACTGCTGATGATGCTAATATCGAAGCTACCTGGCTTGCAGCATACAAGGTTGTTCAGCAATGTAACCTTACCTTAAGAAATATTGATGCATTGGCATTAAAAAATCCGGGTGCAGTAAACAGGGTTAAATCACAGGCCCTTGCACTTAGGGCATTTGTACACTTTGATATTCTCAGGTATTGGGGTGAAAGTGCCGCAAGAAATTCAACATTAAAAGGAATTCCGTATGTTCTTTCATTTGATATTGAACAAAAACCTGTGCGACTTTCAGTTAAAGAAAGTTATGATGCGATCCTTAAAGATCTACATGATGCACAGACCCTGATGCAGGATATGGACAAGGCTATACAGTCTGTAACAAGTACAGCTTCAACAGCCCGGGCATATATAGATGAAATTACTACAAACGCTATTCTTGCGCGTATATATAATTATGCGGATGTTAGCGATAGTGCAATAAAATATTCCAGCCTTGCAATAGATGCCAGGCCACTTGCAAACAAAGCTGATTTTCCTTTAATATGGCAGGATGCCAATACATCGGAAGTAATATGGTCTGTAAAATTTACCCCGTTGAATTCCGGAACAGGAGATAATGTTTATTATCCAATTGGAAACAGGGCTTCTTACAGGCCAACTACAGATTTGATTTCGTTGTACGACGAGGATAATGATATCCGCTTTACATCTTATTTCCAGGTAAGAACAAGAGGTGGCACGGGACGGCTGGTACTTAGTAAATTTCTTGCAAAACAATCCCAGTTGGCAAGACCTGATGGCATTACAGATTTTAAGGTTTTGCGTACGGGAGAGATGTACCTGATCAGAGCCGAAGCTTATGCAAAATTATCAATGGACGGCCTGGCACTTGATGATCTGAACACTTTAAGGGCTGCACGTATCAATGGATTTATCCCGGGTACAGAATCAGGCGCTGCACTTTTAATTGCGATCGACAATGAAAGAAGAAAAGAACTTATTGCCGAAGGGCAACGCTGGTTCGATTTAAAAAGGACTGACAGGATCGTTGATAGAATTACCAATTGCAATGTGTTCTGTATGCTTGATCCTTCAGCACGTGAATGGGTGTGGCCATTGCCACAAAGTGAGATCCTGGCCAATCCCAATGTTGAACAAACAAACGGGTATTAATAAAAATTAAAAATGGAAGTATTAAAATAAGTTTCAATAAAAAACCTCATCAGCGGATGAGGTTTTTTTTAATTATTTAAACACAAAATTATAAAACAAGAATACCTTTTGCCTCCAAGACCATTTCTTTTTTTGATTCGGTAATTTTAGCGATCTCATCTTTGCTTTTGCCTGCATCTTCAGCATAATGACGAAGCATTTCTACTGTAGTTTCTTTTACAGAAACTGTACCATCTGCAATTACTGACATACCATTTAATGCCAATGGTACTAGAAATTTATGATCTTTCATTTTAACAAGCATGGTGCCTGAAGCAGTCTCCATACGAAGCCAGCAGCCCTCTGCTTTACACACTTCTATAACTTTACCTTCCACTTTAACATCCGCTTTTTCTTTTCCTGCAAGAAAAACATGCAGTTCAGTTGCTTTAACAGCGCCTGTTTCCGTTACTATTTCTCCAAAGCTTACACCTTTATCAGCAGGAGTTACCGGTGGCTGAGCCATCAATGTAAAGCTGCAAAAAATGATGCTTATAATTGAGAGTATTTTTTTCATTGCTATATTTTTTTATGATTTATATTTCTTATCAACCTAATTTTTCAACCTGCATATAACTTAATTCTACCGGTGTTGCTCTACCGAAAATCTTAACCTGCACTTTTAATTTTTTCTTCTCATCACTTACTTCTTCTATTACACCATTGAAATCATTGAATGGCCCATCTATAATTTTAATTGTTTCACCAATAATAAACGGCTCACTCATTGTTACCCCACCTATATCACTCATTTCATCTACTTTACCCAGCATCTTATTCACTTCGGCTTTACGCAGTGAGATAATGTTTCCTTTTGAACCTTTCCCATCTGTTAGAAAGTGCATTACATTACTGATATTGCTTACGTGCTGTATAATATCATCACTCAATTTATTATCAGCAGATATTTCCATCATAATATATCCCGGGTAGAAATTTCTTTCACGCATCACTTTTTTACCATTAAGCACTTTATACACTTTTTCAACCGGAAGGAATATCTGTTTGATCACTTTATCCCAGCCATTGCGAATGATATCTTTATCCAGGTATTCTTTGATCTTACGTTCTTTACCGCTTACCACACGAAGTACATACCACTTTCCTTCTTTTTCAATTTTATCCAATACTGGAGTTGTCTCTTCCGTCATAATTATTTAAATAAAGAGTAAATAAAATCCATCGAATTTTTGGCTACCAGGTCCATCAAAAAAACAAGTCCTGTAATAAACAATGTGGCTCCTAAAACGATCATTGTTGATTGCTGAAGTTGATCCCATTTTGGCCATGTAACCTTTTCAACCATTTCTTTGTAAGAATCCCTGAGAAAAACACTGAATTTGTTCATTTTAATCGTTTAAAGTTTAAGGGTTTAAGGGTTTAAGGGTTAAAAGTTTAAGGTTGCAATAACCTTAAACGTTTGAAACCATTTAAACCATTAAACGTTCATCGCACGGGCACTAGGATTTGAACCCAGATCAAAGGTTTTGGAGACCCGTATGCTACCATTGCACCATGCCCGTATAAAGCCTCCCCCTGCCCCTCCAGAGAGGGGATTAGAGAATGATTATTAAAGAACTTATTAAAGAACAAAGTACCTAAGGCTCAAAAACCAAAGGTACTTTCTATTATTTTAATCTTCCATGTCCCTCTTGGGGGATTTAGGTAGCCTATTTTACTATTTCCGTTACCTGGCCAGCACCCACAGTACGGCCACCTTCACGAATGGCAAACTTTAAACCTTTTTCCATTGCGATAGGCTGTATCAATGTAACACTGATATTTGTGTTATCCCCGGGCATTACCATTTCCGTTCCTGCATTCAAAGTAACCTCACCGGTTACGTCTGTTGTGCGGAAATAAAACTGAGGACGGTATTTATTAAAGAATGGAGTATGGCGTCCGCCCTCATCTTTGTTCAATACATATACCTCACCTTTAAATTCTGTATGCGGTGTGATAGAGCCTGGTTTACAAAGTACCATTCCACGACGGATCTGTGTTTTTTCAATACCACGCAATAATAGTCCTGCATTATCACCAGCTTCACCTTCGTCAAGTAATTTTTTAAACATTTCTACACCAGTAACGGTAGAGGATAGTGGCTTTTCCATTAAACCAACAATTTCAACTGCCTCTCCTACTTTGATACGGCCTCTTTCAATACGACCTGTTGCAACTGTACCACGACCAGTGATAGAGAATACATCCTCTACACTCATCAGGAAAGGAAGATCTACAGGGCGCGGAGGTAATGGAATGTAGCTGTCCACTGCTTCCATTAATTGATTGATTGATTCAACCCATTTTTCTTCACCAGCCAATGCACCGGTTGCAGATCCCTGTATAATTGGTGTATTGTCGCCATCAAATCCGTTTTTGGTTAATAATTCACGGATCTCCATTTCTACCAGTTCTAATAATTCAGGATCATCAACAAGATCTACTTTATTCATAAATACAACCATACTTGGAACTCCTACCTGGCGGGCAAGAAGAATGTGCTCCCTGGTCTGGGGCATTGGTCCGTCTGTTGCCGCAACCACAAGAATAGCACCATCCATTTGGGCAGCACCTGTAATCATGTTTTTCACATAATCCGCGTGACCCGGGCAATCCACATGCGCATAGTGACGGTTAACCGTCGCATACTCAACGTGAGCGGTATTAATTGTAATACCCCTTTCTTTTTCTTCGGGTGCACCATCAATATCATCATAATTTTTCTTCACCGCTAAACCTTTTTTAGACAAAATATCGGTTATAGCAGCGGTTAATGTTGTTTTACCATGATCCACATGACCAATAGTGCCAACGTTTACGTGGGGTTTATCCCTTTTAAAATTCTCTTTTGCCATTTTATTTTTTTTAACCCGATAGCTATCGGGATGTGTTTATAATCGGTCAACATTTAAAGTCTGTAAACCATAGACTAATTATTTTTATTTTTCCGGCGTTCGTACTTTATTCACCTGTTGTTGCGTCGCACTCTTGTACATTTCCACTATGTTGAGCCATCAGTGAGAATCCCTGTCTGCATGACCCAAGTCAGGCAGGGAACTCACATCTCATCTGATTGAGCCATCAGTGAGAATCGAACTCACGACCCCTTCCCTACCAAGGAAGTGCTCTACCCCTGAGCTACGACGGCTTAAGATTTACTTTTCCTATCGAACTCTCGACCCTCCCGATTTCAAACGGGATGCTCTACCCATGAGCTACGACGGCGGTAACTCAGTTAACAGTTATCAGCCAGCAATAGAATTTACAAAGTTTATAAACTCCGCAGTCTGCCAACTGCCCACTGCCAACTGAATAAGAGCGGAAGACCAGGCTCGAACTGGCCACCTATAGCTTGGAAGGCTATCGCTCTACCAAATGAGCTACTTCCGCTTGCTTGTTATTTTAA
>Ga0136634_10000723_pt1 | contig 13653 bp, 12 predicted proteins | sample AntDrymUQ8332106_2_FD_104654 | JGI IMG/M metagenome (GOLD analysis project Ga0136634, IMG submission 104654) | Polar desert sand microbial communities from Dry Valleys, Antarctica - metaG UQ833 (21.06) | ecosystem: Environmental > Terrestrial > Soil > Desert | place: Antarctica: Dry Valley... | reverse complement strand
GCACGTCAGAACGGTGGGATGTCGTCGTCGGGTGGGCGGTCCGGTCGGGGTGGTGGTGGTGGGTCGGGTGCTGGTCGGTGCAGGATCGGCCGTTCGAGGCACGGTGGGGTTGATTCGTCGTCGGGTTTGGGGTGGCGGGGTCGTGCACCCGGGTCGGGTGGGCTGATCGGCTCGCCGCGGCTGTCGTGGACCTGTCCGAGTGGGCTGGTCCAGCGGAACACCCCTGGCCAGGGCTGTTCTAGTCGCCATCCGGCTTCGTGTTTCATGCGGTGGTGGCGTGTGCACAGCGGTCCGACGTTCCCGGACACCGTGCGTCCGCCGAGGGCGTGGTCGATGGTGTGGTCCTGTTCGCAGTGTCGGGCCGGGCGCCGACAGCCGGGTGCCATGCACCGGCGGTCGCGGATCTGGATGTGGCGGCGCAGCGCGGCGTGGGCGAACCGGTCGTCCGGGCGGGAGGCGAGGACCTCGTCGTGGCGGTCGCGCTGGGCGTACTGGCCGGCGATATCGGCCACGACCCCGGCCCACTCTCGGCAGGAGGCCGGGTCGGCGGCGAGTTCGGCCAGCAGGGTGGCGGGGACGTGGATCTCGACGACCCCACCGCGGCACTCCCGTGCCTCCGGGTCGGTGGCCGTCGGGCGGCGTCGGGTCACCCCGCCCAGGAGCAGGTAGCCCTCGGGGTCGGTGACCGCGAACCGCCACTGCCCACGATGCTGACGTGCGACCATGGCCCGCGCGACCCCGGCCGGCACTGGACCCCATCCCGGTACCTCACCGGGACGCTCGTCACGACCCAACAAGGTCATTAAGCCGACGCGGATCTCCCCACCCCAGCCCTGCCGCTCCACGCCTACGAGATCATCGGCCCGGACACCTGTCGCATCCGGTCGGGCACCCGCATTCGGCTCGACGGTGGCCGGGTTCTCCTCGTCATCGGACGACGTGGCGGAGGGAGCATCCGAGGTACTGGAATCAGCGCTGTGAGCGGACGCGGCGTCGTCGTCGGCCGGTGCGCCGGGGCTCGTGCCCGCGTCCGAGGTGGCTGTCTGCTCGTCGGGACTCCCGGCCCCGGAGCGGTCGAAGTCCGCTGCGGCGACCGGCCCGGCAGACGGTCCGGCGGCGTCGGCCAGCAGCGCGGCGATCATCTCGGTGCTGCTCATCCCGTGGAACCGGCCGTCGAGCAGCCGCGTGTACAGGTCGGCCCGGATCTGGTGCACCGAGCCCGGATGCCCCGCCCGCCGCGCCGCGTCGGCCAGGCCCTCTATCCGCTCACACGCCGCGACCGCCTCCTCCACCGGCAACCCCTGACCACTGATCGTGGCCGTGCCGTCGGGTGCGAGGTAGCCGAACACGCCCCGCTCACGCACCGCGGCGCGGTACCGACGCGCGGTGTACCCCGGGTCGATCTCCAGCACCATCCGCAGCAGCCGCGCCCGCAGCTGGCCGGTGGTCAACCCGGGCGCGCAGGGCACGAGGACCGCGCAGATCCTGGTGACCTGCGCCTCGGTGAGCTCACCGGTCCCCAGGACATCGGCGAACACCCAGGCCTTGGCCCGGTCGATCCCACCACCGTCGAGCGCGGCGAACACCACCGGCAGATCGCACACCAGCTGCTCGGCGAACGCATGCTCACACTCGGCCCGGTGATGGGTCCAGCGCAGCGCGGCGGCGACCTCCCCGGCGGCCCACTGCCCCGCCGCCAGCAGACGCTGAGCCGACTCCCCCACCGACACCGGCCGCTCCAGCGACCCGCTGAACGGTGTGGACCGCCCGACCTGCACCAGCGCGGCCAGGAACCGAGCCTGGTCATGAGCCAGCTGCCGCGACCAGGCCTGCATCACCGCCACCGTGTCACCGTTGGCGACCGCATCCACATCGAGCCCGGCCAGCACCGCAGCCAGCTCCGGGCCCGGCGGCATCTCCGCCATCCCCTCCGGAACCCGCTGCGCCTCCATGACCAACACGCTAACGGCGACCACCGACAGTTCCGGCGCTCTCCAACCGGCCTCCAGAAAAAATCATGAAAAAATCCGGAGGACTCAACCCAATGACGCTCGACCAGGTCAGTCGCGCCAGCCCACGCCGGCGGAACCGGGGTAGGTCTCGATGTCGGGCGGGAGGTCATCGGGTGAGTCGGGTCGCCACAGGGGCGCACACACCACGCCGGGCTCGATGATGGTCAGGTCCCCGAACAGGTCGGTGACCTCCTCGCGCGAGCGCATCAGTATCGGGTTGGGCGACTCGGGTCGGTTGTAGATCTTCTGGACTTGGGCGATACCCGGCCTGCCGTCGGTGCCCGCGTGGCTGATCGCCAGGTAGCTGCCCGGCGCTGTGGCTCGCATGTACTCGGCGATGAACGCTGCCGGGTGTTCGTCGTCGGTCACGAAGTGCAGCACCGACACCAGCAGCACGGCGACCGGCCGGTCGAGGTCGAGGTGCGCGCGCAGCACCGGGTCGGTGAGCAGGCCACCGGGGTCGCGGAAGTCCGCGGCTATCACGACCGTCCGGTCGTCGGCCAGCAGGTCTCGGCTGTGCGTCACCGCGACGGGTTCGTTGTCGACGTAGACGACCCGTGCCTGCGGGTTGGCCCGCTGTGCGACCTCGTGCACGTTTCCCACGGTCGGGATGCCGGAGCCCAGGTCGAGGAATTGGTCGATCCCGGCCGCACACAGGTGCGTCACCACGCGCCGCAGGAAGGCGCGGTTCTCCTGCACGATCTCCTGCAGCTCCGGCATCACCGCGAGAACCTTGCGGGCGAACTCCCGGTCGGACTCGAAGTTGTGTGACCCGCTCAGGTAGTAGTCGTAGACCCGGGCCACGCTCGGGCGGGTGATATCCACATCGGCGGGTGCCCAGCTCGGCCTGTCCACCATCGTCTGTGCCTCCGCGTGCGCCAACGACCACTCACTGTCGTGTGTCGTTCTTCGTTGTCGAGACGGTATCGGTTCGGCTCAGCGTGTCGGGCGTTGGCGGAGCAGCACGGCGGATCAACTGTGCTGGTGACGGTACGCTTTGCGCGACGGGACGAGGCATCGTTAGCGTCGTGACATGGCCGAGCCTGCCCGGACACCCTCATTCGATCACGACCGTGAGTCCGCTGTCGCTCGTCTCACCGACTCTGTCGGCGCGGGCCGCCTCACCCTCGCCGAGTTCGACGAGCGGGCCCGGCAGGCCTACGCCGCGACCTCGGCCAGCGCGCTCGCGGCCGTCACCGCCGACCTGCCGGTGCCGACCGCGCCACCACCTGTGCGACGTAAGGCGCGGCGCTGGGTGGTCGCGTTGATAGGCGGGTCCACCGTCGCCGGACGGTGGCGGCTGAGCGGCACGATGACGTCGGTGTCGGTGATGGGGGGCAGCACCTTGGACCTGCGCGAGGTCGAGCTCGACGGCGCGCAGGTGACGATCACGACGGTCGCCCTGATGGGCGGTGACGACATCTACGTGCCCGACGGTGTCGAGGTCGAGGTCACCGGTTTCGCGCTGCTCGGCGGCAACGACGAGCATGGTATGACCACCGCCGTGCACCCCGGCGCCCCGGTGGTACGGATCCGGGCGTTCGCCCTGATGGGTGGTGTCGACGTGTGGCGAGTGCCCGCGGGAGCGGACGTCGGCTCGTTGCGGAAGGTCCGCAAGCAGATCAAGCATCTCGGCCACTGATCAGCCCCGGCGGTCGTCACGCCCAGCGCCGTCAGCACGCGTCCAGAGCCTCGGGATAGGTGACGACGATCTCGGTGATCGTCGTCGGAAAGTCTCGACGATTGTTCGTGATGAATCGGTCCGCACCGGCCACGACGGCTGTTGCAAGATGTATGGCATCGGCCGCTCGGAGTCTATGGGTCGTAGCCAGTGAGGTCGCTACCTCTGCAGTCGCGGCATCGGCAACCCGCAGCTCCAGCCGGCTCAGCAGCCCGACCAGCGCCCGAACCTCCTCTGTTGCACCATCCTGCATCGGCTTCGCGAGAACCTCGGGCAGCAACAGGACCGAGCCGAGCCCCGCGAGTCCTCCCATCTCCGGCGGGAACAATGCGCGTACCCGCTCTCCTGCGGGATGCCCTGCGGCAGCGGCATAAATCAAGACATCGGCGTCGAACGCATCCATCAGGACCGGTCGCGACCGATACGAACGGCCTCCACCAGCTCCTCCGCACGATCCACCGAGAGATCGGCTGCTCCCAAAGGCTGCTCCCGCGCGGCGGCCAACAACCCACCCAGTTCCCGTGCGCGCTCGATCGTATCCTCCGCCCGACGCGGACGAATCGAATCCGGCCGCAATAAGACCGCGACCGGCCTGCCGTGCCGAGTGATCGTGATCTCCTCGCCTGCTGCCACCCGGTCCAGGACCTCGGGCAGGGTCGACCGCGCTTCGCTCACGCTCAGCTGTGCCATGTACTAGATTGTACATCGACGTACGATGCGGCGGGAGTTCGAGCAACCCGTTGCTGCGGCGGTGGACGACCACGATCGTGCCGTGCCCGGCAGGCCGACGCGTCGTCGTTCCGTCTGCTTTCGATCAGTCGCGGCGGCCCACGCCGGCGAAGCCGGGGTAGGACTCGGCATCGAGCGTGGTCTCGTCGGGGTACTCCGGCCGCCACTGCGGTATCCGCACCACGCCGGGCTCGACCATGGTCACGCCCCCGAAGAGGGCGGTGATCTCCTCCCGGGACCGCAGGTACATCGGGCTGGGCGATCCGGGCCGGTTGAAAAACTCCATGGTCTTGACGGCGTCCTCCCGGCCGTCGCTGCTCAGGTGGCTGATCACGAGGTAGCTGCCGGGCGCGACCGCCTGCATGTACTCGGCGATGAACGCGGCCGGGTGCTTCTCGTCGGGTACAAGGTGCAGCACCGCCACCATGAGCACGGCGACGGGTCGGCTGAGATCGAGGTGGGCGCGCAGCGGGCGGTGGGCGAGCAGGCTACCGGCAGCGCAGAGGTCGGCGGACAGGACGGCCGTTAGGTCGTCGTCGGCCAGCAGGCGCTGGCTGTGTGCGACCGCGACCGGGTCGTGGTCGACGTAGACGACCCGCGCCTGCGGATTGGCCTGTTGGGCGATCTCGTGCACGTTGCCGACGGTCGGGATGCCGGAGCCGAGGTCGAGGAACTGGTCGATCCCGGCCGCGCACAGGTACTGAACAGCTCGCCGCAAGAAGCTGCGGTTCTCCTGCGGGATCATCAATCCGTCGGGCATGATCGCGAACAGCTTCCGGACGAACTCGAGGTCGGCCTCGAAGTTGTGTGACCCACCCAGCCCGAAGTCGTAGACGCGGGCCGCGCTCGGGCGCGTGATGTCCACGTTAGCGGGCACCCAGCTCGGCCTGTCCGTCATAGGTGTGCCTCCCGTCTGCCCGACCACCGTGGCCGTGGGTGATCACGTTTTCCGCGAGAGTACCGGCCGGACAGCACTGCCTACCAGCCGCCGAGCTGCTCCACGGCGGTCACCCAGACGACGGCTGTTCCGTCCTCGTCCGAGGCCGCGAGGTCGACCTCTGCGGTGATCGTCCAGTCCCGGTCGCCAGCCGGGTCGTCGAGGACCTGGCGGACGGACCAACGGTGGGGTTCCTCGGTGATCGTGATCAGTTGTGGGCCGCGGGCGTCGGGGCCGGTGCCGATGTCGGTGTGTTCGGCGAAGTAGGGCTCGAGGGCCGCGCGCCAGGCGTCGGCGTTCCAGCCAGCGGCGGTGTCGAGCTCGCCGAGCAGGTCGTAGCGGCGCAGGGCGGCCAGCTCGACCCGGCGGAACATCGCGTTGCGCACCAGCACCCGGAACGCGCGGGTGTTGCGGGTGACGCCGTCGGGGCCGCGGGGCAGCGACGGTGGGCCGTCGGCCACCGCGTCCGCGCCAGCGGCCAGTTTCTCCCACTCGTCGAGCAGGCTCGAGTCGACCTGGCGGACCAGCTCGCCCAGCCACTCGACGACGTCGGTGAGCTCCTCGGTCTTGGCCTCGTCGGGCACGGTCTGGCGCAGCGCGCGGTAGGTGTCGGCCAGGTAGCGCAGCACGAGGCCCTCGGAGCGGGCGAGCTGGTAGTGCGAGACGTACTCGACGAAGGTCATCGCGCGTTCGGACATGTCCCGGGCCACCGACTTGGGCGACAGTCGAGCGTCCTCTACCCACGGCGCGCCGCGCCGGTAGGTCTCCAGGGCGGCGTGCAGGAGCTCGTCGAGCGGCTTGGGGTAGGTGACGTCCTCGAGCAGCGCCATCCGTTCCTCGTACTCGATCCCGTCGGCCTTCATCGCCGCGACGGCCTCGCCGCGCGCTTTGCTCTGCTGGGCGTAGAGGACCGGGCGCGGATCGTCGAGGGTCGCCTCGATCACCGAGAGCACGTCCATCGCGTAGTCCGGCGACTCCCGGTCCAGCAGCTCGATCGCGGCCAGCGCGAAGGGGGACAGGGGCTGGTTGAGGGCGAAGTCGAGCTGCAGGTCGCCGACGACCCGCACCCGGCGGCCCTCGGCGTCGGGCTCGGGCAGCTCCTCGACGACGCCCGACTCCCGCAGCGCCCGGTAGATCGCGATGGCGCGCAGGATGTGGCGGCGCTGGCGGGGCCGGGGCTCGTGGTTGTCCTCCAGCAGGTGGCGCATCGCGGCGAACGCGTCGCCGGGGCGGGAGATCACGTTGAGCAGCATCGCGTGCGTGACGCTGAAATGGCTGCTCAACGACTCGGGCTGGGCGTCTTGCAGCTTCTCGAAGCTCGTCTCCGACCAGCCGACGAACCCCTCCGGCGGCTGCTTGCGCACGATCCGACGGCGCTTCTTCAGATCGTCGCCGGCCCGGGCGAGCAGCCGCGCGTTCTCGACCTCGTGGTCGGGGGCCTGCGCGACGACGGTGCCGATGGTGTCGTAGCCGGCGCGTCCGGCCCGGCCGGCGATCTGGTGGAACTCGCGCGCCTTGAGCGGACGGGTGCGGGAGCCGTCGTACTTGGCCAGGGCGGTGAACAGCACCGTGCGGATCGGCACGTTGATCCCGACGCCGAGGGTGTCGGTGCCGCAGATCACGCGCAGCAGCCCGGCCTGGGCGAGGGTCTCCACGAGCCGCCGGTAGCGGGGGAGCATCCCGGCGTGGTGCACGCCGATGCCGTGACGCACCAGCCGCGACAGCGTCTTCCCGAAGCCCGCGGTGAACCGGAACTTCCCGATCAGCTCGGCGATCGCCACCTTGTCCTGCTTGGACACGACGTTGACGCTCATCAGCGCCTGTGCGCGCTCGACGGCCGAGGCCTGGGTGAAGTGCACGACGTAGACCGGCGCCTCGTGGGTCTCCAGCAGCTCGGCGATCGTCTCGTGCAGCGCGGTGAACACGTAGCGGTAGTGCAGCGGGACCGGCCGCTGCACCGAGGTGATCACGGCGGTGGGCCGGTCGGTGCGGCGGGTGAGGTCGTCGCGGAAGAACGTGACGTCGCCGAGCGTGGCGCTCATCAGCAGGAACTGCGCCTGCGGCAGCTCGACCAGCGGTACCTGCCAGGCCCAGCCGCGGTCCGGGTCGGCGTAGAAGTGGAACTCGTCCATGACGACCGAGCCGACGTCGGCGTCCCGGCCAGAGCGCAGCGCGATGTTGGCCAGGATCTCCGCGGTGCAGCAGATGATCGGGGCCTTCTCGTTGACCGCGGCGTCGCCGGTGAGCATCCCGACCTTGTCGGCGCCGAAGACCTCGCACAGGGCGAAGAACTTCTCGCTGACCAGCGCCTTGATCGGTGCGGTGTAGAACGTGCGCTGCCCGCGGGCGGTCGCCGCGGCGTGCGCCCCGACGGCGACGAGCGACTTGCCTGAGCCGGTGGGCGTGGACAGGATGACGTTGCTGCCGGTGACCAGCTCCAGCAGCGCCTCCTCCTGCGCCGGGTACAGCGACAGGCCCTGCTCCTCGAAGGCCCAGTCGGTGAACGCCTCGACCAGGGCGTCGGGGTCGTCGAGCGTCGGGGGCAGGCGGTCGGTGAGCGTCATAATGCTTCTGATCGTCCCCCGTACTGAGTCAAAGCGGCGGTGTGGGTCCCCGGAACACCCTAGGGTGAGCGCCGTGACGGGTCGGCAGACCTCGGGCAGGGTGCCCGATCTCGTGTCGCCCATGCACGTCTCGACGGGGTCCGGCCCGCCGCCGACCGGGTCCGACTGGGTGGTCGAGCTCGCCTGGACGGGGCACCGCTGCGTCGCCTACGTCGAGCCGGGCCGCCGCACGCGGCTGCTCAGCGCGAACGACGTCTCGATGACCGACGCCTACCCCGAGCTCGGTCCGCCGCTGGAGCGCCGGTCGCCGCCGGGTGGGATGGTGCTCGACGGCACGCTCGTGGCGCGAGGGGAGGAGCACGCGCCGCGGGCCCGGCTGCTCATGCGGCGCCACGGCCTGTTCCGCCCCAGCGAGCAGCGCATCCGCGAGGTCCCCGTCGACTTCCAGGTGGCCGACCTGCTCTGGCTCGACGGCCACAGCACCGCGGACCGGCCCTACCGCGAGCGGCGGGAGCTCTTGGAGGGTCTCGGGTTCGACAGCGCCCCGATCTGGACGACCTCACCGCTGCCCGCCTCCGAGCTGGCCACGATGCTGCGGCTCGCCGACACCGAGGGCGTGGACTTCCTGCACGCGCGACACCTGGGCTCCCGGTACCACCCCGGTGGGCGTTCACCGCTGTGGCTCAAGGTGCCGGTGCCCCGCATCCGCCAGGTCGTCGTGGGCGGCTGGACACCGACCGATCTCAGCAAACCGGACGCGATCGCCAGCCTGCTGCTCGGGGTCCCCGACGGCAACCGGCTGCGCTACGTCGGGCGGGTCGGGGTGTCGGGGGAGCAGCGCCGCCAGGTAGCGGCGCTGCGGAGGCTGCGCCGGAAGCGCTCGCCGTTCGCCGACGAGGTGCCCGCCGATGCCGCCCGGCACGCGATCTGGGTGCAGCCGCGGCTCGTGGGGCTTGTGGAGTTCCTCGGGTGGGCGACGGGTGGGCGGCTGCGGCTGCCGCATTGGCGGGGCCTGATCGAACAGGCTGACGCCGACGACTCGCGGTGGGCGTGCCCGTCCGCGTCGCCATCCCGTGGCATGGCCGAGCCACCTCCACCGGAGGCGGCCGCCGCGAGCCCGCCGGAGCCGGAGCCCGCGCCTGCCCCGGACCCTCCACTACCTGCGCAGGTGCAGACTCGGCGGCTGGAGCAGCACTTCTTCTACAACTCACTCAACACCATCACCAGCCTGATCCGCACCGATCCGTCCCGCGCCCGCGAGCTGCTGATCGGGTTCGCCGACCTGTCGCGGACCGCCGACGAGCCGGGGGAGAGCACGCTCGGGCGCGAGCTCGACGCCGTCCGCGGCTACCTCCAGCTCGAACAGGCCCGGTTCGGCGAGCGGTTGCAGGTGGAGCTCGACGTGGACCCCGCGTTCCACGAGATGCCGGTCGCGGCGATGCGCGTGCTCGTCGTGGTGCGCGAGGCGGTGCAGCAGGGCGTCGAGCCGCACCCCGATGGCGGTGTACTCGCGGTGACCGCGCGAGAGGCCTGCGGCGGGTGTGTGCTGACTGTGACCGCCCCCCTGACCACACCCACCGACATCGTGCTGCAGGGTGCACAGTCGATCACACGGTCGTGAGCCCGGAACTCCCGTCGACTATCGTCACCGCCAGGCACTACCGAAAGACGAAGGTGATCACTGTTCGTCCGCGGATCTCGTCACCCCCATGCTCGAGCAGGTCGAATCCACCGCAGCGTGGCCGCGGCTCCCGCTCTCGTGCCCGTCCGCGCCGTTACCGGCACATCGGGGTGATCGTTGCCGCCGCCGCGCTCACCACGGCCTGCCAGACCACCAGCATCCCCGGTCTCCACGTCCGCGCCCAGCCCAGCACCGCCAGCCCGGTCGTCGCGACCGTCGAACGCAGCGGCACCTACGTCCGCATCGACTGCTTCGTTCGCGGAGAGCCTGTCAACGGCGACACCGTCTGGTACCGCATCAGCTCACCCCACGACGGCTACGTCACCAACTACTACGTCCGGACGAACGGCAACATCCTCGCGACGAAGCCCCGCTGCTGAGCCGCCGTGCCCACGACGTCACCGATCGCTGGCGACGACCGCACCCAAGACCCGCATCCTGCCCTATGTAGCGTTCAAGCGTGATTGTGGTCGTGGGCGGGTAGCCGTACGAGGACGACCGGGCAGGCTGCGTGGGCGGCGACGTACTGGCTCACCGACCCGAGCAGCGCCCCGACGATCCTGCGGTGTCCGTGCGTGCCTATTACCAGTAGATCCGCGTCCTCGGACTCCTGGATCAGCACCTCGGCAGGATGGCCCAGAACGCGCACGGTGGTGACATTGCTGTCTTCGACCGGCAACCCGGCGTCGGCGATCGCCGACGCAAGAATCTCCTCGGCGGTCATCAACGGGACCGGGTCGTCCTCCGAGTGCATGTCGCCGAAGGTCGTCTCCTGCGGATGGCCCCAGGCGGTTACCACGCGCAATAGCAGCCCGCGCTCTTGAGCGTGCCCAATCGCCCAGCGCAACGCGGCAAGCGCTTCGGGTGATCCATCGACGCCGACGACGATCTGACCGACCCGCGCCGGATCGCAGTTCTGCGAGGCGTTCATCAGTTGCCTCCGGTCTCGGAGTGGACCCGGCCCGGCTCTTGTCGTGCCAGCCGGTGTTCGGTCCTGCCCACAGATGCGCGGTCCACCATTGCTCCTCCGGTCGGGTGCCCGCGCAGGCCAGCGGCCAGCGGGTCTCGGTCCAGCCGTGAGCGGCGAGTTCGCTCCCCGTGCAGGCCAGCCCGGTGAGGCGGACCGGGAACATCGTGGCAGAGCAGAACTTTGGCGGAAGAGGCGGGGGACGGTCCGGGCTGGAGCACGTGGACCGGCGCCCGTGCCTGGACGTGCTCCGTCGGTGGTGCGGCCACGGCGTCGCCGGGCCTGGTGCCTGCCCGGATCGACGCCGAACCGCTTCACGACGCCGATCACCGCGCTAGTATGGACTTGCCATGGTGTGACCGGCAGCATGGCAAGGGCGCCTACGGCGTCGCACGCGATGACGCTACGCATCCCCCCTCGACCTGCGAGCCTCTACGGCCCCGCCGGGCAGTACTTACGGGCAGGCCAGGGGCCTACCCTCCATCGCGCGCAGCGTTCCCAGGCAAGATCGACCCAAACAGCAAGATCGATTGCCTCGACCGGTTGGGGTCAAGCCGTTTTGGCGGTCGACCGTCGAACCTGGACCGAGGATGCCGTGGGACAGGAAGATACGTCGGGTCCCGGCAACTGGAGGTGCCATGCTCGGCTCAGCGACCCCACCGGTATCCATCGGTGGCAAACCTCGGAACGACGAGGTGGACGTCTTCGGCGAGTCGCACCGAGGACTGGTGCGACCGGACAACCAGGACCACTTCGTGGTCTGCTCGCTGCAGAAGGCCGCCAGGGTGCACGCGACGAATATACCGCTCGAACTCTTTGACACCTCCAGCGAGTGGATGGCCTTCATCGGCATGGTGGCCGACGGTGTCGGTGGCCACGTTGGCGGTGAGCAGGCGAGCCGGGCCGCGATCGAGGCGGTGGTGTCCTACCTATCGGCGGCGGTGGGTTGGTACCATATCTCCCATCCGGGCGATGAAGCCGGTTCCCTCGATGCGCTTGCCGACGCTGCTCGACGGTCACACGAGGCGGTGCTCGAACGTGCCCAGGAACATCCGGAGCTCACCGGCATGGCGACGACGCTGACGCTGGCTGTTGTCGTGTGGCCGAAGCTCTACCTGGTGCAGGTCGGTGACAGGCTTCGTCCGGGTCGTCTCGAGCAGCTGTCGCGGGACCAGACAGTCGCCCAGGAACTGATCGACAAGGAGGGTCTCCCGGCCGATCAGGTGCTGCACGGCCGATGGGCCCACGTACTCACGAGCGCGATCGGTAGCACCACTCTGCCGGTGGTGACCTCCATGGATGTCGTGCGCGACGACGTATGGTTGCTGTGCACCGACGGGTTGACCAAGCATGTGCCGGATGCGCGGATCGAGCAGCAGCTGCGCGACATGACGTCGGCCGCGCAGGTCTGCCGCGCCCTCGTACAGGACGCGCTGGACGGCGGCGGAACCGACAACGTGACAGTCGTGGTGGGTCGCTCGGCTCGCGGCCCTGGCTCCATGCGCGGCACGGTTGGTCCCAGCTGAACACGTCGCACCGGAAGACATGCGCCATCCCGCCGTATCAGGCGGCCCTTACTCCATGAGCTCGTGCGCGATCTGCAGGGACGCGTCGCGGCGTTCCTGTGTGCTCCCCCCCAGCTCGGCTCCCGCGAACGTGCCGACATGCAGGGTGATCAGCGCGATCCGGGCCCGGAGCCTGGTGCTCAGCGGCTGGTCCGGGGTAGTGAGCAGGTCGGCGAGCTGGCCGAACCGCTTGCGGATCTCCACACCCACCGCCAGGTCACGGATCGCCGACTGTCCCTCCTGCATGAACCGCGCCAGCTCGGCTGTGCGCCCGGACAGCAGCTCGCTGTAGCGGCGCAACACCGCCCGGCACCTCTGTCGGCCCGGTGGCTGCTCGCTACCCCAGCTCACCAGCTCATCGAGCTGGTCGAGGAAGTCCTCGATGAGGCTGGTCAGGATCTCCTCCTTGGTCTTGAAGTGGTAGTAGACCGCCGCCTTGGTCATCCCGAGCCGCTCGGCGATCTCGCGCAACGATGTGCCGTCGTAGCCCTGCTCGGCGAACAGCTCCAGGGCGATGGTCTGGATCTGCTCGCGGGTGTCGGTGCGTCGCTGGTCCACGTCCGGCCTCCTCGCAATCTTCCCACGATTCCACTTACTTGACGTCCGGCTAGACGGTGCTAGCATATCAGCTAGCCGGTCGTACAGTAAGCGGTCACGGACATGGAGGGCGTCGATGACGGTGGGAACGGACCCGATCGGGGCCACGGCGGTGGCGGACCCACCTCCGGGCGCACCGAAGACCAAGCGCGAGATCTACGTCGTCATGAGCGGCCTACTGATCGCCATGCTGCTGGCGATGCTGGCCAACCTCATCGTCGGCACCGCGATGCCGACCATCGTCGGCGACCTCGGCGGGCTGGCGCACCTGTCGTGGATGGGTGGGCCTGTCCAACGCATGGTCCGTGGTGCTACTCGTGCTCGACATGGCGGCTGGTCGCGAGATGGGCGCCGCGGAACTGCTCGCCGCGGGCGCAGCGGTCTGGCTGACCAACGTCCTGGCCTTCGCCCTCGGCTACTGGGAACTCGACCGCGGCGGCCCCGCCGCCAGGGCTGCCGCCGAACGCAGCACACCCGACTTCCTCTTCGCGCAGATGCAGAGTCCCCAGTTCGCTGACGCTGACTGGGAACTCTACTTCGTCGACTACCTGTACCTGTCGTGTTCACCAACGCCACCGCGTTCAGCCCCACTGACGTGCTACCGCTCTGTCCCGGTGGGCCAAACTGACGATGATGGTCCAGTCCGCGGTGGCCCTCACCGTCGTCGTGCTCGTGGTCGCCCGTGCCGTCAACGTCCTCGGGTGAGAGCGCTCCCGGCGCAGTTGCCGGTACTCCCGCACGACCAGAGCGATGACCGCGACATCGAACACGGCGAGAAACGGCAGCAGGATCGAGCCGGTCTCAGACCTCCGGAATCAGCTTCAAGATCACAGTTGAGCTGACCGGATGTCTGATGTGATCGGTCAGCGATCACTCGGGATGTCGAGGGATGGCGTTGAACTGGTGTTATGCCCGTCGGG
>Ga0136634_10000722_pt1 | contig 13656 bp, 9 predicted proteins | sample AntDrymUQ8332106_2_FD_104654 | JGI IMG/M metagenome (GOLD analysis project Ga0136634, IMG submission 104654) | Polar desert sand microbial communities from Dry Valleys, Antarctica - metaG UQ833 (21.06) | ecosystem: Environmental > Terrestrial > Soil > Desert | place: Antarctica: Dry Valley... | reverse complement strand
CTTGTTTAATCCATCCGGACAATTATTTACAAGCATAAAACATATAAACCCAATAAGCAATAAGCCCGGGCAGGGTGGTGTAATGTCTTTTGAACAAACACGATCCGGTGATATCCTGGTGGGAACCTGGGGAGACGGGCTTTACAGGTATGATAGTAATTTAAATGTAAAGCCACTTTCAATAAATGGGATCAGTAATGATTCCCTATATAATGCGTGGGATATTCATCGCCTTATAGATAGCAGGCATATATGGATGGCCTTGCAGCCAGGGATAATGGTTTATGATGAGTTATTAAATAAAGCGAAAGTTTATCATCCTGCAATTTTACAAGGCAGAACCAACAGGCAGGTAATGGATGACAAATTTGGAAATGTATGGATTGGTTCTCATAGTCTTGGTGTATTTAAATGGCTGCCATCATTGGCTAAAAAAAAATTTGAAGATGGGTTTATAAAATACAAAGGCATTCCTAATACGCTGATTGAAAAGATCTATGAAGATAGCAATGGGTTTATCTGGATATGTACCAGTGGTTATGGTATATATAAAATAGATCCTGCCACAGACAGTATTATTGAAAATATTACTTCAACAGGCCCCTCTTCTAAAAGATTAATTGGAGAAGGTGTGGCTGCTGCACTTGAATACAATGATAGTATGATGATCATAGTTACTGGCGGGTTAAACATTTATCATACTAAAAAAAACACGATCACTCATATAACAAAAGATGAAGGCCTTCCATCAGATATTATTATGAGCATTGCAAAAGATAATGATGGTGCTCTTTGGCTTGGATTATTTAATGGCTTATGCAAGATGAACTTTGAAAAAAACACTTATACTTATTATGACCGGAATGATGGTATGCTTAATGATAATTTTGAACTTGCAGCTTCATACCAGTTACGGGATGGGCGGATGTTATTTGGTACCAGTGATAATTTTGTGAAATTTGATCCTGCATATGTAAAGCAAAATATAAAGCCACCTGATGTTAAAATAACAGAATTAAAAGTGCAAAATAGAACCGTTTTGGTAGATTCTGTTTTACGATTAAAACATCTGGAATTATTGCCCGATCAAAATTCTATAACAATAAGTTTTTCCGGCCTTACTTATTTCGGCAGAAATAAACTCTCTTTTCTTTACATGATGGAAGGAATTGACAAAGGATGGCGAAGGGCTAACATTCTTAACCAGGCCGTTTATGACTATCTGGCTGCAGGCAATTATGTATTTAAAGTAAGGGCAGAAAATGGAGATGGCCTAACTGGAAACATTACTAATATAAAGGTAAATGTAAAACCTTCTTTCTGGCAATCTCCCTGGTTCATTGGTTCCATTGCTTTCATATCATTGGTTATATTGTATTTAGTTGATAAATTCAGGATGGCACGCATAAAAGAAAACCAGGAGACCAGGTCAAGCATTGCTTTAAGCTTAACAAAGGATATGAGCAATACTTTAAGTAACATTAATGTTTTAAGCGAAATGGCAAAAATGAAAGTTGATACAGATCTGGAAAGGACTAAAGATTATGTTAACCAGATCAGCGAGAATAGTAACCGGATGATAGAGGTAATGGATGATATGGTATGGAGCATTAACCCCGTTAATGATGAGATATATAATATCATTGATCGCATGAAGAAATATGCAATTGAAATATATCAAAGGTATAATGTTGAAATAAATTTTAACCTGGATCCTGCATTATATAATAAACGATTGGTTATGGACCGGCGACATGAATTATTTCTTGTTTATAAGGAAGCAATTCTTAATATCGGTAAGCACTCCAAAAGTAAATTCGCAGAAGTAGATATGTATTGTGTAAAATCCAGGATCCATTTGAAGATTACGGATTATGGTAAGGGTTTCGATGTAGAATCTGAGATCTATGGAAGGGGGTTGAACGAAATTCGTAAAAGGGCAGCTGCATTAAATGCAAAGTTGAATATTTTTTCTAAAGAAAACAATGGCACTGTTATAACCCTGGACGTGCCAATAGAATAAAGGAATAATGAAAGGAATGTAAAATATATATTTTTATTTCATGCCTTTTATTTACCCATCCATTTTTTAAACTGTGTAACCTTTTCCCTGCTAACCAGTACTTCTTTGTCAACCGGTGGATTAAGGAGCAGACTAAGGCGATTGCCAAAATAATCATGTATTTGATCAATACTGTTAACGGAAACATAGAAGGAACGGCTGATGCGAAAGTAACACTCAGGGTCAAGCATTTCTTCCAATTCATCCATTGTATAATCCAATACAAATTTTTTATGATCCTTGGTTTTGAAAAAGTTTAATCTTCCATCGCTGTAATAATAAGCGATATCATCTACTTCAATACTGATCAGCTTTTGTCCAAGTTTTACGAGGAAACGTTTTCTGAATTCCTTTGGTTGCAATTTCAGCTGCAATTCTTTAATTAAATTATCCATATTCTGTGACTGGCCGGGCGCTGACTTACCCTCGCTATACATCGTTTTAAGCTTATTAAATTTAACAAGCGCAGATTGCAGGTCTTCTTTTTGAATTGGCTTTAGAAGGTAATCAATGCTATTCACCTTAAAAGCCTTTAGAGCAAATTCATCATATGATGTTGTGAATATTACCGTGCTTTTTACTTCAACTTTATCAAAAATTTCAAAACTTTGACCGTCACACAATTCTATATCCATTAAAATAAGATCAGGCGGGGGATTATTCTGCAACCAGTTAACAGAATCACGGATGCTGGCTGTAATGGAAACTACTTCTGCATTTTCATCTACAGATAAAAGGATCTTTTGCAGCTTTTTTGCTGCAAGCTCTTCATCTTCTACAATTAATACTTTCATACATTCTATATTACTATTCTAATTTACAGTTATACCTGATTACTTGTATGTTTTTAATAAAAAAGTGTACTTATGTATATTTTATCTCCGTAAACAATTATCTCAACCATTTTTTATAGCATAATAGGAAGCTCTCGTATCCGGGAAGTAAATTAGTTTAAGGATGCAACAAAGGCAGCACCACAGAAAATTCTTTTCCATCATCGCTGACAACGATCTCACTTTGTTTCATCAACTTATATTTATTGGAAATATTTGCCAGGCCTATTTTATTGGATTGAACTTTACTTGTTTTTCGCTGAAGGTTATTGGTAACAATCAATTTTCCGCTGTTAGTTGTCATGATAAGAATGTTGAGAGGGCTTTCTTTCATCATCACATTATGTTTTACCGCATTTTCCACAAGCATTTGTAAAGTATGTGGAGGAAGCTGGTATGACAGGAAACGCTCATCTATTTTAGTATCAAGCACGAGGCTATCACCATATCTAGTTTTAAGCATGTGGTAATAAGATTGTATGAATTGCGCTTCTGCCTCAACAGAAATCAGGCCTTCATCATTAGACCGTAAAATATAACGGTATACTTTACTCATCTCATCAAGAAACTTTTCTGCTTGTGCCGGATCTTCTGTAATTAGTGAAGACAAGGCGTTGAGGCTGTTAAATAAAAAGTGTGGTTTTACTTGTCCCTTTAAACCTTCAAGCTGGCTTTGTAAATTTGCTTTTTTTAAATTTTCTGCTTCGTCCATTACAGCCTGCCATTTTTCAAAAAACCCAGCACCTTCATTCATACTCGTTGCCAGCATATTGCAGAATATTCCAATAACCAATGCCCATGCATAATTATTGCCATTAAATTCATATCCCTGAAAATCAAGGTAATCATAGCCTATGAAAATAATGGAAATTCCGGTAAACATTATTATCATGTATGCAAAGAGACTAATTCCAATCCTCTTAAATGTCTGGCTGTAATTAGGAAAACGATTGGCCATAATGATTGCTACCATTCCACAGGAAATGTATACGGTCATTAATATACCCAGGGTAACGATAGTAGCCAGTAGAAAGGTGCCTAAGTCAACAAAATATTTATTACCAAATAAAAAATAATTGATGACGATACTTACCGGGGGAATTACGATAAGCATTATCAGCCATTCTTTTTTTGAAAAAGTTAATAGTTTCATATTTGTTCACCATTAAAAAATTCCCATCAGTGTAACTTGTAGTAATACATTATTGCAAGGTTATAGTTCACTCAAATACAAAACAGGCGGCTCTATGTTTTTAACTGGTTTGGTTGATTTAAGGAATAATATAATTTTTTTACGCATGTGCTGAATTTTTATCTATGTAATTTATAAATCAGTTACGCTATTTCATAGTAAGGGTTGTATCAAATGGGAAAATACATGTATGAATTGAAGGAGGAATTAAAACTAAACAAATTAAAAAATACCCTGGTGGAGAGGTGTTTATTGATTGAAGAGGATAATAAGGATTTTTTCCTTTAATATTAAAGAGATATGTATTTCAGATTACGGTTAACCTTAACAGCTAAGACAATAATTTTGTCACCTTGCCTATCATTTTACCATTTGTATAAATCTGCATTGTGTAATTGCCCTTGCTGAATTTCTCATCGGCTATAGAAAACGAAATTTTTTTTACCTCTTCGTCATTTTTTTCAATACTTATTTTCAGGGAATAGATCTTTTTACCATCATTGCTCTGGAATGAACCAGACTCCCATGCGGATTTTTGCAATACCCTTCCATTAGGCTGGATCACAATAATTGTTACTTCAGAATTGTAAACATTGTCAGAATTTTTCAATACAAATGTTCCAACTATTTGTCTCTGGATGCTAAATACATCCTGCTCTTCATCATCGGGCTTCACAGACATTAAATTCATATCTGATGCATAAAAAGCAGGATTTGCAACACCTGGCTTTTTTTGTGTATTAACAACAGGAACAACAATACTTTCTCCCTTATTTTGATACTGTACACTTTCTTTATGATCTTTATTTAATTCTGTAATTAGTCTGTTTAAGCGAAGGTTTTCCTGTTTCACAGCAGAACTTGTATTTCGTATTGCTTCCAGATTTTGCTGCAGGGTGCTTACCTTTTGAATGGCTGTTTTAAAATCATCATTGGAAGAAGGGCTTTTCAGCAGGTTAACCACTTCATCTTTAAGCCTGTAATATTCATCCAGTTTTATGCTAAGTTCAGATTCTATAGAGTCAGACTTTGTATAAGTATTTCCTAACTGGTTTTCCATGCTTTGGATAGTATGGGTATAGATCTTCAATAATGAATCCCTGGTTATATGTGCTGTTTCAGGAACCACTTTAATAATTGTTTTGGATGCAATTTTATCCTGGTTATAATAATTATAAACCCAGGTACAGAGAATAAGAAATGAAGAAATTAAAAGTAGGAATGATACAAATAGCAGTATAGAGATTTTTTTATCCCGCATTGTTGTGAATACTTCTTTTTAGATAAAATTATTTTGAAATATTTTCGTTTACATATGCAGATATCCATCCTACTGCACCATTTTTCACAAGAAAAAATTGTTTCTTCTCTGCAATTCCTTCGAACTGGCGCATGATCTTTAATAACAGACCGGCACCTGACATCAAAGCACGTTGGTCAAACACCTGGTGAACTCTTTTTATTTCTTTTGCAATAGTAGTTTTGTCGAGTGCAGGATCGGAAATTGTTTTTAACAGGGAGGAATCGGAATAATTTTTAAAATTCTTTACTATTCCTTCAGTAAATTCCTGTACTTCAGAAAATGTTACGGGAACTACGGGGTTCTCTATCAGTTCAGGATATAGTAATGTTGCTACTGCCCAGGAAATTCCACCACTCACCGCAATGTTATCACTCATGTTGTAAGCCCCGCTTACGTTTACTGTATAAACAATTTCTGTCTCGGCCGGGCCGGCTAAAACCCTGGATAAATGTTTATTATAATTTGCGAGTGACTTATCATCCTCCATCCGCTTTATAGCTTCGTTTGATGCACTCTTCGTTCCCCAGGTAAGCTGAAAAAGCCTCAGTTGATTTGTATTTCCATTTGGAAAGTAGCCCCCCTTTGTATTGCCACTGCCTATATCAATTAAAAAAGTTGAATATCTTCTTGATTCAGGAACAATGCCCAGGTGTGATAAACGGGCTTCTTCCAATACATCTATCACCGCAACCTTACGGCCGGGCTCATTTATACTTTTCCTGAATGAATCAGAAAGATTGGTTATCCAGTCATTTTTTTTCTCTTTTTCGGCCTGTACTTTTACACCACTGCTTACTGCAGTAAAAATGCGGGTTGCAGGTATTTTATAATCCATCAATGCAGTTTTATAGAGCGTGGAAAAGCCATTGAGTGTTGCATTGAAGGTTGGCTCGTTAAAATTAATAAAATCAGTATTAATAGAAGTATCCTGCAAAATATTGAAAATCCCGTTTTTTTGTGCATTTCTCCCAACCTCTATTACACTCAGCTTTACACCTTTGGAACCCACCTCGATACCCGCATAAATCGCGGAATTTTTAATTTTTTGCTTAAAATTATTTTGTGCTGATAATTGACCTGTGGCAGTAACGAACAAAAAATAAGTGAATAAAATGCGTTTTAAGGGTATAATGAACATGCATGTAATTTATTAATGTAAAATACTATAATAAACTTCCCTTAATATGTCTTGTACCCTATTGTGAAAAAAATGTGATTAATAATCATTAAAATGTTTATGCAGAAGGAAGCAACAAAGTTTAACTCGTAGGAATTAAAACCGGCTCCAGATATTCCCCACCTGTGCGAATGTAATAATTTGTTCTTAGGATATTTACCTGTTCATTTTCCAAAGCATTTTTTATAATGTTGGATTTAACCATGATCTTATTTTCTATTTTTATTATTTTAATATTTCCATAACGTGTATGGGTATATGCACACTTCAGTTTATTTCCTTATGGTATAATTCTTTTTTAGCGGGATTGTAATTAATAGAATCGGTATCCCGTTTTTGGGTAATGATGAATTCAAAAACAAACGTGAGCAAGAATATTTTTTACCAATTATTATTTATATAATTCATACTTTTTCAATATTATTTTGAATATTTTTTATTACTTATTAAATTTACATGTATGGATTTAGTATTGATGCATTTATTGACACTTAACCAGGGATAGAAATCTTATTTGCTATCTCTATAATAAATACTATGAAGAGTATTAGCGTAAAGTCTATCAGCCATCCCAAACACATAGTAGTTATCGGTGCATCAGCCGGAGGACTGGATGCATTGATGGAAATGACACAACACCTTCGAAAAGGGTTAGATACTGCATATTGTATTGTACTTCATTTATCACGCAAAGGAATAGGGGATTTTGTAGTACATAGACTTAAGCAGGTAACTCCCATGCCTTGCAGCCTCGCAGTTGATAATGCTCCAATAAAGAAAGATCATATTTACATAGCACGTCCTAATCAGCATATGCTTGTAAAAGATAATAAATTTATCCTTGGAGGTGGTCCGGAGGAAAACCGTTATCGTCCTTCAATAGATGTTTTGTTTCGATCTGCAGCTGTAGAATACAGTTCTTATGCGATCGGTATTATTTTAAGTGGCATGCTTGATGATGGCACATCCGGAATGTGGGCTATTAAAAGAAGCGGGGGCACATGTATGGTTCAGGATCCAAACCAGGCTGAATATCCTGATATGCCTCTTTCGGTAATTAATAATATGGAAGTTGATCATGTATGTTTACTGGAAGAAATAGGGCCATTAATCGCGGAAATAATAAAGAAAAAGAAAGGGCGTAAAAAACCTGTTCCAAAGGATATTATTGCTGAATCGAGAATATCAGAGACAACTGCAGTAAGTATTTATGCAATAGAAAAACTGGCGGATACAAGTGAATTTGCCTGTCCCGATTGCGGTGGTAACTTATGGGAAATGAAAGGTGATATTGTGAAGCGGTACCGCTGTCATATCGGTCATGCCTATACCGAAAGAGACCTTATTGTAAAACAATCAGAAACTGCCAGCACAACTTTGTGGGTGGCTTTACGAATGATGGAAGAACGAAAACATCTTTTAAAAAAGATGCAGATTGATTATGCAAAAAAAGGTTATAAAGCTTTATCCTCAACCAATATAGAAAAACAGGATCATATGGAAAGGCACATTACGAGGCTTAAAAAGATCTTATTCGATCTGCAAAACCATGATACTTCGTAATCAACACCAGTCTTATTAATTTATGTAATGATAACGTCAGGGAGTAGCCGCTTTTTATTTATCTTCCGCCGGTAAACTGTACTCTTTATTATTTCAAATATAAATTTTTGAAACTTTTAAAAAATGAGTAAGAAGTTTAATTATGAGTTAGAAAAATAACATAAATTCATATAATATTTAATATTTCACCCTATCTAAAATATTGCTTATGACATCAAAGATTTCTACTTTATGTGCATTATTCAGTTTATTTTTTCTCCAAAATATTGTTGCACAAAATTTATCAGTCTCCGGAAAAATAACTTCTCAAATTAACAAAGAGCCACTTGCAGGAGCAACAGTTACAATTAAAGGCACATCGGTTTCCACTACAACCAACAACAATGGTGAATACAAAATTTCTGTTCCTAAACAAGGTTCAGTTCTTGTTGTTACTTATACTGGTATGGCTTTAGAGGAGATCGTAATTAATGAAACAGGCGTGCAGAATTTCACTCTGAATCAGGCGGGGGGATCATTGGAGGAAGTTATATTAAATGTGGGCTATGGTACGCAGAAAAAAAGTGTAAATACGGGTGCAATTTCCAGTGTAAAAGCCCGAGACCTCGAGAAAGTTCCTAATGGGAGAGTGGAACAAGCCCTGCAGGGAAGGGTTTCAGGAGTCACTATTATGCAAAATGCAGGTGAGCCCGGTGCAGGTTCAACAATCCGCGTAAGGGGTTTAACTACTTTTGGTGGAGGAAATTCTCCACTTTGGGTTATAGATGGAGTTGTTGTAGATAATGGGGCCATCGGATATTTAAATCAATCTGATATTGAATCTATAGAAGTACTGAAAGATGCAACATCTGCAGCTATTTATGGAACACGGGCTGCAGCTGGAGTTATCCTGGTGACTACCAAAAAAGGGAGAGCTGGTAAACTGATTGTAAATTATAATGGATTTTATGGTGTTTCCGCTCCAGAGAAAAGACTTGACTTATTAAATGCCGCTCAGTATGGAGCTTTATTAAATGAGAAATCAGTCGCGGCGGGTGGAAATGTGGTATTTTCTGATCTTGGAAGTTTAGGTTTAGGTACTGACTGGCAAAAGCAAATTTTTAATAATAACGCCCGCCGTCATTCGCACGAGTTAAGTCTGAGTGGTGGCACTGAGAGATCGGTATTTTATCTATCATTCAGTTTGCAGGACCAGGAAGGTATTGTATCTACCGACATTTCACATTATACGAAAAAAAGCATCCGGATAAATTCTACTCATAAGTTATCCAGTATTATCACTTTTGGTCAAACTATTGGTTACACGCATCAGAAATCCAGCGGAATTGGAAATACCAATAGTGAATTTGGTGGCCCTTTAAGTTCTGCTATAAACCTGGATCCTACAACACCACTGATTGTAACAGATCCGGCGATTGCTGATGCAGCTCCATACAGTGTAAACCCGGTAATAAGAGATGCCATGGGAAACCCTTATGGTATATCTACTTTAGTAGGGCAGGAGATGACAAACCCGGTAGCTTATAGAACAACAAGGTTTGGTAATTATGCCTGGTCTGATGATTTTGTAGGAAATGCATTCCTTGAAGTAGCTATACTAAAGAACTTAAAAATCAAATCCATTATAGGCGGAAAGCTGGCATTTTGGGGTGGACAAGGGTTTACTCCCGTACATTATCTGAGCCCGACAGTTTCTGTTCTCAAAAATAATTATGGTAAAAGCAACAACAACACTTATAACTGGACAATTGAAAATACAATTATATATAGCAATTCATTCGGCAGCCATAATTTCGATGTGCTTTTGGGTCAAGGGGCTTATGTAGAAAACAATGGGGGAGGTTCAAATGTAACTTTATTCGATCTTCCAATTACCAGTTACCAGGACGCATCCTTTAATTTTGATATCTCCCAGGCTAACAGAACATCAGGTTCATTTGATTTTACAAATCATAAAGTAAGCTCTTTATTTAGTAGGTTAAATTATAACTATAAAGAAAAGTATTTGTTTACGGGTATTATTCGCCGTGATGGATCTACCAGATTTGGAAGCAATAATAAATATGGCTATTTCCCCTCTTTCTCATTAGGCTGGAATGTATTTAAAGAAAATTTCTGGTCCAATAATGACTATGTAAAATCATTAAAGATCAGGGGAGGATATGGAATTGTAGGTAATGATGCAATTGGTGATTTCGGTTATGTTTCACGAGTTGCCGGTGGTTTTAATTACACATTAGGTAATGGCGGAGAAATAATAACGGGTTATTCGCCTTTAACCTTAAGCAATCCTGATTTAAGATGGGAAGAAACTTCACAACTTAATATTGGTTTTGATGCCCAGGTATTTAAAAATTTTAGTGTAACGGTAGATGCCTTTAAGAAAAAGACGAGTGGTATCCTGCGTCCTGTCCCTATCCCGGGCTACGTTGGCGTATCTGAGTCACCATTGGCGAATGTAGCAGATATGGAAAATAGCGGTATTGAATTAGAATTGGGTTATCGCAAAAAGATTGGCAATGTAAACTTTTCCGCTAACGGAAATATATCTAAACTAAAAAATAAAGTGACTTATGTAAATTCTGATGCAGATTTCATTTCCGGGGATGCCGGTTTTCAATCTATGGGTGCTGTAACACTAACAAAGGTCGGGCAATCTTATAATTCATTTTATGGTTTTAGAACTGCCGGTATTTTTCAAAATCAAACAGAAATTAATAATTATATAAACAAATCGGGAGGCCTGATACAACCTATTGCTAAACCGGGTGACTTCCGTTGGGAGGATATAAATGGAGACGGTGCAATTACTGATGATGATAAAACCTTCTTAGGAACGAATATTCCAAAAGTAACATATGGGTTAACTTTAAATGCTGACTTCAAGGGATTCGATGTGATGTTGTTTGCCCAGGGTGCAGCCGGAAATAAAATCTTCCAGGGTTTGCGCAGGTTAGACATTGGCAATGCTAATTACCAGACCAGGGCACTAAGCCGCTGGAACGGAGAGGGAACATCAAATGATTATCCCCGTCTTACAAGCAGCGATGCAAATGGAAATTTTACAAAAATGTCTGATTTTTATTTAGAAGAGGGTGATTATGTACGCCTTAAAGTTGTTCAATTAGGTTATACATATCCAAGCGGGATTTTAAATAAAATAGGAGTAAACAGGTTACGGGTATATATAACGGGTGAAAATTTACTGACCTTAACGAGGTACACCGGTTATGATCCTGAAATTGGAGGAGGTGTTTTTGGCATAGATAAAGGATATTATCCACAAGCCCGTTCATTTATTTTTGGTGCACAATTACAATTTTGATAACAGCTACGATTACAATAAAATTTTATACATGAAAAAATTAAATATTAAAATCTTTTTGATTCCCGCAATAACTATTTTATTGCTGGCATCATGTAAAAAAGAATTTGTGGATATTAACCCCGAAGGCCAGTTTCTTACATCAAATTATTATGCGGATGAAACTCAGGCTTATGGGGCACTGGTAGGAGTGTATGATATTATGCGTAAAAACTCCGGTGGATTTGATAATATGATCACATTTATGAATGCCGGTTCTGACGATCAGCTTGCAGGTGGCGGAAGTGAAACAGATGGGGCTGCAATACAGGCTTTTTCAAATTATACATTGACAGCTTCAAATATGGGAAGTACTTTCTGGAATGATTACTACCAGGGGATTTTCAAAGCAAATACTTTATTATTAAAGATCCCCAATACTTCAATGGACGAGGTATTAAAAGAAAGATTTGTTGCAGAAGCAAAAGCATTACGCGCTTACTGTTATTTTAACCTGGTAAGAATGTTTAGAAATATTCCTTTATTATTAGAACCCTTAACGTCTTCAAACATTTACCAGGTTACCCAGGCACCACCGGAAGAAGTATATGCCCAGATTGAAAAAGATTTAACTGAAGCAATAAGTGTATTACCGAACTCCGTTTCGCTTTCAACGGAAGCCGGCCGTTTTACAAAAGGGGCTGCACAGGCTTTGATGGGCAAAGTTTATTTATTTGAAAACAAGAGTAACGAGGCAGCAGTTCAATTCGCCGAAGTAAATGGTACCCCGGGTGGTGTAAGCCAATACGGGTACCAGTTATTATCTGATTTCAGTGAACTTTGGGTGCATAGCAATAAATTTAATACAGAATCAATCTTAGAAGTAGGCCATAGCAGCGCAGGCAATTCTGATTGGGGTTGGTGGGGAAGTGCAAGAGATGAAGGCAATACAGTTAATCAAATGGTTGGTATACGAAGTTATTCAAGGCCTGCAGGGTCAACAGCTCCCGATCTGCCATCAGGCTGGAGTTTTAATGTATTTACACAAAATTTTTATGATGCAATCAAATCAGATCCGCGATTCGGCGCAACAGTTTTTGATATGAAAGCCTTGAAAGCTGCCGGCCAGGCTGATTATATCGCGGGTTATCAGAATACCGGCTATTTCTTAAATAAATTTATGCCAAGAGCATCTAATGTAAGAACAGGAGGAGGTGCATTTGAATTAAACTTTCAGCAAAACAGCTATGTAATACGTTTAGCAGATACTTATTTAATGGAAGCGGAAGCTTTGGGAGCAACTGGTACACGCGCACAGGCTTTACTGGATGCAGTTAGGGCCAGGGTGGGTTTACCTTCAGTGCCGGTTTCATTAAATGCTATTAAGGAAGAACGCAGGTTAGAATTAGCAGGTGAAGGCCACCGGTTTTTTGATCTTGTAAGATGGGGTGATGCTGCTGCAAAATTAAAGGACAGGGGATTTGTAGCGGGTAAAAATGAAATTTTTCCTATCCCCAGTTCGGAATTATTAGGTACACTTTTGGAACAAAATCCAAATTTTTAATTAATTAAAACTGTAAAATGAAGCATGTAAAGTTTATATATAGTATGATATTGCTGGCAATAATTGGGGCCGGTTGTTCTAAAGATGGAGTAGATGATGATCTGTCTTTTCTTAATTCTGCCAGTTCAACAAATATTTCTAAAATCTTTGAAATCAGTAATGATAATTCTGGCAATGTAAAAATAACTCCACTTGGAGAAGGTATATCTTCTATCAAAATAGATTTTGGAGATGCTACCGGAAATGCATCAGATACAATTTTACCGGGAGCCAGTGTTGTTCATTCATATCCGGAAGGAACTTATACAGTAACAATAACATCTTATGACATTGCAGGTAAAGCAACCATTAACACCTATCCGCTTACATTAACTTATAGGGCTCCTGAAAACCTTGCTATTAATATTGGGAGCGATATGCAGGTTAGCGCAACTGCATTGTACGCAAACTCATTTTTAGTTTATTATGGGGATGTTGCAAATGAAACGGGTACTCCACTCGCAGTTGGGCAAACACTTCCAGCCCATATTTATCCTGATGGAGGCCCCTATGTATTAACTGTAGTGGCTCAAAGTGGCGGCGCTGCAACAACTCAAACCGTTAAAACATTGTTTGGTTTTCCATTGACATTTGAAAACCCTGATACGGATTATTTCTT
>Ga0136634_10000721_pt1 | contig 13657 bp, 9 predicted proteins | sample AntDrymUQ8332106_2_FD_104654 | JGI IMG/M metagenome (GOLD analysis project Ga0136634, IMG submission 104654) | Polar desert sand microbial communities from Dry Valleys, Antarctica - metaG UQ833 (21.06) | ecosystem: Environmental > Terrestrial > Soil > Desert | place: Antarctica: Dry Valley... | reverse complement strand
TCCGACCAGCGCAAGCCGCCGCGCGCGATCGGTCCGCCGCGCAGATGCACGCCATCGAAACGCGGCGAGCTGACGAAAATCTCCGCGAATGGCTTGGGCGCCGGCAGGGCGTCCACGCGCGCGCTCTCGATTTTCAGCGCGATGCTCGACAGCGGCGTCAGCACGGTTGCTTCCTGGTAGTAGGTCGTGCGGATTGTCGCCTGAATGAGGTTCAAGAACCGCCGGATGACGCGGTCTTCGTCCAGGCTCGTGACCTGTTCAAGCTTGCCTTCGATTTTGGCAGTGATTTGCGCCGCTTCCTGCCGCCGCTCCTGTGGGCTTACGCCCCGGGCGGGATCGAACAGGCAATGGAACATCGCCACGAGGTCTTGCACGATGGAGCCATGCCGGTTCAGCGTGGCGGCAAGGTAAATGAGCCCGAATGGCGCGCCGATTTGGCGCAAGAACGATGCATAAGCGCGCATAAGCGCCGCCTCGCGCCACTCCAGCCCTGCCTGGATGACGAGGCTGTTAAAAAGATCGTTCCCAGCCTCGCCGCGCCACACGGCCATGAAGCAGATCTCGAGCCGCAGATCGTGCGCTGGGAGGTCGAGAGCGTTGCCGTCCGGGGTTTCTAGAAGCAAATCGTGGATAAAGACGGTGCGCGGGCTGTCCTTGACGATGGCCAGCTCGGAGGTGCGTTCGGCGACGACCGAGAACCCCAGATTTTCGAGAATGGGGACACGGCGGCTGAGAGAAATCGGCTCATCGAGCTGGTAGATCATCACGCGCAGTTCGTTCGGCGTGGTATTGTCGTCCTTGAAAAAGTCGATGCCGACCGGGTTTTCGGACGACAGCTCTTCCAGGCGGCGAATATCCTCCAGCGCCCGTTCCGGCTGGTTGATCTCCGCATATCCGGCAGGGAAAGCTTGCAGATATTTCTGCAGGATGGGCTTGGCTTGGGCGCCATAACGCTGGCGGACCGCGTCGCGCAGCTCGTCCTGCCAGGTGCGCACGATGTCCTCGACGCCCGCTTCGAGCCTATCCTCCGCAACCTCCGGAACTGGCCCGTCATCCTTCCAGATCACCACCTGCAAGCGCACCAGCGGGCCCACGGTGAAGACCGGGGTGAATTCACTGAGATAGCCCTCGAACTCAACGGCAAGAAAGGTGCAGATCTGTCGACGCACTTCGGTCGTAAACCGCTCGCGCAGCAGATAGACGAGCACCGAGACGAAGCGCCCAAACTGGTCGCGGCGTACAAAGACGCGCGTTCTTGGCAGCAGCTCGAGCTGCACGATCTCCTGTGAGATCGCGGCGAGCTGATCGGTGGAGATCTGCAGCAGCTCGTCGCGCGGGAAGGTCTCCAGGATGTTGCGCAGGACGCGGCCGGAATAGCTGTCATGCGCGGAGCCGGATCGCCGCAGAACCTGGTCCACCTTATGCCGCAGGAATGGGATCCGGTGCGGCGACTGGTTGTAGGCGGCGGCCGTGAAAAGCCCAACGATGCGAAGCTCACCGGCCAATGCGCCATCGCTGGCGTAAAGCTTCACCCCGATCGAATCCATATGGGCGCGGCGATGCACCGGCGACAGAAAATTTCCCTTGGCGATAATCAGCGGCGCGGGCGCGGTGAAAAACTCCTGCGCCTCGGGCGACATGTCCCGGGACGTGCCGCTCTGGCGTAGAACGCTGACCTCCGGGTCGCGCAGCAATCCCAGCCCCGACCCGGCACGAGGCTCCAGGCGCCGCTCCTCGCCCTGGCGCATAAAATCGTAATTGCGCATGCCGAAAAACGTGAAGTTGCCGTCCACAATCCATTTCAGGAACTGGATGGACTCCGCCAGTTCGTCCACGGCGACTGGCGGCGGCCCGGAAGAATAAGCGTGAATTGCCTCTTGCAGCCGGTCGAGCATCGGCTGGTGGTCAGCGACGACGATACGAACCTCGTCCAATATCTCGCCGAGGCGAGCGACAAGGCTTTCCCGCTCGGCCTCGTCGTCAATCTGATCGATCTCGACGTGGAGAAAGCTTTCGGCCTTCGCATCTTGCGGCCCCACCCGGTCGTGAGCGAAAATGGCGACGATCTTGCCCGCATCGTCGCGGCGCAGCCGCACGATCGGATGGGCGACGAAGCGCACGGTCAGCCCGCGATCGATGATTTCCGCCAGCACTGAGGACAATAGAAACGGCATGTCGTCGTTTACCGCCTCAATGACGGTAACCGGGCCGATTTTGGAGGCATCCGCAAAAGCGTACGCCCGCAGCTTCGCCTCGCCTTCCCGGCGCGTTTCGAGAAATGCAAAGGCGGTTAGCGCTAACTTGGCCAGGTTGTCGGGGGAATGAACATCCAGTCCGTCATCGCTGATCTGCGCGAACAGGGCCGAGGCGAAGGTCCTGGCGAGCTCGGTTTCAGGGCCTTGGCCGTTGATAGCCGAGACCGCCTTTTCCACGGCCTGCGGAATGCGGTCCACACTCAGTTGTGTCATCTGTGGCCTCGAGGCTGCCTTCGCGGCAATCTGCATACGGAAACATCGGTCGCTGCGCGTTTGTTCTACAAGAAGAACCATCACCGGGAGAACTAACTTGTCGCGCCGGTCGCTCCTAGGGTGGATAAATCAAATTTCCGTCGTGCATGTGACGCCGATATCGGCGGGAAGGACGGCCCTAATCATAAACCCCCGGATGATCCACCACCAACGCCAGCGCTAGAATGTCCACTTGAGCAGCACCCGCGTGCTTCAACGCACGGGCGCAGGCTTCAACCGTGGCGCCTGTCGTGATCACATCGTCGATGAGCAGCACATGCCGCCCCCCGATGCGCTCTGCCGCCCTTGGCGCGAGGGCAAAGGCAGCCTCCACATTCCTACGCCGCTCATCGCCGCGCAGGCTGACCTGGCTTGCCGTCCGCTTCACCCGGCGCAAAACGCCAAGTTCGACCGGCATGCCGGTGTCGCGGCTAAGCCTGCCAGCCAGCAGCGCGGCCTGGTTGAAGCGTCTGCGCCAGAGCCGCCACGGATGCAGCGGCACCGGCACCAGGCAGTCGGCACAGCCTAGGAGTTCATGCCCCGCGCTGCGCAGCATCGGCGCGAACAGATCCAGCGCCTCGTGACGGTCGGCATATTTGAAACCATGGATCAGCTCGCGCATGACGCCATCGAAGCGCGCGACGGCGCGGGCGCGACCATAATCCGGCGTTCGGCGCAGGGCGGCCGAAGACAGCGAAATCTCGCCGGTGGCATAGGGCAGCGGAGCCCCGAGACGGTCGCAAAGCGGGGCGCGGATGAAGTCGATGCGCTGCCAACAGCGCGCACAGAGCGCGCCATGGGATGCCAGTGGTTCATGACAGTTCAGGCAAATCGGCGGCAGCACCAAGTCGGCGGCGTAGCGCAAATGGCCCTGCGTCCAGCTGGCGATCCCGGAAATCATGGCCCGCACGCCGCCACGCTCCTCGCCATCGCCTTGCAAAAGCACCATCCGCTTGCCTCTCTTACCTTCCGGTGCAAGGTAGGAAGCACTACATCGGCAGCAAATGCGTATTTACCCCATAAAGACCCGATCGTGAGCGCGCCCGTTCTTTTCGACCGCAAGCTGTTGCGCATCCGGCGCGACCGGGCCGCGCGTGCCGGCGATCCACCCGCATTTCTTCTACAACGCGTTGCAGAAGAAATGGCGGAGCGGCTCGGCGCAGTCGAGCGCAGTTTCGCGCCGGTGCTGACGATCGGCGACCTACCGGGTCTGCTGAGCGGGGCCCTGGGCGCGTCCGGCGGAGAGGGACCGTATTTCGCCATGGCCAGCAGCCCGCCGCTTGCGCGCCGCGGAGGCCTCGATCTCTGTGCCGATGAGGAGGCCTTGCCTATCAAGGACGGGGCCGCCGGCCTCATCGTGTCCGGGCTAACGTTGCAATTGGCCAATGATCTGCCGGGAGCATTGGTGCAAATTCGCCGCGCGCTGCAACCGGACGGGCTGTTCCTCGGCGCGGTTTTGGGCGGGCAAACGCTCATGGAATTGCGCGAGGCGTTCACGGCCGCGGAAAGCGAATGTGAAGGCGGCGCCAGTCCGCGCGTTGCGCCAATGGCGGACATCCGCGATTATGGCGCGCTGCTGCAGCGCGCCGGTTTCGCGCTTCCCGTTGCCGATGCGGACACCGTGACCGTAACCTATGCCTCACCTCTTGCTCTTATGCGCGATCTGCGCGCCATGGGGGCCACCAATGCGCTTGTCGCGCGGCGCAAAACGCCTTTGCGGCGGGCCACGCTTGCCCGCGCCTTCGCGGTCTATCGAGAGCGGTCCGCCGTGAAAGGCGGGCGCGTCAACGCGACGTTCGAGATCATTTATCTGGCGGGCTGGGGACCGCATGCAAGCCAGCAGAAGCCGCTGCGTCCCGGTTCCGCCGCCGCAAGGCTCGCGGATGCCCTCGGCGTCGACGAGCACAAGTTAAAGCGCTAGCCGGCGGAGGACAGCGGCCATGATGAAACTCGCCATTCTCGACGATTATCAGCGCGTGGCCCTCTCCTTCACGGACTGGTCGCCCATCGAGGCACGGTGTACCATCACAGTGTTCGACCGACCTTTGGGCGCGCTGGACGAAGCTGCGGAAAGCTTGCGGGACTTTGACATCGTCTGCGCCATGCGCGAGCGCTTGCCTTTCCCGCGCGCCCTCTTCGACTGGCTGCCCAATCTTCGGCTGCTGGTCACGACCGGGGGACGCAACCGCTCCATCGATCTTGATGCCGCCACAGATCACGGCGTGCTCGTCTGCCACACGGGAGGCGATTATGCGGTGCACACGACCGCCGAACTCGCCTGGGCGCTCATACTCGCCGCAATGCGGCGCATCCCCGAAGAGGAGCTCGCCATGCGCGGCGGAGGCTGGCAAACAACCGTGGGGACAGGGCTTTACGGCAAGACGTTGGGTCTGCTCGGCCTTGGCCGCATCGGCGGGCGCATGGCCGCGATCGGCCGTGTGTTCGGCATGAAGGTTCTGGCCTGGAGCCAAAATCTGACCGAGGAGGTCGCCCTGGCGAACGGCGCGGAGCGCGTGGAAAAACACGTGCTGCTGCGCGAAAGCGACGTGATTAGCCTGCATCTGGTGCTGAGCGAGCGCACGCGCGGCTTGATCGGCGCACCCGAAATTGGGCTGATGCGTCCAGGCGCGCTGCTCGTCAACACGTCGCGGGGTCCACTCATCGACGAATATGCGCTGGTCAAGGCGCTCCAGGAAAAGCGAATCAGAGCGGGACTTGACGTGTACGACAGCGAGCCGCTGCCCGCTGCGCATCCCTTACGTGCCTGCGAAAATGCCGTCCTCAGCCCGCATCTCGGCTACGTGACCGCGGAAGTTTACGGCGTGTTCTACCGCGAGACGGCGGAAGATGTGCTCGCCTTCCTGAACGGCGCCCCAATCCGCGTTCTTAACCCGGCCGCGCTTTCCGCCTCTTGACGCTTCCTTTCGCGCAAGTCCATCCCGCCGAATAAATTCCGTTGAAGCGCTGTTATAGGCGCGTCCGGATGCGGCGGAGCGGTGTTGTTCGAGCAAGCAGCATCAGGATTGCCGCCGCCAGATCGCGGCCACCCCCGCAAGACGTGGAGATGATCATGAGCAAGACAGCCTCCACCAGCATCGCGGGAATTGGACCAGCGTCCGCGTCAGCGAAGGAGCAGAGACACCAGTACCTGCTCACGCACTGACCACGACCGGCACGATCGAAAGTTGGCGGAGCGATGCGTATCCGCTTCGCCGCGAACCGGGTGACGTCCTCCCCGTCACCTGATCCAAGGTCAGGGCATGCCGAACTCCCCGGCGGCCCTGACCTTTTCGTGCCTGACGATGGAGCACCGCCGCGCAAAGATGTTGCGTGTCTATTCCGTGGCTGCGGCTGAGAGTCTTTTCCAGGCGGCGATGAACAGCGCCGCGCGGGCGTCCACCTCCTCGGCGCTCATTCCCGGCTTGTACAGCGCCGAACCGAGGCCGAAGCCCATTGCCCCAGCCTGAACGTAGGATGCCATGGCCTCCGGCGTGATGCCGCCGACGGGGAGCGTGACGGTTCCCTTCGGCAGCACCGCGAGCATGGCTTTCACCACCGCGGGCGTGATCAACTCGGCGGGGAAAAGCTTCAGCGCGTCGGCCCCGGCGGCAAGACCGGCGAAGGCTTCCGTCGATGTCGCAACGCCGGGCAGCGCGGCTATCCCTTGCGCTTTGGCGGCCGCGATCACCTTCACGTCGCAATGCGGCATGACGATAAGCTCGCCGCCGGCCGCATGCACTTGGCCGACATCGCTTTGGCGGATCACTGTGCCGGCGCCGACGAGGATATTCGCCGGCAATGCCTTGCGTAAGGCTTCGATGCTGGCGAGCGGCTCGGGCGAATTCAGCGGCACTTCGATCATGGTGAAACCGCGCGCCGCAAGCGCTCCCCCAATGGCGGCCGCCTCGTGGGGTTTGATCCCGCGCAGAATCGCGACCAGCGGCAGGCGGCGTATGGCTGCCGTGAACCGATCCGTCATGACGCAAGCTCGGCGATGAGGCCGGCGCGCCCGGCGATCTTGAACAGGCCGGCCATCGCGGCGTCCTCTTCGGCGGGCTGCGCCGCCACGCCGAACAGATCGAGCGCCAGCGTGTAACGGCGCACAAGCTCGGCAGAGCCGATAACCATGGATTCCGACGCTGGAAAGCGCCGCAAAGCCTCGCGAATTTCATGACCAATGAGCAGGCCCGACAAATAATCGCTTAAAGCTTCAGGGGGCACATCGCCGAAAAGGCCCAGCGTGCGCACGGAGAACAGCGCGCCGGAGAGACCTTCCGCGGTGTCGCGCGCAGTGCCGACCCCGCGGCGGAAGCCTTGATCGCCGCGCGCTTGCCCCGCCATCAGCCGCCCGAGAATGGAATGGCGCGCCAGCACCTCGAAAAGTTCGCCGGTCATGAAGGTGGCGAAATCGGCGATGCGCCCCGCCTCGGCCTTCACCCATTTGCTGTGCGTGCCGGGGAGAATGACCGTGGCTGCGGCATCGCCGGCCGCGCCGGCGATTTGCGTTTCCTCGCCGCGCATGACATCCCGGCGCGCGCCGTCGCGCAGCGCCAGGCCGGGTACGATCCACACGCGCTCCAGTCCCGGCACGGCCATGAGATTGGCGGCCAGCGCAGACACGTCAGCGGGGCAGTCCACATAAGGGGCCTCCACCCAGCCCTGCCGCGAGCCGATCATGCCGCTCATCAGCACGGGCAAGCCCTCCGCGCGCCAGTCCCCCACGCTCTCGGCAAACGCGGCCGGGAAATCCCCGCCCGCCACCTTCAAGATGCCCAGATCGCGCCGGCGCGCGCCGAGCACTCCGCCATCATGCGCGATTTGCCAGGCGCGCAAGGACGTCGTCCCCCAGTCGATGCCGATCAGCGCCGCGGATTGCCCAGCCATGCCGTCATCCCGCGAACGGGTGACAGGGGAGGCCTTTCACCCCTGCATCGAGCGCAAGCACCGACCCGTCGAGCGCGCCGGGATCTTGCAGGCGCACTCTCGCCGAGGTGATATACAGCGTGGAAAGATCCGCCCCGCCGAAAACGCAGCTAGTCGGCTGCACCACCGGCAAGTCGATGCGCCGGTCTTGCGTTCCGTCGGGCCGGTAACGGATGAGGCAGCTCGCGCCCCAGCGCGCCGTCCACAAGCACCCCTCCGCGTCCATTGCCGAGCCGTCCGGCCCTCCGGGTCCTCCCGTCACGAACGGCCGCCGGTTGGCGATCGTGCCCGCGTCAGCGTTGAAATCATAGGCGTCGATGCGGTTGAGGACGGTATCGGCGAAATACAGCGTGCTGTCGTCCGGGCTCCAGACCAGCGTATTGGAAATGCCGATTCCGTCGAGAAAACGCGTGGCGCGCCCATCCGCGTCGATACGATGCAGCGTGCCTATCTTCGTCGTGACGGGCAGATCTTCCCGGTTCGGGCCGATATTGTTCTGCATGGTGCCGAGCCACAGGCGTCCACGGCTGTCCGTGCGCGCTTCATTGGAGCGGCAGGCCGGGTTTGTGTCGCCCACGGCGAAGTCGGTGATTGCGCCGCTTTCGGAGACCGCCACCACGCGCGAGGCGAGCGTGGCGATGTAGCCGCCCGAGCGGCGCGGGATCAGGGCCGACACCGGCTCCGGAAAGTCGAGCTCGTCCAGCGTTGCGCCGTCTAGGGTGAAGCTGAAGCCTTTCTGGTTGATGATGTCGACGAAGATGAGCCGGCCGCGCTCGTTATCGTAATAGGGGCCTTCACCCAGCGCACAGGCTGTGTCAAGCACGAGTTCCGTTGGCATCGAGCCCTCCCCGCCACTTCCGTCTTCGTCTTCGCCCAACCACGCTGCACTCAGGGCGTACATCTGCGCTGCAATGGTGCTCGCTTGGCGTCTTCAGGCCTGGTTACGGCAGCGGTTACCCTTAGCATGGATCGCGTGAGAGGATAAGATCGCAAGCTGGGCAACGCGAACCCTGTCGCCCTTCCGAGGTTAGATTCCGCATGAGCAAATCCATTTTCGGCCAGGATGACAGTGGCGGCGATGTCGAGCGCGTGACCCTATCGGCTCACGGACTGGCGCTTGCCGTTCTCAGCCGCGGCGCTATCATCCAGGATTTCAGCATCGAAACCGCGAACGGCTCGCACCCTCTCGTGCTGGGGTTCCCAGAGCTGACTCCTTACCTCAGCTATGCGCGCTATTTTGGAGCGGTGGTGGGGCGCTGCGCAAACCGCATCCGCGCTGGCGAGGTCCGCATTGAGGGAAACAGCTACAAGCTTCCACTGAATGAGAAGGGCCGGACGCACCTCCATGGCGGGGTAACCGGCTTCTCAGGACGCAATTGGCGCTTCGTCGAGGAAGGGCCGGACCACGTCTCCCTCGCGCTGCATTCGCCCGATGGCGAGGAGGGGTATCCCGGGGCCGTGGAGGTCCGTTGCAGCTACCGGCTCACGCGGGAGCGCCGCCTTATCGTCGAACTGGAAGCGGGATCCGACCGCCCGACCATCATCAATCTCGCCGCGCACAGCTATTTCAATCTGGATGGCGGCCCCGACATTCTGGACCACCGGCTGCGGATTGCCGCGGACAGCTACACGCCCGTGGATGCCGAACTGATCCCGACCGGGCAAATCCGTCCCGTCGCGGATACGGCCTTGGATTTCCGGCAAACGCGGCCGGTGCGGGATACGGCAGACACCGTTCGCGCCGTCTATGACAATAATTTCTGCATAGCCGCCGCGCCGGCGGCGGAGCCGCGCTTCGCCGCGCGGCTGGAGGGGCCGGAAAGCGGGCTTGCCCTTGAGGTTTGGTCCACCGAGCCCGGCCTGCAATTCTACGCTGGCGGCAACCTCGATCTACCGGTTGTCCCGAGAGGCGCACGCGCAGGGGGACCTCACGCCGGCCTCTGCCTGGAGCCGCAGCGCTACCCCGACGCCGTCCACCATGCGCATTTCCCCAGCACGCAATTGCGGCCCGGCGCCATCTACCGCCAAGTCTCGGAATACCGCGTCTTTACGGGTGGCCGGTAAGCCGCGCGCAAGAAAATGGCGGGCTAAGGCAGCGGCAGCATTTCCTGCTCGCGGAGCAGCTTGCCGCTCACGCCGTCGACCTCGAGCAGTTTGACGCGGTAACCCCAAAGCTGAGCCAGATGCTGCAGGGTGCGGTCGCGCTCGCTCTTGTCGAGCAGAATGCCGTCGCGCGCGCTATGCGTCAGCGTCAGGCGCCGCCCGCCGCTTAAATCAGCGTCAGTAACGCGAATATCGGGGTCCTGAACCCCGACCTCGTACTGCCGGGCAAGCAGGCGGCGTACGGTCCGGTAACCACGCTCATTGTGGATGGCGGTTACCGCGCATTCGGGCTTGTTGGCCTCATCATGGATGGTGAACAGGCGGAAATCGCGGATCACCTTGGGGCTGAGGAATTGCAGGATGAAGCTTTCGTCCCGGTAATCCCGCCAAGCGCTCTTCAAAGTGTCCATCGTGCTGTCATTCCCCGCGAATTCGGGAAACCACGCGCGATCCTCTTGGGTGGGTGTTTCGCAGATGCGCTGGATGTCGCGCATCATGGCAAAGCCGAGCGCGTAGGGGTTGAGGCCGGAAAACCGCTGATCGTGAAACGGCGGCTGCATCACCACCGAGGAGTGCACATGCAAGAACTCCAGCATTGCCCCATCGGTGAGCTGGCCGCGCTGATGCATGCGGTTCAGGATTTCGTAATGGACGAAGGTCGCGCAGCCTTCGTTCATCATCTTGGTTTGCCGCTGCGGGTAGAAATACTGGCTGAGGATGCGCACGATACGGATGATCTCGCGCTGCCAGTCCTTTAGGCGCGGGGCGTGTTTTTCCAAGAAATAGAGCAGATTTTCCTCCGGTAAGCCGAGTTGATCCTCCTCGACCGTAGCCGGCGCAATCTGGTCGGCGGCGTCTTCCAGCGATTTGGGCACCGTGCGCCAGAGGTCGTCGAAATTGGCTTCCTCATGCAGCCGGCGGCGCTCCTCTTGCTGTGCGAGATGCGAGGGGCGCAGGAGCTTGGGATCGCGGGGGTGATGGCTGATGCCCTGACGCATGAGCGCATGCGCGGCATCGACGATCGGCTCCACCGCCTCGATGCCATACCGCTCCTCGCATAGCTTGATGTAATCCTTGGCGAAGGCGAGGTAATCGAGAATGGTGTCCGCGTTCGTCCATTGCCGGAACAGGTAGTTGTTTTTGAAGAAATGGTTATGGCCGAAGGCGGCGTGGGCAATGACCAGCGTCTGCATGGTGATGGAGTTTTCCTCCATGACATAGCTGATGCAGGGATTGGAGTTAATGACCAGCTCATAGGCGAGCGAGCGCAGGCCGCGGCGGTAGGTCATCGCCTCATGCGCGAAATGCTTGCCGAACGACCAATGCCGGTACATCAGCGGCATGCCGATGGAGGCGTAGGCGTCTAGCATCTGCTCTGCGGTGATGACCTCGACCTGATTGGGATAGATATCCAGTCCCAATTCCCCGATGCCGATCTGCTCAACCGCATTGTAAACGGTGTTCAGGGTCTCAAAATTCCACTCGGCGCCCTCATAGAGCGGTTTGACCTGGCGTTTTTTCGGCTTTGCCATCGGTTCCGTTCAGGCCTTTTCCGAGTTGGAGAACAGCTCGTGGAAGACAGGGTAAATTTCGTCGGGGGCGGAAACCCGGCGCATCGCGAAATGCGGCCTGCGCTTCGTCAGCGGATCGAAACCGGACCAGATAATGCTTTCGCTGATCGTGGCGCCCACCTCGATATAAGCGAAATACTGGCAGAGCGGCAGAACCTCCTCGTCCAGCATGTCGATGCATTTGACCATGTCGGAAAAGTCGTTGGCTCCGTCGGAGGCTTGCGCGGCATAGATGTTCCAGTCCTCGACCGGGTAACGCTCCTCCACGACCTTGAGCATTTCCTCGAAGGCGGTCGAGATCACGGTCCCGCCGGTTTCCGTGCTGTGGAAAAACGTATCCTCGTCCACCTCGCTGGCGACGCTGGTATGGCGAATGAACACCACATCCACATCCTTGTAGTGCCGGGAGAGGAACACATAGAGCAACATGAAAAAGCGCTTAGCGAGGTCTTTCAGGGCCTGCGACATGGATGCGGAGGTGTCCATCAAGCAGAACATGACCGCCTGCGTCGTCGGCTTGGGCACGCGCTCGAAGCGGTTGTATTTTAAGTCGAACGGGTCGATGAAGGCGATGGTTTTGCGCTGATGGTGAAGGCGGGCAAGGCGCTCGCTCAGCGTCGCGACGCGGGCCTCGTCCCGCGGTGCTTCATCTTCGGCTTGTTTCAGCTCTAGCTCGGCTCTGGCGATCTCGCTCTGACTGGGGCGGCGCAGGGCGACGCGGCGGGCCATCGAATTGCGCATCGTGCGCACGCGGTTGAGCTTTGCCGGCGATCCATCGGTGGTAAAACCCGCCCGCATCGGCATGGGCGAGCGCACATCCTTGAGCTTGGTCTTCACGAGATTGGGAAGCTGCAGATCGTCGAAAAAGAGGTCGAGGAATTCGTCCTTGGTCAGGGTGAAAACGAAATCGTCCTCGCCATGGCCGTCGGAACTGCCCTTTTCCCCGCCTTTGCCCCTGCCTGGAGGGGGCTTGGGAATGCGATCCCCGACGACATAGTCTTCGTTTCCGGGCAGGACCACATCCCGTTTACCGCTTTCCTTGCCAAGCCGGAAAGCCGGCTCGCCGAGACTTCTCGACCGGATGCGGATTTTCTCGCCGCTGTCGACCTCGGAGATTTTGCGCTTGCGCAGCGCGTCGCTGATGGCCTCGCGTATTTCCTCCTTGGCTCGGCGGATGAAGCGCTGGCGATTGCCCAGGCTCTTCGCCTTCGGATTGAGCCGGCGATCAATGATGTGCATCTTCGCGGTTTAACCTGACTTTCTGACGCGCATATACCAATCGACGAGACGGCGAACCTGTCTCGGCGTGTAGCCGCGCGCCACCATCCTCTCCACAAAGTCATTGTGCTTCTTTTCGGTCTCGCTGTCCTTCTTCGCGCCGAAGCTGATGACGGGCAGCAAATCCTCGACCTGGCTGAACATGCGCCGCTCGATCACGTCGCGGATCTTTTCGTACGATGTCCAGGAGGGGTTGCGTCCGGAATTGCGGGCGCGGGCGCGCAGCGAGAACTTCACCACCTCATAGCGGAAGTCCTTCGGGTTGGCGATGCCGGCCGGCTTCTCGATCTTGGAGAGCTCCTTGTCGAGCAGCGTGCGGTTCATGAGCTGGCCGGTATCGGGGTCCTTGAAGTCGTGATCCTCGATCCAAGCGTCCGCATAGGCGACATAGCGGTCGAAGAGGTTCTGGCCATACTCGTTGTAGGATTCGAGGTAGGCCTTCTGAATCTCATTGCCGATGAACTCGGCATAGCGCGGGGCAAGCTCTTCCTTGATGAATTCGACGTAGCGGTTCTCGATGCCCTCCGGAAGCTGCTCGCGGTTAATGGACTGCTCCAGCACATACATGAGATGGATCGGGTCGGCGCCCACCTCCTGCGTGTCGAAGTTGAAGGTTTCCGACAGCACCTTATACGCGAAGCGCGTCGATGTGCCCTCCATGCCTTCCGTCAGTCCCGCATTGTCGCGGTATTCCTGCACGGTCTTGGCCTGCGGGTCGGTCTCCTTCAGGCTTTCGCCGTCATAGACGCGCATCTTGGAGTACAGATTGGAGTTTTCATGCTCCTTAAGGCGGGTGAGAACGGAAAACTTCGCCAGCATCTCCAGCGTGCCGGGAGCGCAGGGCGCATCCGTGACCTCGCTGGCCGAAAGCAGCTTCTCATAGATCTGCGTCTCTTCCATCACGCGCAGGCAATAGGGCACCTGCACCACGCAGATGCGGTCGAGGAAGGCTTCATTGTTGCGGTTGGACTTGAAGCTGCGCCACTCGGACTCATTGGAGTGAGCGATGATGATGCCCTGATAGGGCAGCGAGCCGACATTCTCCGTGCCGACATAGCTGCCTTCCTGCGTCGCGGTCAGCAACGGGTGCAGCATTTTGATCGGGGCCTTGAACATCTCCACGAATTCCAGAAGGCCCTGGGTCGTACGGTTGAGGCCGCCGCTGTAGCTATAGGCGTCCGCGTCGTTCTGGCCGAAGAACTCCAGCTTGCGGATATCGACTTTGCCGACGAGAGCGGAGACGTCCTGGTTGTTCTCGTCGCCCGGCTCCGTTTT
>Ga0136634_10000720_pt1 | contig 13687 bp, 13 predicted proteins | sample AntDrymUQ8332106_2_FD_104654 | JGI IMG/M metagenome (GOLD analysis project Ga0136634, IMG submission 104654) | Polar desert sand microbial communities from Dry Valleys, Antarctica - metaG UQ833 (21.06) | ecosystem: Environmental > Terrestrial > Soil > Desert | place: Antarctica: Dry Valley... | reverse complement strand
TTTTCAAGAATATTAATTACCATACTATTACCCTCTGTAGTTGCAGGTGCGATCGGCTGGCTGATACCCGGAAATATTTTTCAATCAGACAGTAATGATGCATTCATATTTGCGTGTATACCTGTAATATATTTTTATGCTTCCTTATATTTCCGCGCGGAAAAAACAGAGAAGAGGCCAATTGCCGCACTGCTGGCCATATTCGCAGCAGTTGTAATGTTCTGGGCTGTATTCAAACAAAATGGAACAGCATTAACTATATGGGCTGATACTTTCACTGACAGGGAAGTATCCGGGACGGTAGGTACAGTTTTCAGCGGAGTATATTTAGCAGATAAAGTTGAATATAAAAAAGATTCTGTAGAATTATATGACGCACAGTTCAGGTTACAAAAAAAAGATGGTAAGGTTATTAAAGAATATAATTATCATCCATATTATAAAAATGTGGAAAAAGACAAGCTGCCAAAAGATGAGGAGGGCGCTACTTTATGGTCAACTCCGCTGAGCCAGTCAATCAACCCTGGCTGGGTGATCCTTTTAACTCCATTAATAGTTGCATTTTTTGCGTTTCTGCGTAACCGTAATAAGGAACCTTCTACGCCTACAAAAATAGCCTTCGGACTTTTAATTTCTGCTATATCCGTACTCGTTATGGTATGGGCGGTTAATGCCTCAAATAATGGAACGGAAAAAGCCAGTGTTTGGTGGCTGATCGTAACATATGGTATTATAACTATTGGTGAACTCTTGCTCAGTCCTATGGGATTGTCACTGGTTTCCAAATTAAGCCCGGTACGTATTACAGCATTAATGATGGGTGGCTGGTTTCTTGCAACTTCTATCGGCAACAAATTATCCGGTGTGCTGGCAACTATGTGGGATGGTTACGAAAACAAAGCACATTTTTTCTGGGTGAATTTTGTATTGCTGATGATCGCAACAATTATCATGTTTGCTATGCTGAAATGGCTTAACAGGATAATGAAGGAGAAAGGTGTTTCGTGAAGGAATTTTGAATGATGAATTAGGAATTACTGATTTAGGAAAGTGTAAAAATTCATAACTCTTAACTCATAATTCATAATAAAAAATATTCTTTGTATTCCTTCGTGTTTTTGTGCCTTAGTGGCATTAAATAAATTTTAAATGTTCATACTTCTTTCCAAGTATCATTTTATCATCTGATCCAAGCCATTTATTTAAAACCGTTGCATATACATTCTTAAAATCCACTTTGTGTTTAAGATCTCCATCATTGAGATCAGTCAGGTCGGGCAATGGGTTTAGTAAACCCTTTTCTTTCAGACCACCACTTATAAAAAACATATTATTTGCTGTACCATGATCCGTACCATTACTTGCATTTTGTGATACCCGCCTTCCAAATTCAGAAAAGGTCATCATCAATACATCCTGGAAACGGTTATTCCTCTTCAGGTCAGTTGTGAATGCGTTTATTGCATCATTCAATTCAGTAAACAATCTTTTTTGCTGAGCGTCCTGGTTTGTATGGGTATCAAAACTACCAATGGAAACGTAGTATACTTTTGTATTAATATCAGACTGTATCAGTGACGAAATAGTTTTTAAATTTTTACCCAGTTCTGAATTTGGGTACACCTGGCTTGTTGGATGCAGCTGGCTTTGCCTGAAAATATAATCAGCACTACTCAGGGTTTCACTCATCGTCTTGTATAAATAATCTACGGTCTCTTCTGAAGATTCGTGCGTGCTATTTATATCCTTATAAAATTTTTCATTGCTACTGCTATATAACCGTCGTGGATCTTTAAATGCAAGGCCTTTACGTTCATCTCCTTTTAAAGCAAGGCTTAACATATCATCAATTTCCAGGGCTTGTGTTGGCTTATCACAACCCTTGCATTGCGCATCCAGGTAACGTCCAAGCCAGCCCGAATTTACATAGTCTTTGCTATCACTCGCGCTTTGCCATATATCCATACTCCTGAAATGCGAGCGGTCGGGGTTCGGGTAGCCCACACTGTTAAGTATACCCAGGCTTCCATCATCATATAAACTTTTAAAAGCAACCAATGCGGGATTCAGACCCACCTCATCAGTTAAAACCAGGGCTTTTTCTTTAGTAATACCCAACCTCGGGCGTTCCCTGTAATAAATATCGTTTCTCACCGGTATTACAGTATTTAAACCATCGTTACCACCGCTGAATTGTATAACAACCACCACTTTATTTCCTGGCGGTACTATGTTCTTACTTTCAAAAGCTTTTAAAAACTTTGGAAGCATCAATGTAGCTGTTGCCAGCAAACCTACCTGTAAAAATTCTTTGCGTTTGATAACCATAAAAGAAATTTTAAATTTTTAATTCCAAATTTTGAATTAAACAGCTAGTGTAAAAATTTAAAATTTAAAATTCAAAATAATTATTTAACAAACCTGGTACTCCGGTGTACTCATTAAATTAATGATTGCACTCTTTATAAAATTTTCCCTGCTATCCGAAACAATGTATTTGTTTAATACAGTAACCGGTATCCTGCTGTGTGTCTGTAAAACTGTATCCTGTATCATTTGTGCCAGGTTTTCTCTTGACATTTTTTCAAAAATGGTATTCACCATATCCCATTTTATAGATGCAGTGCCGCCACGTTCGGTATACATTTTATTTTTTTTAATGCGCACCTCTTCTTCCATCACCTGGCCCATATTAATATCATCATCATTTTTTGGCCGGATGCTGATAGATTCATTTGCGGTAAGAACTTTAGGGATCTGCAGGCGTACCATTAAAGTACTACTGTCGATCCAGTTTTTGCCTCCCGGCCATCCAGCTACATTTGGAGGATAAAATAAGATCTGCCCCAGCACTTTTTGAAAAAGCAGTTGTGCATTTTCATTGTCCATTTCTAAAGGTAATAACCGGCGCATACCTACTAGTAGCTCAACAGGTGATTTTATTTTTGTTCCAATATTTTTATCACTATAGAACCAATCACTGGTATAAATATCCGTGAGTAAATTTTTAATATCGTATTTGCTGGTATAAAAACGATTACTGAGCCATTGCAGCTTTTCTTCATCAATGTTTTCATTTACAAAATACCTGTATATCTTCTTTGTAATATAATAAGCTGTCTGCCTGTTCTCCAGCAATATGGTTAGAATGTCATCCCCATCAAAATTTCCAGTTTTACCTAAAAAGGTTTTTGATTCCGTATCATGAAACTGCTTCCTGAATACAAATTCTCCCTGTAGATTAAAACCCCATCCGGTAAATGCCCTGGCAGCTTCTTTTACATCCTGTTCTGTATAATTACCCCTTCCCATGGTAAATAATTCCATCACTTCGCGGGCAAAATTTTCATTAGGTTTTTTTTTCCTGTTTTGCTGGTTGTTTAAGAACTGCAACATAGAAGGAGACTTACTTACCGTTCTCAATAATTCACCGAAATTTCCGAGAGAATTGGTTCGTATAGTATGTAATAATTCCTGCTGGAAAAAACTATTGATAACCCTGCATGCAAAATGCCCATGCCAGAACAAGCTCATTTTCTCACGAAGCTGGGCTTCACTGTTGATCATTTCATCCAGCCACATTAAATTGAGGTTTTTTAATTCTTCACGATATTGCTGCCGCATCTTCTTTTTTTGCTGCGCATTCATTTGTTTTTGATCCTGGTTCATCTCCGCTTTTTGTATGTCCACAATATCTTTTACACCTTTATACAAGCCATCAACCAGGTTTTGTGCTACTCCGATTTTCTGTGGTTCCTTAGATGAGGTTTTTAGTAATAATTTCCATAAATCTTTTTGTGAAATATTATCCAGGCTGGCAGCGTTTTCAGCCATAGGGCCAAAGGCAGCTCTCCATAGTAAATGCTGATTTTTAAGCCTGTTTGATGCGATCATAGAAAATTATTTATTTACAACAATATAGACCTTGTTCACTTTGAATGGTTTAATTAAATGTAAAATTATTAACGAACTACAGGCTGTTAAATTATCCGGGCCGGGTTTAGTATCTTGTAATAAATAAAAACCGGGTGCATATAAAAGTATTTAAATATCTGTCTCCGCTAATGGTATATTGCCTTGCATGGGGTTTCTTTTAGCAGTACCGGATTTTTAACATGGCTGCCATTATTATATGCATGGGTGCTGCTACCCTTAATTGAATTGTTTATGTCTCCTGATGAATCCAGGATGGATATAGTGGAAGAGGAAATGGCAAAGCAGAATAATTGGTTTGATTATATGCTATATATAATAGTGATCTATCAATACATTACACTAATTTATTTTCTACAATCCTTTCAACAACCTGGATTGCAATGGTGGGAAATTACCGGCAGGATATTTTCAATGGGATTACTATGTGGTACTTTTGGAATAAATGTAGCTCATGAACTGGGCCATCGTATCAACAAATATGAACAATGGATGGCAAAGGCATTGCTAACTACATCTTTGTATGTCCATTTTTTTATTGAACATAATAAAGGACATCATAAATATGTAGCAACCCTGGAAGATCCCAGCAGTGCCCGGTACAATGAGGCGATATATACTTTTTATTTCCGCACCATCTTTTATTCTTATATATCTGCATGGAGAATAGCAAACGGAGAATGCCGTAAAAAAGGATACTCTGCTTTCAGCTTTAAAAACGAAATGATCCAGGCTCATATCATGAAAATTATTTTATTGCTGGCAGTATATATTTTTTTTGGTGGGCTGATAACACTGTATTTTATAGCGGCAGCAGTTCATGGAATAGCTTTACTTGAAACCGTAAATTATATTGAACACTATGGATTACAGCGCAGCAAAACCCTTGCAGGTTATGAAAGAGCAATGCCATGGCACAGCTGGAACAGCAACCATCCATTAGGAAGAATGATGTTGTTTGAATTGAGCCGTCACAGTGATCATCATTTTATGGCAAGTAAAAAATACCAGGTATTGCAGCACCATGATGATGCACCGCAGTTACCTACGGGATATCCGGGGAGCATGATACTGGCTCTGATAACTCCCGCATGGTTTCATGTGATGAATAAAAAGATCAGAAAAATGCATACGGACCAACAAATACTTTCTACTCCTTTATAACAAGTGGCGATTATGTAAGTTTCTGTATTACAACGCAACGTCCTTTGCAAGAGATGTTGCTGAGAAACAAACATTGAGAAATAGTTGAATTGAAAACGCTTACTCTTTCACTATAATCGGGCCTCCAAAATAAGTATGTAACACCTTAGGCAAATGAATTCCTTCCGCGGATTGGTTGTTCTCCAGTAATGCTGCAACGATCCTTGGCAAGGCAAGGGATGAGCCATTTAAAGAATGAACTAACCGGATCTTACCATCGTCATCCCTGTATCTTATCTTCATACGGTGTGACTGAAAAGTTTCAAAGTTGCTAACAGAGCTTACTTCCAGCCACTTTTTTTGTGCTGCACTATACACTTCAAAGTCGTACGTTAATGCAGAGGTAAAGCCCATATCGCCACCGCATAAACGCAGTATTCTGTAAGGCAGTTCGAGAAACTGTAATAGTCTCTCAATATGATTTACCATTTCTTCCAATACTTCATAGCTTTTCCCCGGGTCGGCCAATTGTATGATCTCCACCTTATCAAACTGGTGTACCCGGTTCAATCCTCTTACATCGGCACCAAAGCTTCCTGCCTCTCTCCTGAAACATGGTGTATAAGCAGTCATCTTTACAGGCAGGTCTTTATCAGGGATGATTTCATTGCTGTAAATATTTGTAACAGGAACCTCTGCCGTAGGGATAAGATAGAAGCCATCGGTTGTAACATGATACATCTGCCCTTCTTTGTCCGGAAGCTGTCCTGTCCCATATGCTGAAATTTCATTTACCATCAGCGGCGGCATATATTCTGTGTAACCTGCAGAAGTGTTATAATCTAAAAAATACTGGATCAGGGCACGCTGCAATTTTGCACCTTTACCTTTATACAAGGGAAATCCCCGCCCTGTAATTTTTGCACCGGATTCAAAATCTACCAGGTTATAATCATTTATTAAATCCCAATGTGGTTTTGCATCCTTTTGCAATACAGGTATTGATCCTCCTTCCCTTACCACTTCATTGTCTGCTGCTGATTTCCCTTTTGGAACACTGCTGTGAGGCAGATTGGGTAACAATAATATCTGTTTTTTAAATTTTTCTTCCAGATCCAATAAAGTATTTTGTTGTACAGATAAATTCTCTTTATAGACAGCAACTTCTGTTTTCATTTTCTCTGCCCCTTCTTTTTCTCCATTCGCCAGTAATGATCCGATTTCTTTAGAAATGTTATTAACTGAAGCCTGTAAATTTTCAGCATTTGTTTTCTGCGTGCGTATATCTTCATCTAATTGCAAAATTGAGTCAACCAGTTCTGTATTACCGAAATTCCTTTTTGCCAGTCCTTCTTTCACCAGCCCTGAATTTTTCCTTATGTAATTAATTTCTAACATCTGTCATTACCATTTTTAAAAAATATATGAAGGCAAATATAAACCGGAAAATTTTATACTAAGGGATGCCTCATACTAATGAAAGAAACCTGCATCTTCAAGTGAATAAATTTTATTCCCAGTTAAATTATTTAATAAAACCGATGAAGGTTTTGCAGAATAATTAATTTTTCTATAATGAAGGAATTATTGATTTCTTATAAATCTTATTGTAGCAATCTTACCGATTGCAGGATTTCCATTTGCGAGAACAGTTGCATTAGGAGCTGTGAGGAAGCTTACATTTTGCAAAGGAACAGTAGATGGATTATCGTATCCAAAAACATCACCATCTTCTGATCCTGCATCATAGATAAAAAGATCAATGGTAATGTCATCTATCCATTTATCATTTTGTATAAGGCTGTAATTATTTAACCCTGTAAACCAGTCAGGAGAAGGCGCTATCATACTGGCAAAACTTATTGCATTAAATTTACTGGTAAATTTCATTGGGAATTCTATAGAGCTATTAATAACCGGCGGATCAATTGCAAATTGAGAAACTACTTTCTGTTTAACGATCATAGAATCTATTTCATCCATCATCTTCCTGTTACTGCCTATTTCTGCAACAAATTCAAGACCCGGGGAAGCGGGTTTGTTGCTCCATAAAAAGGTATCAGTTGTATGCACCATACCAATAAGTTTGGTAAGGTGAGCATTAACCGGTACAGAAAAAGCAGGTTCTGACCATTTTGTAGTAAATATTACATTGTAAGACACTGAGTCCTGGAGTGGTTGAATATAGGCTGCTTCCTGTTTTTTACACGAAATAAAAACAGTTATTAAGCCCAAACAAAAAATAATCTTCATCATATATAAAAATAAATATAATATATCCTTTAGGGTAACTTCCTCAAATGATTATTTAAAAAAGCAAATATTATAAACACATATACGATCAAATGTATAAAATGTTTTTTTATTGTGCATTTAATTGAAACCTGCTAAATTATTAAATGTATGGTTCCTGAACTCTATACTGTCATATAATTCATATCTGCCATTTAACACTTAAATTTTTGAATACATTAAGATGATAAATAAAAAAGGAAAAGCTTATTGCTTACTTTTGCAGCATGGAACATGCCGGTGAAGACCTGCAGGTACGCTGGCTAAAATTGCGTATCAAACTAAAAGAAAGGTTTGGTATAAAGCCTGATATGAATGGTGTATTGTTATTGATTGGTGTACAGGAATTAGGCCAGGGACCACAGGAATTCAGCAAGGAACAAAAACAGGACCTCATGCATATTGCTATATGTAAAATTTTATCCCTGGGTGGATATTATTTATATGATGGCAACGATGAAGAAGGATGGCCGCATTTTTCTGTTGCTAAGCCCTTACCAGCTTTCAATTTGTTTGAACAGGAAAATTTTTTAAAAGACCATATTTTACTTTATTTTCAAACACAGGAATTTATATAACATGAAACTATATACACTTCTTACTATTTTTATATTCTCTGGTGCAATGCTTTTTACTGCAGAAGCACAGGTAAAAACATCTGCAAAGAAAAAGGCAGTTACAACTGTTAAGAAAAAGGGAGTTGTAACTGATAACACAAAAGTTAAGCCTGTACCTGTTATTAAAAATGACTCAATCCGGATAAAAATAGTGACTGATTCAGGTATAATGGTTGTAAGATTATATGATTCCACTCCCCTTCACAGGGATAATTTTGTAAAACTGGTTACAGAAGGTTTTTATGATAGCCTGATGTTTCATCGTGTAATACCAGGCTTTATGATACAGGGTGGAGACCCTTTAAGCAAAAATGCTCCTTCAGGAATAATGCTTGGAAATGGCGGGGATAATATGGGAAGGATTCCTGCAGAGTTCAGGCAAACATTAAGGCATAAACGCGGAGTGTTGGCGGCGGCAAGGGATGGAAATAAAGAAAAAGCAAGCAGTGCATGCCAGTTCTATATTGTAGAAGGTAAAACATTAACTGACGAAGAATTAAATATGTTTGAAAGCCGGAAAGGAATAAAATATACAGTAGCAGATAGAGAATATTTTAAAACTCTTGGGGGCACTCCAATGCTTGATATGGAATATACTGTTTTTGGTGAATTGGAAAGCGGTTTTGAAGTCATTAATAAAATTTCCATGGTTCCAAGAGATGCAGCCAACAGGCCAAACGCTGATGTGAGGATGAAGATGGAAGTTATAAATTAAATGTATCGTGAGGTATATTTTGCTCTAAATTGTAGCATATAATACTTACTATAAAAAAATTCAGATGAATTATCCAGGCAATCTCCGGTATACAAAAGATCATGAATGGGTTTTATTAGAAGGCAATGTGGCAACTATTGGAGTAACAGATTTTGCCCAGCATGAACTGGGCGATATCGTTTATGTTGATATAAAGACAAAAGGTAAACCCCTAAGTGCGGAAGATGTTTTTGGTTCTGTTGAAGCAGTTAAAACTGTAAGTGACCTTTTTTTACCTGCTGCAGGAACAATAACTGAAATAAACCCAGCTTTGGAATCAAAACCCGAGTTGGTTAACACTGATCCTTATGGTGAAGGTTGGATGATCAAAATGACAGTAGATAACCCGGGGGATATTGAAAAATTAATGAATGCTGAAGCATATACAGCACTGGTCGAATAATGATAAAAACGATCAGCAAAATACTTACTCCGCTACAGGTTTACTTTTCAGGTAAATTATCAATAAATAAATTTATTCCGGGTATTGCCTGGTTTTTCGTTTTGTTAATACTATTGTTTTTACCGGGTAAAGATCTTCCTGAAACAAATGACTGGCTGAATAAAATTTATTTTGATAAATGGGTACATGCAGGGTTGTTTGGGTTTCTGGCTTTTCTATTAATGTCCCCGGTTTATGCCTCTGAACTTCTTCTTAAAAAGAAAATTTTATTTGTCCTCATCATTGCTTTTAGTGTAAGTATCTGGGGGCTAACTACTGAATTTTTACAAAATGCATTGATAGAAGGCCGCTCTTTTGATATTGGAGACTGGATTGCAGATACATTCGGAGCTATTATCGCTATTTTTCCTGCAAAGCGGTTTTTTTTAAATAATCAACAACCTTTCCAGGGAAGTTAAGTTCAGGCATAGTATTCACCCCTTGTTCTTCCCTTTTAACACGTTATATTTGTAGTTATGATGAATGTTGAGAATATGGAGTATAATACTACCCGGAACCATCTTATAATGAAGGAATATGGCAGACATATCCAGAAAATGGTAGAATACCTATTAACTATAAGTGATAAAGAGGAAAGACAAAGAAATGCATATGCAGTTATAGAGCTGATGGGATTTTTAAACCCTCATCTGAAAAATGTTGAAGACTTCCGTCATAAATTATGGGATCATCTTTTCCTGATAAGTGATTTCGGTCTTGATGTTGAAAGTCCTTACCCTATCCCTACCCGTGAGACATTAAAAGCGAAACCTGAGCCACTGGGTTATCCAAAAAAATACCCAAAATTTAATCACCTTGGCAAGAATATAGAAGTTGTAATAGACAAGGCTTTAAAAGAAGAAAACCCGGAAAAGAAACAGGGATTTGCAAATGCGATTGCTTATTACATGAAGCTTACTTACAGTAACTGGCATAAAGAACTGGTACATGATGATACCATTCAAAGTGAATTAAGCTCTATTACAAAAGGCGAACTTGAATTCAATAACCGTCCTTTTGTAAAACACCGCACAGACAATCGTAATGAAGTGGATGAATATGCAGCCGGAAGAAATCAATACCGTAAAAATTTTGGTGCACGTGATAACAGGTCAAGCAACAGTGGTGGAAGAGATACAAGAAATAATAATCGCCCCGGTGGTGGAAGAGATAACAGCTTAGGCAGGGATAATAGAAATAACAACAACCGGAATTTTAAAAAAAGATATTAATTACATACCTGATTATTTTAACCCTGGTTATCTTTTAAAAGACATCAGGGTTTTTTTATTCCATCTTATATCATTTTATCATGGCCATTTTTGAAGTACAGGGAGGAAAGAAACTATCAGGTGAAATATTTCCACAAGGTGCCAAAAATGAGGCCCTGCAGGTAATTTCGGCGGTGCTGCTTACCGAAGATGAAGTAACAATTAACAACGTTCCTGATATCACTGATGTAAACCTGCTTATTACTTTACTAAGTGAAATGAAAGTGAAGATCACAAAAAAAGATGCACATACTTATACCTTCAAAGCAGATAATGTAGATATTGAATATTTACAAAGTGAAGCATATCATAGGCAAAGTGGTAAACTGCGCGGCTCCGTGATGTTTGCCGGCCCTTTGCTTGCCCGGTTTAAAAAAGCTTATTTACCAAAACCGGGAGGCGATAAAATAGGCCGGCGGCGACTGGATACTCATATTATAGGCCTGCAAAAACTGGGGGCAGCATTTACATATAATGATACCACAGGATTTTTTATGTTACATGCGGGTAAACTCAAAGGCACATTCATGTTGCTGGATGAACCCAGTGTAACCGGTACAGCCAATATCCTGATGGCTGCTACCCTTGCCCGGGGAACAACCGTGATCTACAATGCAGCCTGTGAACCTTATATACAACAGCTTTGCAGAATGCTGATCAGGATGGGTGCAAATATTGAAGGCATAACCAGTAATATGTTAACCATACATGGTGTTGATAAACTTCACGGTACCGCACACACGATGCTCGCAGATATGATAGAAGTTGGAAGCTTTATTGGCATGGCAGCTATGACACAAAGTGATATTACTATAAAAGATGCAGGCATAAAAGATCTTGGTATTATACCTGAGAAATTCCAGCAAATGGGTATAAAAATGCATTTTTCAGGTGATGATATTCATATACCTGCACAGGAATTTTATGAACTTCAGCGGTATCTGGACGGTGGCATTATAAGTATTTATGATCACCCCTGGCCTGGCTTTACCCCGGATCTGTTAAGTATCGTGCTGGTAACAGCTATACAGGCAAAAGGAAGTATGCTTATTCACCAGAAGATGTTTGAAAGCAGGTTATTCTTCGTTGATAAGTTAACAGAGATGGGTGCACAGATAATATTGTGTGATCCCCATCGGGCTGTTGTAGTAGGCCTGGAAAGACAAAAACAATTACGTGGTATCACCATGAGTTCTCCTGATATTCGTGCAGGTGTAGCATTACTTATTGCTGCATTGAGTGCAGAAGGGAAAAGTACAATTCAGAATATTGAACAAATTGACCGTGGCTATCAATTTATTGATAAAAGACTGAATGCGCTGGGTGCAGATATTACGCGGGTTGAATAGGAAAATTAGTTCTTTGTTTATAGTTTTTAGTTAAACTGCGAACTACAAACTGTGAACTGTGAACTATAAACTGTGAACTATAAACTATAACCCTAACTTTTCATTAGCCAGTTTATCAAGAGCCACCTTTATTGTTGAAGGCAAAATGGAATTGATACAAACACAATGATCCTTTGCAACTTTACAATCTGAACAATCTTTTATTAATGCAAAGGCTTGCGTTTTATATCCAATCGGACCCCATCTCGCAATATCCTTACCTTTCAGGGATGAATAAATTCCCAATGCATTTATTCCAAGCGCTGCTGCTAAATGCAAAGGCCCGGTACTACTGGAAACAATGCCATCGGATGACGCAATAAATGGTATAAACTGTTCAAGGGGAATTTTTCCTGAAATATCATGTACAGGCACGCTTACTGAATCAACTATTTGATGCACATATTTTTTCTCATTTTCAACTCCGGAAATAAAAATATTATAAGTTGCCGGATCCAGTGAATTTATAAGTTCTATAAAATTATAAAGCGGCCATTCCCTGGCGTTTCCTTTTGATTTAGGATGTAAAATAATATTGAATTTAGTTTTATCTAACAATGAATTTAGTTCCGGGGATAAGGACTCTATTTTATTTAACCCGTATAAACCAGCCATCTCTTCATGAGAATATTTTTTATTTATTCCAAAAGGTTTTAAAAGCTTCAGGTTCCCATCAATTTCATGAAATCCTTCATAGGTGCGGCTAAGCCAGACAAGTTTGTTACAATATTTCCAGTGAAACAAGCGGCTCATCGTACCAATACGAATGGGAATTCCAAGTTTGGCGGCACGCTCCGACAAAGCTGCATTTGTATTCAGGTGAATGATAGCCTGCGGCTTTTGACCAGCAATAAAAATTTCCTTTTGTACAAAATCAGATACATCAATAAAACTATCAATGTGCACACATGCATCAACGATCGCTTTTGTATACGGAGCGCCAATCAATCCGACTTTTATACCCGGGAAATGCTTTTTCAATTCACCAGCTACCGGAAGTGCCAATACAACATCACCGATGCTGTCTATCCTTGTTATTAATACATTCCCCGGTATTTTCATCGCATGTTGTTATTAAAGCGAAGGTAACAGCGTAAGAGATTAAAATACCTGTAATGAACAAACTAAGTTATTTTAAGATTACCCAATTTCTTTCATTTCTTTGCTAATGAGTTTGCCCTACCATAAAATACTGATCATTACAGCTCCATCTGGTGCCGGAAAAACTTCTATCACAAAACACCTGATGCGGAAATTCAAGGAGCTGGAATTCTCAATTTCAGCAGCTACACGGGTTCCGCGCGGTGAGGAAAAACATGCATTGGATTATTATTTTATTTCCCTGGAAGATTTTAAAAAAAGGATAGTTAATGATGAATTTATAGAATGGGAAATGGTTTACGAAGGCAAATATTATGGAACACTTAAATCTGAGCTGGAACGTATCTGGAAACTAAACAAGATCCCGGTTCTGGATATCGATGTCAAAGGTGCTATACATGTGCAGCAGGAATACCCGATAAACACCCTTAGTATTTTTATTGAACCCCCCTCAGTAAATGAATTAAAGAACAGGTTGAGCTCAAGGGGAACAGAAAATGAAGAAGCTATTTTAGCAAGAATTAATAAAGCGTCCTATGAGATATCCTTTAAAGACCAGTTTAATGAAGTAATAGTGAATGATAACCTCCAGAAAGCATGTTCTCTGGCGGAAATAATGGTTAAAAAATTTATTGATTTGCCTACTTAGAATACAAAGCCTGCTTTTTGCTATTTTTATATATGGATTGGATAGCGCTTTTAGCCATTATTGCTTCATTGATCTTGATTGGTTTTCTTGTAGGAAT
>Ga0136634_10000718_pt1 | contig 13718 bp, 12 predicted proteins | sample AntDrymUQ8332106_2_FD_104654 | JGI IMG/M metagenome (GOLD analysis project Ga0136634, IMG submission 104654) | Polar desert sand microbial communities from Dry Valleys, Antarctica - metaG UQ833 (21.06) | ecosystem: Environmental > Terrestrial > Soil > Desert | place: Antarctica: Dry Valley... | reverse complement strand
TTACCAATGCTGATTGAAAACCAGGAGCCGGTCATCCCGATACATCATAGCAGTAAGGAGCATGATTCATCTCTCATCAATGCAGATCTTGCGCCCATTCCTGCAAACAAACGTACCTGGGGCACCTGGAATTATGCAGCACTCTGGATAAGCATGAGTTTATGCATTCCTACATACATGCTGGCAAGTTCGTTAATTGGTGGAGGTATGAATTGGTGGCAGGCTATTCTCACTATTTTCCTGGGTAATTGTATCGTGTTAGTGCCAATGATTTTAAATGGCCATGCCGGAGCAAAATATGGTATTCCATTCCCGGTTTTCGTAAGGTCAAGTTTTGGTACAAAGGGCGCCAACATACCGGCTATGTTAAGAGCCATAGTAGCTTGCGGATGGTTTGGTATTCAAACATGGATAGGTGGCGCTTCCTTGTATAATATTTTAAGGGCCTGGAATTCTTCCTTACCGGAAATAGACAATATTTCTTTATTTCCGCAGGCATTGCCCATGATATGTTTTTTAATTTTCTGGGCGTTGAATATGTTCATCATTTACCTGGGAGTAGATAGTATTAAAAAATTACTCGTATTCAAAGCATTCTTTTTACCCATTGCCGCATTGGCATTATTAGCCTGGGCAATAGTGGCTGCAAACGGCCTTGGGCCTATATTGAGCCAGCCATCAAAGTTTGAAACCAGTGCTGATTTCTGGCGTTATTTTTTTCCTGCCTTAACCGGAATGGTTGGTTTCTGGGCAACCCTTTCTTTAAATATTCCAGACTTTACCAGGTATGCTGTTTCTCAAAAAGCACAGGTGAGAGGACAGGTCTTTGGTCTTCCAACCTCCATGACATTTTTTGCTTTTGTGGGCGTTATCGTTACTTCTGCTACTGCTATCATTTATGGCAATACCGAATGGGATATTGTAAAACTAGCTGGCCGTTTTGATAGTAAGTTGATGGTAACTTTTGCAATGATTGGAATTATCATTTCTACATTGGCAACAAATATTGCAGCAAACATTGTAAGTCCCGCAAATGATTTTGCAAACTTGTCTCCCCGTAAAATTAATTTCAGAATGGGAGGTTATATCACAGGCGTAATTGGCATTTTAATTTTTCCCTGGAAATTAATTGCAGATCCTAACGGGTATATATTTACATGGTTGATTGCCTATAGCAGTTTGCTGGGGCCGGTTGGTGGTATCATGATTGCCGATTATTATTTTATCCGAAATAGACAATTGAATGAGGTAGATTTATACAGAGAAAAAGGGGTCTATACTTTTACCAATGGGTTTAATATAAAAGCAATTATTGCATTGTTGCTCGGCATTATACCCAACTGCCCGGGATTTCTCTTGCAGATAAAAGTTATATCTGTAACGGCGTTTCCTCAATGGATTTCTCATTTATATAATTATGCCTGGTTTGTTGGTTTTGGAATAAGTGGTATTGTTTATTATTTATTAATGAAAAGAAATAAGCGCTGAATTAATTAGTCAACATTCAAATTTTTACAATGAGTCTTTTAATAAAAAATGGAAGAATTATTACAGCTGATTCAGATTATATCGCAGATATTTTTATTGAAGGGGAAGTAATAAAAACAATTGGTAAAGATTTAGAAATAAAAGCAGCTAAAACAATTGATGCTACCGGCAAATATATATTTCCAGGAGGCATAGATCCGCATGTGCACCTGGATATGCCTTTTATGGGAACCTATAGTAGTGATAATTATGAAACAGGTACCCGTGCCGCTCTGTATGGTGGCACTACCATGGTTATTGATTTTGTATTACAACAGCAAGGCAATTCATTGCAGGCCGCTCTAAATGAATGGAAACAAAGAAGTAATAATAATTGCGTAGGCGATTATAGTTTTCATATGGCTGTAACTGATTTTAATGAAAATACTAAAACAGAAATTAAACATTTTATAGAAGAAGAGGGCATTACTTCTTTTAAAACATTTATGGCCTACAAAGGTGCGCTCATGATTGATGACCGGCAAATGATTGGCCTGATGGAAGAAGTAAAAAAACAAGGGGGACTCATCAACGTTCATGCTACTAATGGTGATATGATTGATTACCTCACGCAGAAGCACAGAGGCGAAGGAAAGTTGTCTGTATTGTACCATTATCTTTCGCAGCCGGAAGTTACAGAAGCAGAAGCAAGCGAAAGGTTTGTAGACATGAGCAATTATACCGGTTGCCCCGGGTACATTGTGCACCTTACCTGTGAGGGGGCGCTCAATGCTGTGCGTAGTGCAACCCGCCGCAATCAAAAAGTATTTGTAGAAACCTGCATACAATATTTACTGCTGGATGCATCATTATATGAACAGGATTTTGAAGGGGCTAAATGGGTAATGAGCCCACCATTAAGAGAGAAAAAAGACCAGGAAACTTTGTGGGCAGGTATTAACCAGGGGCTTGTGCAGGTGGTAGCTACAGACCATTGTCCATTTAAATGGGAACAAAAATTAATGGGTAAAGATGATTTTTCTAAAATCCCAAACGGTCATCCAGCTATAGAAAACAGGATGGAATTATTGTTTAGTGAAGGTGTACAAAAAGGTAAGATCACTTTAAATAAATATGTGGAAGTAAGCAGTACAAATGCTGCAAAAATATTTGGTATGTTCCCCCGCAAAGGAACCATTGCTGTGGGAAGTGATGCCGACATTGTAATAATGGATCCCAATGAAAAGCATACGATTTCCGCAGCTACACATCATATGAATGTAGACTACAGCGGCTATGAAGGATGGGAAGTAACCGGGAAAGTTAAAACAGTTGTATTAAGAGGAGCAGTAGCCATTGATGAAAACAATTGTTTGATAGAAAAAGGATATGGGCAGTTTATTAGAAGAAATAAAAGCTCACAAATAATCTAGTACACATAGTAAAGTATAAAAAGTGTTTCTAAGAATAAAATAGAACAGCTATGCCAAGAAATATTAAATCAGCACTAATTCAGTTATCACTTCCTAAAACCGAAGGCGAAGGAACCATTGAAGAAATTAAGGAAGCGATGTTTCAAAAACATATCCCGTTCATTGAAGAAGCCGGAGAAAAAGGAGTGCAGATTCTTTGTTTCCAGGAAATATTTAATACGCCTTATTTCTGCCCGGGGCAGGATGCCAAATGGTATGCTTCAGCAGAAGCAGTACCTGGTAACACCACTGATCGCCTAGCTGTTTATGCTAAAAAATACAACATGGTTATCATTGTTCCTGTGTATGAAAAAGAACAATCAGGCGTTTTATACAATACCGCAGCCGTCATTGATGCAGACGGTACTTACCTGGGAAAATACCGTAAAAATCATATTCCACATACCGGTGGATTCTGGGAAAAATTCTTTTTCAAGCCTGGAAACCTTGGTTACCCTGTGTTTCAAACAAAGTTTGCCAAAGTTGGTGTTTACATTTGTTATGACAGGCATTTTCCTGATGGAGCAAGATGCCTGGGATTAAATGGAGCAGAGATTGTTTACAATCCATCTGCAACTACAGAAGGGCAATCGCAATATTTATGGAAACTGGAACAACCGGCGCATGCTGTGGCCAATGGATATTTTATGGGTTGTATAAATCGTGTGGGAACGGAAGCCCCATGGAATTTAGGAAAATTTTATGGCAGCTCTTATTTTGTAAATCCCCTGGGTCAAATTTTTGCTGAAGCCAGCCAGGATAAAGACGAGTTGTTGATTGCAGATTTTGATCTTGACCTGATAGATGAAGTAAGAAACAAATGGCAATTTTTCAGAGACCGCAGGCCGGAAACGTATAAAGAAATAACGGAGTTGTAAAACAGGATAAGGTTTTCATCTTTTCTTGTTCTACTATTAAAATTTAAATTCGGATACAAAAAGTAAACTATGTCGATAGCGCCTAACAGGTTAACCACTGAAGAATACCAAATAAATTTCAGCGATATACATCCTCCTTTTGAAACAGCAGATGCAGCCTTAGTGGAGGCCAACCGTTGTTTGTTTTGTTACGATGCGCCGTGCATTAAGGCTTGTCCTACCAGTATAAATGTGCCTAAGTTCATAAAACAAATTACCACCGATAATATTAAAGGTAGTGCCCATACTATTTTTTTAAGCAATATAATGGGTGCGGGTTGCAGTAAAGTATGCCCTGTAGAAAAACTTTGTGAAGGAAGTTGTGTATTTAACCTGATGGATGAAGCCCCCATTGCCATTGCTAAATTACAACGCTACAGCACCGGAATAGCAATGGAAAATAGCTGGCAGTTTTTTAAACGAAAATCATCTTCCGGTAAAAAAGTGGCTATTGTAGGTGCCGGGCCTGCCGGGTTAAGCTGTGCTCATATGCTAAGTCGTGAAGGTATAGATGTTACCATATTTGAAAAAGAAAGTAAAGGAGGTGGGTTAATGACCTATGGTATTGCAGCATATAAAGTAACACCACAATTTTGCGAAGAAGAATTGAATTATATTTTAGCCATTGGTGGTATACAGGTAAACTATAACCAGGAATTGGGTAAAGATTTTTCTTTAACCGATCTGCAACAAAACTTTGATGCCGTTTATTTGGCCATTGGTGTAGGGCTTGCCCGCAAACTGGATATACCCGGAGAAGAATTGCTGGGAGTGGAAGATGCCATAAGTTTTATTTACAACCTTCGTAACAATGATTATGCAACTATTCCTGTTGGCGATAAAGTAGCCGTCATTGGCATGGGAATGACGGCCATTGATGCTGCTACGCAGGCAAAAAGATTGGGGGCAAAAGAAGTGACAATGTTGTATAGAAGAACAAAAGAAGAAATGCCTTGCACACAACATGAACTGGATATTGCTATGTTGGATGGCTGCGAAATAAAATGGCTGGTGGCACCCAAAGAATTGATAGGAATAGATGGAAAAGTTAACCAGGTTATTTGCAGCAAAATGCATTTAGGAGAACCTGATGCCAGTGGAAGAAGAAGCCCTGTTGAAACAGGTGAAACTTTTTTGCTTGAAGTAGATATGGTGATAAAAGCCGCAGGGCAGATGCCTTTTGAAAAATTGGTTACAGACTATCAATTACAAAATAAAAATGGCAAAATAATGCTTGACAATGAGGCCGCCAATTTGCGAGGTGTGTTTGCAGGTGGTGATGCAGTAAATGGCGGTAAAGAAGTGGTAGACGCAGTGCAGGCAGGGAAAGACGGAGCCGCACGCATTCTGCAACATTTAGGAATTACTCAATAAATAGAAAATAATAATAAGTCAAAATATTTCCAATGGCAGACATCTCTTCTAATTTTCTCGGCATCAAATCGCCCAATCCTTTTTGGTTGGCCAGCGCACCACCTACAGATAAAAAAATAAATGTACTGCGGGCTTTTGAAGCAGGCTGGGGTGGCGTTGTATGGAAAACATTGGGTAGCCAGGTAAAAAATGTTTCCAGCCGATATTCTGCAGTAAATTATGGCGGCCATAAAGTAATGGGCTTTAATAATATTGAATTAATCAGCGACCGCCCATTAGATATTAATCTCCTGGAAATTGAGGAGTGCATCAAACTTTTTCCCGACAGGGCCATGATTGTTTCACTGATGGCAGACAATGACAAAAGCAGTTGGCACGACCTGATAAAAAAAGTGGAAGATACCGGCGCTCATGGCCTGGAATTAAATTTTGGTTGCCCGCATGGCATGACGGAAAGAGGCATGGGTGCTGCAGTAGGCCAGGATCCGGAGATAGCAAAAATGGTGGTAGAATGGGTAATGGAAAAAGCCACCATACCCGTAATAACTAAACTCACACCCAATGTACATTCGGTGGTGCCCACAGGCAAAGCCGTTGTGGAGGCAGGAACGCATGCATTGTCGCTCATAAATACTATACAATCTATAACCGGCGTTGATTTAGATACCCTGGTGCCTAACCCTTATGTAGCAGGCAAAAGTGTATTTGGCGGTTATTGTGGTCCGGCTGTAAAACCCATTGCGTTAAAATTTTTAACCACCATTGCTCAAAACGAAATCACTAAAAGAGTTCCCGTGTCTGGCATAGGTGGCGTAAGCACATGGAAAGATGCGGTAGAATTTTTGTTGCTTGGGGCATCCAATGTGCAGGTATGCACGGCCGTTATGACGCATGGTTTTCGCATTATTGAAGATATGTGCGATGGGTTGAATAACTGGATGGATGAAAAAGGATTTAATACATTGGAAGATTTTATTGGGAAATCTGTTGATACCATCACACATTGGGAAGACCTTGATATTAACTATCATCATATTGCCAAAATAAACCAGGATAAATGCATTCATTGCGGCCTCTGTTATATTGCCTGCGAAGATACCTCTCATCAGTCTATCAATATGGAATATGGTAATCCTTATAACAAGTATACTATCAAAGAAGAAGAATGTGTAGGCTGTAATCTTTGCCAGTTAATTTGCCCGGTAAATGATTGCATAACGATGGAAGAGCAAAGGGTTGCGCCAGAATATTTAAACTGGGTAGAGTTTCAAAAAAGAGGTTTGCCTTTAAATGATCATTAAATAGTGTTGATAATAAAATTCTGTTTGGATTATCGGTTCACTATTGTTTGTTGCAGAAACTTTCTAAACTGGCTAATATTTTTTATCTGTTTATTGAATGTGATTAAAATTTATTTCATGAAAAAATTGCCTTTCGTTTTTATACTATTTTTTATTTTTTCCTGTTCTCAACCCAATTATAAAAACCCTCATGTGATTATTGAAACCGGCTATGGCGACATAGAAGTTGAACTCTATCCTGATAAAGCACCACAAACTGCGGCTGCTTTTTTAGCAAATATTGATGCAGGCAATTTTAAAAAGTCTTCCTTTTACCGGGTTATAAAAAATGATAACGTTCCGGAAGAATATAACACAGGGCTTATACAGGGTGGTATTTATCAAACCCAACCAAATAATATTGCAAAGCAAAAAAGTATACCGCATGAATCGCCTAAGCAAACAGGTTTAACGCATACCAGCGGAACAATCTCTATGGCACGCACAACACCAGGATCGGCCACATCCGAATTTTTTATTTGTATTGGCGATCAGCGTCAGTTTGATAGCAGTAGCCGTGGAAATGCGGATGGGCTTGGGTATGCTGCTTTTGGAAAAGTATTTAAAGGGATGGATGTAGTGAGTAAAATTCAAAATAAGAAAAGTAATGGCGAAGATTTTCTTACACCCATTGATATAAAAAACATAAAAAGATTATAAGATGACTATAAATGCAGCAAGGCTACAGCAACATTTTGAAGCCATGAGCCTGGTAGGAAAAATTGGCGAAACAGGTACCTGCCGGCCTGCACATTCTTTATTAGAAAAAGAAGGATTTAATTTAGCTGCTGCCTGGATGCAGGAGGCAGGGATGAAAACTCATATTGATGATTTCGGAAATTTGATTGCAAGGCTGGAAGGCACCGATCCTTCCCTTCCTGTATTAATGATGGGGTCTCATTTAGATTCTCAGCCGTATGGTGGCAGGTTTGATGGAGTAGCAGGTGTACTATGTGCTATTGAAGTTGTAAAAACATTCACAGAAAATAATATAGCACATAGCAGAAGCATAGAAATAATATCCTTTGCCGATGAAGAAGGCTGGCGCTTTAATAAGGGTTTGTTTGGTAGCCGTGGCATACTGGGCAAACTGGAAGAAGGCGAATTGATGCGCACAGATAAAGATGGTATTACCAGGGAACAGGCATTAAAAGATTTTGGTTGTGATACCACTAAGTTTAAAGCATCTGAATACAAACAAGGCAGCATATTTTGTTTTTTAGAATTGCATATAGAACAAGGGCCCGTTTTAGACATTGGCGATAAACCTATTGGTGTGGTTTCTGGTATTTCAGGTCCGCTATGGCTTACCGTAAAATTAAAAGGAATGGCCGGCCATGCAGGTTCTGTACCCATGCCTTTGCGCAAAGATGCTTTGCTGGGCGCAGCAGAAATAACCGTTGCTTTAAATGAAATAGTAACACAAATTCCCGGAGCACCAACTGTGGGAACTGTGGCCACAATGAATGTGTTTCCTGCCAGCAGGAATATCATAGCAGAAGAAGTGAGCTTTACCATAGACCTTAGAGATATAGATTTGCGCAGGCGCAATCTTTATGAAAAACAACTTAGAGAAAAAATTAGTGCCATAACGTTAAAGCATAACCTGGCTTACGAAATTTCTGAAGATACCAACAATGAACCCCGCTATTGTGCAGGTTGGATTAAAGACATTATTCATGCACAATGCAACAAATTACACCTGGAGGCTCCTGAATTAATGAGTGGCCCATTTCATGATGCGATGGCCTTGTCTTACGCATGCGATTACGGAATGATCTTTGTCCGTTGTAAAGATGGCATTAGTCATAATCCGTTAGAATATTCTTCTTATGAAGATCTTGCAATAGGTGCAGAAGTTTTATATGGAACTGTAACGGAGATATTAAAAAGATAACCCATCGTTTGTTGTTTATCACTACTATGAAAAATATTTATTTACTCACCACGGTTGCTTTAATGCTTTTGTTAATTGGATGTGGTACAGCAAGAAAAACGCCGGGTTCTCAAAAAGTAAATACTTCCGAAATAAAAAGTACCGTTGTTATTAAGAAGAAAGTTGCACCCAGAACTATTGATGTAAAAAAAGTAAATGCAGGAGACCTTGTTGCATTTGCGGTAACATTATTGGGCACTCCTTATAAATATGGTTCTGTAATAAAAGAAAATGGATTCGATTGTTCGGGATTTGTAAATTATGTATTTAACAATTTCAAAATAAAAGTTCCCCGTACTACTGTAGATTTTACCAATGCAGGTAAAGAGATTTCTGTAAAAGACAGCAGGGCGGGTGATTTAATTTTATTTACCGGCAGTGATGCAAAAAGCGGCGTAGTAGGTCATATGGGAATCATCACTAAAAATAAAAAGAACGAATTTCTTTTTATTCATTCGGCATCTGGTAATAATGGTGGAGTAATACTTTCTACTTTGAACACTTATTTTATTCCCAGGTTTGTAAAAGTTATCCGCATTTTTAACCCGGCATAGAATAATCCCTGTTTTAAAACCTGTTGTTAAAAAAATTTAAACAACAACTTAAAACGGATAAATACCGTAATTAACCAGATGAAAAACTATAAAACAATATACTCCGCTATACTTTTTTTTGGCCTTTTTTCAATGTTAAGTGGCATGAATGCCTGCACAAAGGACCAGAATCCAGACAATACACCCATTGCCGGCAGTAATGATACCATTAGATATTTTCTTGCACTGGGTGATTCTTATACCATTGGCCAATCAGTAAGTGCAGACCAGCGTTTTCCAAATCAAACAAAGGGTTTGCTTTCTTCACAAAATATAAATATGGCACAGCCGGATATTATTGCCACTACCGGGTGGACTACCGGTAATTTGATCAGTGCTCTTAACTCAAACCCACCTTCCAGGGTATACGATGTCGTTAGTTTACTTATTGGTGTTAATAACCAATACCAGGGAAGAAGCCAGGCAGAATACAGGGCTGAATTTGAATTGCTGCTAACTAAATCTATTTCTTATGCAGGAGGAAGGGCCAATAGGGTGTTTGTTTTGTCTATACCGGATTATAGCGTTACACCATTTGCTCAAAATTTAGATGTAATGAGAATAGCCAGGGAGATTGATGAATTCAATGCCATTAACAAACAAATAGCCCGGCAATACGGGGTAACTTATATTGATATTACCCCCATTTCCAGGGAAGGTAAAACAGATCCTACTTTACATGCAACAGATGGACTGCACCCATCCGGAAAACAATACATGCGTTGGTCGGCATTGCTTGCTCCGTTAATAAAGCAGGTATTGTGAAGAAATTATAAAGGGTGTAAAAATATTTTACTTTGATATTTTCTATGATTTACATTTGCTGTAGAAAAAGTAAGAACCCTATATGGTCAAATTAGAATATTTTGAAAAAGCAGACTCAAACCTGCTTATTGAATGGATAGATAGTGAAGAGTTAATGATTAATTGGGCAGGATCTTTATTTAGTTTTCCCCTTACAGAATCCAGTATGGACTGGTATATATCTAAAACAAACAATCTCCAGTCATCTAATGCTTTTAATTATAAAGTAGTTGATGAAAATACAGGCGAAGTGGTAGGTCATATTTCTCTTGGAGGGATAAGCCGCAAGAACAGGTCTGCACGCATCAGCAGGGTATTTATAAGCAACGGGCACAAGGGTAAGGGGTATTGCAAAATAATGATAAGGGCAATCTTGAAAATTGGTTTTGAAGATTTAAATCTTCATCGCATCAGCCTGGGTGTTTACGACTTTAACACAGCTGCTTTAAAATGTTACCAGTCTGCCGGGTTTATAATTGAAGGAATCAATAGAGATGTTTTAAAGCATAATGATAAATGGTGGAGCCTTGTAGAAATGAGTGTATTGGAAGATGAATGGAAAATAATTAATCAATAAAAAAAAGCCTGGTTTTAGCCAGGCTTTTTTTTGATAAGAAAATTTAACGGGGATAAATTGGAGCTACGTATCTTTTTCCAAACACCAAAACGTTGGCACGTCCCTTTAGAACGTTGCCTGTGGTGCGGTATTTAAAATCAACGCTGCGAACCGCTTTCCCTTCAGGTCCAAGTTCAATATCACGGCTATATTGGTCTGCTGTAATATTATCATCAATTGCGGGATCTAGTTTATCGCCATTTTGAAAAACAACATGTAATTCATTCATATGAACATCCCGGTTCTCTACTTTAAACCTGATGGCTGTAAATAAATTACTGCTTAAAACATCTACCTGGTCCCGGTCTCTTACAAAATTAACTTTACTTTCTCCCAGTAATTCCCAGCCTTCTTCTATGGCAATGCTTCTGCGGCTGCTGCTGCAGGAAAATGTTGTAAAGGCTATGGCCAGTAATATAAAACCGGCTAGTAATTTTTTATTAAAAATGGATTGCATAAGTATACGTTTTTGTAAAGATAACTAAAAAGAATCTTTAGCACTAAAAGCAACAACGGTAAGCTCTTTAAAGCATTATAGCAGATACACTATTTGTTGCCATTTGGGCAAATGTTTGTTGAGTATTTTTTATTATACAATTCCTGCAAGTTGTAAACTTCTTTTATTTATTTTTTTATATTCTACATTATTCACAATGGGTTGTTGGTTTAGTATTAAGGAAACACCGGGTTGCTTCCACCAATCGTTTTCCTGTAATTTGGTAGCATGAATTATACCCACCACCCAATTATTACTGGCTTCGTTATGCCATTCTTCTATCCATTCAAATTCATCTTTTTCAATTTTATTTAAATCGTCGGCACTTACAAAAACCTTCAGGTAGTAATCAAGTGTTAATTCCGGTTTGCTAGCCTGCAGGTACTTTCTGTATTCATATTTGTATTGATACCTTAGTGCAGCAACATCACTCAACACTGCTGCTGCAGTAGGATAGGCGCCTGCCCCCTTACCTTTAAAAAAGTGCTTATCAGCAAAACTACTTTCTGTAATAAGCCCGTTAAATTCATAAGATACGTTGGCAAGATCATCCTGCTCTTCTACAAATTGTGGCAATACGAAGGCTGCTAATTGTGTGTCGTTTATTTTCTGCGCAGTTGCTACCAGTTTTATTTTAAGATGTTTTTGTTGTGCAAGATCAGCATCCGTTTTTTTAATAGCAGAAATGCCATTGTAAATAAACTGCGATGGTTTGGCAATGCTTCCAAAAGCATGGGCAAGCAAAATTGATAGTTTATTGGCAGCATCATGTCCGTCAATATCAAGCGATGGATTACTTTCTGCAAAGCCAAGTTGCTGCGCTTCTAACAATGCATCTTTAAACGAAAGGCCATCATTAAAAATTTTCGTAAGAATATAATTGGTGCTGCCATTTACAATACCTTTTACAGAAGACAATAAATCATTGTCATAATATTCTTCAAGATTCCGGATAATAGGGATACTGGCACAGCAAGAAGCCTCATACAGGAAAGCTGCATTGTTTTCCTGTTGCAGGTGGAGCAGTTCTTCAAAATGCGCAGCTATCATTTTTTTATTGGCACTTACTACAGCCTTTCCTTTTTGCAATGCAGCTTTTACAATTATGTAGGCAGCGTCGGCATCGTCTATCAATTCAACAATAACATTAATGCTGTCATCATTTAATAACTCATTGGCGTCAGTTGTAAAATGTTCCTGCGCAATCGCTCTTTTTTTATCAGTATTTTTTATACATATTTTTTTGATGGATGCCTGTAAGGCTGGCGTAGATTGCAGTACGTCATACAATCCTTTGCCAACTACGCCAAAGCCAAAAAGGCCAAGAGTTAAAGCTTTAGATGATGTAGTAGCTGCTTGATTAATAGTTGTAGACATAATATTTTTATTTAAAATTATTTTTACAAAAATGGGGTGAAAGGTTACAGTTTAAGATGCTAAAGAGGCAAGAATTTCATCACCGGTTTTCAATAATTTATCCGCTGCTGAAAGCCGCTGCTACACAAGCCTTTTTTAAATTAGCTACAACGTTTTCCAATGCCAATGCAGCTCTTGTAGGATTGTTGCTTCGGGCATAATCGTAGCTCCAGTTTACGTCCGGCACATCTCGTTCAAATGTGCTTGTCTGGTAAATGGGTACACTCAGTGCCCCGGTTAGTAGGTCTGTTGGAATGCTGTAAATGAGTTGTGTTGCGTTGCTCATAATTTTTTGATTTGTCGCTGCGGGATTTTTACTGCAACCGATTAAAAAATAAAATGTAAGCACTAACAAGAGGAATCCGTAGAAAATTATCGAGTGAGTTTTTTTATACAACCGCATACAAAACTGTATGCCGCTGTTCGGGTTTCGTCTAACCCGGACGGCAATTAAAATCCGGCACGGTTAGGCAAAAAAAAGCTCATCCGATAAATCAGATGAGCTTTTAATATGTTTAATATTTTTAGGCTATGTATCTGACTTATCTGTCCCAACATTACTGCTGAGATGGAATTGGCACCTTTCTTAAACCGAAGTTTAAGTAGGTTGTCAAGGCTTCATCGGGCCATTACCCTCTGCCTTTCTTGATAAGTGAATGTTTAAAGAACTAGGGCAAAGATATAATCAGAATGATGGATTGACCAAAAAAAGTTTTACATAGAAACGACCTGTCTGCGCCAGGATCCTTCACCACAGTGAATTTACATTCGTTTCAGATGGCTTAAAAATTTATTACTGGCTTAATAGAGAAAGGATTTTTCACCTTTTGACAACTTACACAGGCGGCATTTGTTTGTATCTTTACCGCAAGGAAGTAAACAATGGCTACAAAAAAAGCAACAACGGTTGCAACAGAAAATACAGAAGAATTTATTGAAGTGTTTGGTGCCCGGGAGCATAACCTCAAAAATATCGATATCAGGATTCCCAAAAACAAGTTGGTTGTTTTTACCGGAGTAAGTGGCAGCGGAAAATCATCCCTGGCTTTTGATACCATTTATAATGAGGGGCAGCGCAGGTACATGGAAAGTTTTAGTGCTTATGCCCGGCAGTTTGTTGGCGACATGGAGCGACCGGATGTGGACAAAATAACAGGTCTATCGCCGGTAATTTCTATTGAACAAAAAACCACCAATAAAAATCCACGAAGCACTGTTGGTACCATTACAGAAATCTACGATTTCTTAAGGCTCTTGTATGCACGTGTAGGCGAAGCATACAGCTAC
>Ga0136634_10000717_pt1 | contig 13722 bp, 14 predicted proteins | sample AntDrymUQ8332106_2_FD_104654 | JGI IMG/M metagenome (GOLD analysis project Ga0136634, IMG submission 104654) | Polar desert sand microbial communities from Dry Valleys, Antarctica - metaG UQ833 (21.06) | ecosystem: Environmental > Terrestrial > Soil > Desert | place: Antarctica: Dry Valley... | reverse complement strand
TGTCAGACGACGACCTGGCACTGCGCTTCGGCTTGGCGCGCGTTAAGGATGAAACTCTGGTGAGCTACGTGCGCGGGCTGAACTTCGACCGTGACGTGGTGCTGGCGCTGCAGGACCCACTGAGCAACATCGTTGCGCTCGCGCACGCCGCGCGCTACGAAGTGCGCCAGGCGACCGGCAGCGAAGCTCGTGCGGAAGTATCGTTCTCGGTCGTTCCACAGCATCGCGGCTGCGGTCTGGCCGGTCGGCTGATGCAGGCCATCATCGATGCCGCTGCGGAAGCAGGTGTCGAGCGCTTGTTCGCCCAGTGCGTCGGCGCCAACCGGCCAATGCGCGCGGTGTTCGCACGGTCAGGCTGGGCGATGGAGCTCGACGGTGGCGAGGTGTTGGCAGCGCGGCCCGTGCGACCGCGACACGCAAATGGAAGTGCGGCCGATCTAAATTAAGTGCCGTACAGCACGAAGCCCGCCCAGTTAATGGGCGCGGCGAAGCGCCGGTTGGCTCTGACATCGCGCTTGGCTGCTGACAGGGCCGCGCTATGCGATAAGCCCCTTTTGACACCCAGAAAGAAGCGCGTCATCAACTGTTCAGTGGCCTCGTCAGGCACACGCCAGAGCGCAGCCAATGTGTTCGCGTTGCCCGCGACGAGGAGCGCGAATGCAAACCCCATAACTCCGTCTCCATCGACTACTTTGCCCGCTGCTGTCTCGCACGCGGAAAGAACGGTCAGTTCGCTTTTCAGACGGTAACTGGAGAGTTCATTTACGGTCAGAAAGCCATCCGCAGCTGATGATCCTGGCTGCTTGAGGACGATCGCTGAAAGGTCCGGGCGGTCAGCGGAGAAGAAGGCATGGGTTGCGAAATGAAGATAGCGATATTGCTGCAGTCGACCGTTCTCATTCATCTGCTGCAAGGTCTCCTCTGACGCATCGTCTCCGGTCAATTTTGTAGCGCCTGGAAAGATCTTGGTCACCTTCTCGAGTTCTTGGAGCGCGAAGGGCAACGGCGTCCAGGCGACGCTGTTGGAGCGGTAGCGAGTTGCGGGCGCGATGATCGTTCCCGCGATGACCGAGTCATTGACTGCCAGCTGCTGGCTCGGAGCGCCAACGGCGAGCAACTGAGATTCAAAGGCACTTTTCCTATTGCGCCGCTCGACGAGCTGTGCATACACGGACATCGACTGCGCATAATGGACCTCGTGTTTTTCTGCCAGCATGCGCCCGTCGAGCAGCAAGGTATCGAACGGCACCGTCGCGATCCCACCGTCCGGAATGACCAGCACACGGCGCACTCTGCGCAGTTCATTGCGGGCTGGCCCCACCAGCAAGTCTGAAACGCGGGCGACGAGCTCAGCGATCGGCAACGGCTTGGCATTGGGCGCGGGCGGCGACGCCGCGAAGACGATGGCTCCGTCTGCAGCAACCCAAGCGCGATCTGTACTGCTGAGCGGGGCACCAACAAGCCTCGAGTAGACATCGATGGCTTGTCGGTCGGCTGCAGCCAAGATTTGAGTGGATGCCCGCGCCGGCTTGAGAACCGGGCTCGATGGTCGCGGCCCGCTGTTCCAATTGAACGGTCTCTATTGCAACTGTGCGAAGCTGATCAGCCAGTCTGCGGGCCTTGTCCGAACTGGCGAAAGCGCTGCTATCAGACAATTGATCAAGCAGTGTGCGCCCTTTGCTCAGTTCGCCTACGCCAAATGCGCTTTCCGTTTGACCCAAACGGACGCGCAATGCTGCCAATCGCTTGTAGTCCACGGCCCAATCAGCGAGAAATTGCCGGCGGCTGCCTGCATCCGCGCGTGGACCCACGCGTTGTGCTTCCGCCATCGAAACGATCTCGTCTAACAGGCGCGCGGCGTGTTGTAAGTCACCCTGCGCGACCGACACGAGTGATAGTTCGGACAAAGTGACCAGGCGATCGACGTCGGCCGTGCCCCCAAATTTCTCTTGTCTTTGAGCCGCGTCCATCAGAACGCCCGATGCCTCGACCAGATTGCCTTGGCGCCTCGGAAACTGACCTTGAAATGCAATCGCTTTCGCCGTGCGCGGGTGATTCTCACCAAAGTACTCGCGGTTGACCTTCAACGCTTCGCGTACCCAAGACTCGGCACGATCGAGCTGGTTGTGCCGCAGGAGCAATTCCGCCAGATTCAGTGGAATCGAGCCCCTGGACTCCTGGCGACCCCCAGATGGGAGGCGACTGTAAGCATCTATAAGCATCGCCTCCCCGCGCTCGTTGTCGACGGCGACCAGGCGCGTAACGGCGGCATTTACGAGCGCTGTAATGGTGCGGGTGTTGTTCTGGCCGAAGCTTGCCTCGTACTGTGGCAAAACAAATTCGAACGCTGCCCGTGCTTCGTCATAAAGCCGCAGCTCAGCCGCGGCGTTTCCTAGAGCCTCAAGGAGTTGCACGTACGCCGGGTTGTTTGGACCAACGCGACCGTGCGCCAGCGGGAGCGTGTCAAGCAGCACCCGGCGCGCCTGTCTTGCCTGGCCGCCGAAGATCAGAGCTCTTGCCAAGACGGTTACGCTGTCGAGGTGAGATTCCGATCCCGCCCCCTGATGCCTGCGCGTTAACTGCTCCGCTCGTTCTGCAACAGAAATACCTTCCAACTGTTGGCCCGAATAGCTGAGATACGACGACAGGGCCGAGAGGTTTCTAATGTAGAAATTGTTGTCAGCGTCGTTGGCAGCCTCCATGGCTGCGAGGGCCTCGCGCGGTTCTAATCGCTTCGCCGCTCCTACCGGCACGCCAGTGGGTGTACGCAATCGGCGCGCGCGCTCTCGCGGCGGGGCCCGACTGCTGACCGTAGCTGCTTTCCATGCGATCGACGATTTCGCGGCCGAACCTGAGTGCGTCGTCGAGTTTTCCAGTGTCCTGCGCGATCCTAATTTGCGCGGCGCGTGCCTCGATTGCTACTGCGTGATCAGGTCCGAGGCCGGCGGCCAGGCGCTCGTACACGCCCGCACTCTCAGTCATGCCCAGCCTCGGATCACCTCGACGTGCCTCTTCGGTAATCCGGGCCGTCAAACGGACATCGGCCAAGATTTGGACTGCATGATCGAGCCGGCCTGTGCTTGATGTATCCGCGCTGCGCAGTTCGGCGTGTGCGGAAGCTACGCGACATCGCAGACGAAAGAACTCGAAGTCCAGGCGAGCAGTAGTAGGGTTCGGCCAGCGGTCAAAAGCCAGACGGTTTGGAGGGGGATTGGGGCCCTCGGCGAGTGGATCGATGAGTTGCAAATCGCCGGGCTCAGAGCCGCGCACCGATTTGATCAGCTCCTCTCCGACGTAAAGTATCCCTGTGAAGGGTTGGCCCGGCCCTGGGCGTTCGATCGCAAGATGTATCGGCCAGAGTCTGTCCGCGTTTGGGCAGTCAGGGCCGATGATCGAACTCGCCGACACGCTACCGGTGAAACGATACGACTGCGCGTCAGCACAGCCGTGCCACGCGAGGGCCAGAGTAAGAATGGCTAACACGAGGATGTACATCCGATTTACCACTGCGCAGGGAGCGAGCGCAGCAGCGTCAGCCGCCGGCGCGCGACCGCAACAAATCCGCCCTTGATCAGCTCCTTGAAGATGCGATTGACCGTATCGCGCGACGCGCCTATGCGTTCTGCCAGGTCCTGTTGAGTGAGCCCTTCGATAATAGTGGGCCGCTGCGTGCCACCCACTTCCGACAGCAACGCAGCGAGACGCTGATAGACATCCGCCAGTGCGAGTTGCTTTACGGACTGGGACCTCCTACGCAACCGCCCCATCAGTTCGGCGATCAGCAACAATGCGATGTCCGGGTCATTACGCAAGTGCTCACGCAAAGTCGCAACATTCAAAAACGCCATGCTGCACGGCTCGATCGTCATGATTGAAGCGGAGCGGGGCGATCCATCGAGCACCATTTCCCCAATCAATTCGCCGGGGCCCAGAATATCGAGCACCACCTCGCGGCCGTCTGCCGTGGCGTGATACACGCGCACGCGTCCCGCGAGCATGATGTACACCGTGTCGGAAATATCTCCTTCGCTGATGATCACCGTACTTTTGGGAAAGTTGCGTATCTGGCCGAGCGAAGCTAGCCGCTGCAGGCCGGGTTGTGTGAGAGTAGCGATCAGAGCAGAGGTCGAAGGCATCAGCGGCGGCAGAACAAATGGCGCGCGCATTTGCGGAGGCGCGCGCGCGCATTATCACTCGCCACACTGCGGCGTGCGCAGCCTGCCGCTCCCGGCCGCGCACCAGAGTTGATGGCAGCGCCACCGCGCTCCGACGATTTCCCGCTGCGGGATGTACTGCCCGCGCAGCGAACCTTGCAGCGACCCGTTTCTCTCGGGCGCGTCGCGAGTGCGCTTGTGGCGATCGCTGTAGGCATTGTGGTGCTCGCCTGGCACCGTCCGGACGGTCTCTTCTACGACGCTCTGGTCAGAGGCTGGTACCGGTGGGCCGGGCCCCGGCCCGCACCCGAGATTGTGCTGGCCGTGATTGACGAGGCGACTTTGACGGATGCTCAGCGTCCGCTCGCGCAGTGGCAGCCGCAACTGGCTGCTGCACTCGATGTGCTTGCACGCGGCGGCGCGCGCGTGGTCGGACTTGACGTTGTTGTCACCGAGAAAGCCGCAGTAGACCAGCGCGGAGCACTGCTGGATCTTTCATTGCTCGCAGCGCTGGCGCGTCACCGCGAACGCATGCCGGTGGTGCTTGCGCAAACCGCAGGCAGCGCATCGGACGGCGGTACGACACGGCTGCGTCCGTTGCAGGGCGCTTACGGCGAGGTCGTTGGTCCTGAGCGCATCGGCAATGTGCTGTTGCCGCTGGACGAGGACGGCACGGTGCGCCGCCTGCCGGCGGCTGCCAGCTCGCCCTTTTCGCTGCAGATCGCGCGTGCAATCACACCTGAGATTTCCGCGTCGGAGCTCAACGGTGATCGCTTGATCGACTACCGGCTCGGCGCGCCGCTGACCGTGGTGTCTCTGCGTGACGCCTTCGCCAATGCGCAGGACGAGGCGTGGTTGCGGAAGCGGTTTGCCGATCGGCCCGTTCTTCTCGGTGCCGCATTGACACTGGAAGATCGCTTGCGAGTGCCGCGCGATCCCGCGCTCGATTCACAAAGTATTCGCGGCCCAGCGCTTGGTGTAGCGGTGCACGCGCAGGCGGTGCGCTCGTGGCTTGCGCCGCCTTTACAGCGGACATCGACATTCTGGCCGCTACTGCTGACGGTGCTCGCGAGCAGCTTGGTCTGGGCGGGCGCTCGCGGCAAAGTGTTTCGAATATGGATGGCCGCAAGCGCAGCGCTGCTCGTACTGATTGCCGGCGCGATTGTGGCGTTGGCCGCCGATTATGTCCTCCCGGTGGCCGGCGCTATGGCGACAACGCTTGTAGCCGCGGCGCTCGCCACCGGCCATAGTGCGTGGCATGGGTGGCAAGAGCGCTCGCGCATTGCGCGAGTCTTCGGGGGCTACGTCAGCCCGCACGTGTTCGAGCAACTGGTGGCTGGCGAGCTCGACACACGCACGCGCCGCCTGCAGGACTGCGCATTCCTTTGGGCCGACATCCGCGACTTCACTGGACTCACTGAATCCATTGGGCCGGCACGCGTTCTCGAATTGGTGAACCGCTACTACGCTCGCGTCGCTCAGGTTATTCACGCGGCTGACGGCACCGTCGAAGATTTCCGTGGAGACGGTTTGGCGGCGTTCTTCGGAGCGCCGCAACCGATGGAGGCACCCGCGCTGGCTGCGCTGCAGGCCGCTCGTGACTTGCTGTCGATGCTGCCCGGGCTGAACCACGCGCTCGTTGCCGATGGGCTACCGACGATTGCGATCGGGATCGGCCTGTCGAAAGGTACCGGCGTAGCCGGACACGTCGGCTCTCCGGACCGTTATCACTACGCGGTGATCGGACCAGCGACCAACCTGGCGGCGCGCCTCGAGGCGCTGTGTAAGCCGTTGGGAGTGCCGCTGGTCGCGTCCAAGGAATTCGTTGTAGCAGCTCCGGGGCCTTGGCGTTCGCTGGGTATGCAGTCAATCAAGGGGCTCGGCACCGTGGAAGTATTCACCCTCGACCTGTGAATTTTCTTGCTTCCCAGTGCGACGCAGCGCACTCTCGCACGAAGCAGTTTGGAGTAGCTTCTGATGAGGCCGTGCCCGTCGGCACTTGGCGAGATAGCAGTATGAAATTTGCGTCGTTGACAAGATTTTGCGCTGCATTCGGCGATCAGCCGCACATCGCGGCGCGCTCGCTACTTTCTTTGACGCTGTGCATCTCGCTGCATGCAGCGCCAGGCAGTGACGTGCACGCTGCGCCTCCTGCGCCGGTGGCGCTCGTAGTATTGGTCGAGGGTGACGTACAAGTCAGCCAATGGCCGCTCTCTCTGCATCAGACGGCTGCTATCGGCGAGACTGTTGTCCTCGCCAAGGGTGGCAAAGTTGCCTTGCTGTACCCGCAGGAAGCGCGTTTGTGGACGGTGCAAGGTCCTGGAAAAGTACGGGTCGCGGCGAAGGCTCCTGCGGCGCTGGACAAGCGTGTCCGCGTCGAGTCGCGCGCTCTTGCGGCGGTGTATCGCGAGGTTGAGGTTGGCAATGGCAACGTCGCGCAGGGCGCGCTCGTGTTGCGGGCGGGAACGCCGATCCGCATAACAGGCGCGAGGATGGGTCTGTGGCTGGAGCCACGAGGCGAATTGCAATGGAGTGCGCCGGCGTGGGCGCGGAAGTTCGAGGTGGAAGTCTCCCGAGCCGACGGCGTCGTGATGCAAACCACCACGGCGAGCGAGCCGCGGCTGCAGATTGCAGATCTTCAGCACGGGGCCGCATACAGTGTGCGAGTGGTGGCGACTGACGATGCTGGTCGTCGCCACAGCGACTCGGTTCGCTTCACCGTCGCCGACGAGTCGCGCGTGCGTGAGTTACTCGCTGCGCGCCCTTCCTCGGATGCCGATCCACAAGGTCGGGCGGCTTACGAGGCGCTGCTGACTGCGATAGCGGCAGCGGCTTGGCGTTAACTAAATTTGCGATTGTCGCGCCGCGCGCTTACATACCCTTCGCAGTCTTCTCTTCTAGCTGAGCAACATCGCGGAACAATCGCTGGCTCATCAGGCGCAAGAAGTCGAAGCCGAACTTCGGGTTTTGGAAGTAAAGCTGCTTGACTGAGTCGTAGCTAATGGTGAGCAGCTCGCCATCTGCTATGCATTCAAACGTCAGCGTCCGCTTGTTGTCGGGCGCAATTAGTCCCAGCTCGCCGATGACCTCACCCGGATTGACGACTTGTTCATTTTCACTGAGTCGATATCGTCCCGTCACGGTGAAGTACATCGCAGATGAGACATCGCCCTTGCTAAATATTTTCTCTCCAGCTCTGCACGCTCGCCTGCTCATGAAGGGTTTAAGCCACTCCATGTTCGCATTGCCGTCGGAAGCGACCCTGACTTTTTCGACGAGCTGCAGCATCTGGTAAAGGCGTATCGCATTCAGCGGCAGCAGAACGATATGTAGTAACAGTTGCGGATAAGCCGGTGCAAAGTATCCGTAGACAATAAAGACACAGTTAGCGCATAAACCGATGACCCGCAGAGGAATCATAGTTTTCATCGAGTAGGTCCCAAGGGTCAATAGAGCACCCAAGTAGCCCAGTGCATCGACCCAGCTGAGTGAGGTGATCATGCGCTATCCCTTTGGAACTTGACCTGTTGTACCAAAGCGCGCCGACCGAAATCGGGAATTACAGAACGCCCTTCGGAAAAGAAAGAACGAAGCAAACCCAGAGAACTACCAGCAGTACGAAACTCAGCGCGAATACAGCCAGGCGGTGCATCACGTTGTTGTAGGTGCAGTGGATGATGCTGTGAACGACGCGCAAGCCGAGGTAACACCAGGCGCCGATCACGAGCCACAGCGGTACGTACGATGCGGCGATCGCGCAGGCAACCAGCGCATAGAACAGCACCGGCGTCTCGAACAGATTGCGGAAGTTGTCCGCCGCCTGCACGTTCTCCAGGTTGGCGGCCATCAACTTGGCGGTGGCCACCTTCTGTGGATGCAGACGCTTCTGGCGCATCTCCTGCACGCGGCTGTACAGCATGCGGATACCGACAATGAATGTGAGCAGCACCATGCAAAGCGTGGCAAGCAGGAGGTTGTACGCGTTCGGTGTCATGTCAGTTACGCAAGCAGTCAATGGCGCTGATGCCATTGTTTCAACGATACGCCGTGTCGCTCCGTGCAGTGATGACATTTCGGCCGCAGCCGTTCGTCCGAAAGTGCCGACCTGTGCAAGCTACTCGAGAAAGCAGGTTGGGTTCTTGCACGGACACGCGGCAGTCACCGGAAGTACATGAAGGATGGCCGTACGGTGACGGTGCCGCACCCGAAGAAGGACTTGGGTGTCAGTCTAGTAAAAGCAATTCGGAAACAAACCGGGCCTTGAAGCACGGCGGCAAACCGCGAGAAATGGAGGAAGCAGTATGTTGTATCCAGTAGCAGTTGAAGGCGGTGACGCTGAACACGCGTTCGGAGTTGTAGTACCTGATCTGCCGGGCTGCTTTTCGGCAGGCGATACGTTCGAGGAGGCCCTTGTTAACGCGCGCGAGGCAATCGAGTTGCATGTGGAAGGGCTGCTCGACGCGGGCGAACAAGTGCCGGCGCCAAGCCCAGTCGACAAGCTCGTGGCGGACTCCGCTCTTAAGAGCTTCGTTTGGGCCTTCATCGATGTCCCTGCCGAGGCGCTCGACAACGCAGTGGAACGCGTCAACGTAACGATCCCGCGGCGTGTGCTGCATGCGATCGACCAGGCAGCAAAGCGTCGGCAAAAGAGCCGCTCCGCCTACTTGGCGGAAGCGGCGTTGTTCTTCGATCGTGTGCCGGTGATCGACCTTGTGCTGCCGACACCGCGAACACGCGCGGCGACACCAGTGGCGAAGCAAGCTCGGAAGACGATGAAGAAAGTCCACTCATAGGGTGCGACGGCTCTGCATGGAGCGATCATGGGGCCGATCCGCTCAAAGCTTCCGTCTGTTCAGGAGATTGCAATGAAGAAAAAAGTGGCCAAGGGATTTATTCAAAGATGGGAAAAAGCTGCCCAAACCATTACCGAATGGACTGGCAAGCCCGGGGTGTTCGGCGCAGCCTTGCTGATCGTCGTCATATGGGCCGCCACCGGTCCGCTGTTCGGGTTCTCGGATACGTGGCAGCTGGTCATCAACACCAGCACCACGATCATCACCTTCCTGATGGTCTTTCTGATCCAGCAAACGCAGAACAAAGACACGCAGGCGCTTGAGCTGAAGCTCAATGAAATCGTCGCCTCGATTGCAGGTGCCAGTAATCGCTTGATCGACGTGGAAAATCTGACTTCGGCAGAGCTCAAGATCCTGCACCGCCACTACTGCGAGCTTGCAGAAATGGCGAAAAAGGATTCTTCTCTGACGCAGTCGCACTCGATCGAGGAAGCCGTCGTGCGGCACAAGGAGAAAGAATCGAAGTGAGCGCACGAGCAGCGCTCTTCGCATCACCCTGCCCGCAGGTAGCGGGGCTCGGCGAAGATCGACGACAGTTCAACGCGCTTGATTTCCGGATGATCTGGCACCGCGAACAGCACGGGCGCGATCAGTTCTTCAAATAGTCCGCGCAGGCTGCGCGCGCCCGACTTGTACTCGACGGCCAGATCGGCAATCTCCTCGAACGCGCGCGGTGCGACCACGAGGTCGACACCCTGAACCTTGAGGATTGCCTGGAACTGGCGGTAGATGCAGTTGCGCGGTTCGGTCATGATGCGGACCAGCATGTCTCGCGACAAGTCGCGCAGTCGCGCGACGGTGGTGAGCCGCCCGCTGAACTCCGGGATCAGACCGAATTCGACGAGGTCGGTCGGTTTCACGCGTTCGTTCAGGCGCTCGACCATCCTGCGGTTGTGTTCTTCCGACGTGGAGACGAAACCGAAACCCTGGTTGTTCGACATGATCGCGTTGAGACCGACGAATGCGCCGCCGCAGATGAACAGGACGTGCGTCGTGTCGAGGTACTCGCCGCTCGCAAGGCGCACCGGCGCGCCTTCCATGATCTTAAGCAACGCATGCTGGACGCTTTCGCCTGACGGACCGCGATCCGAGGCGGCAGAGGCCGATTTGAGTTTGTCGATCTCGTCGATGAACACGATGCCGTGCTGGGTTCGCGTCACCTCGCCTTCGGCCTTGTCATGCAGGCGCTCGAGAATGGCCTGGATCTCATCATTGACGTAGCGCGACTGCGCGAGTGACGTGGCGTCTGCAGTCACGAACGGAACTTTCAGCAGGCGCGCGAGCGATTCGCAGAGCAGCGTCTTGCCGGTGCCCGTCGGGCCCACGAGCAGCACATTGCTCTTGGTGATCTCGAGCCCGGCCTCGCGCGACAACGCGAGCTTCTGGTAGTGCGCGTAGACGGCAACCGCCAATGTCTTCTTGGCTTCGTCCTGGCCGATGACGTACTGGTCCAGGTGACGCACGATCTCGCTCGGCGTTACGTGAGGATCCAAGGCATTCGTTTGAGGCGCGCTCATTTTTCGCGGTCGCTATCTCCGAGGTGAATTCGGAGAGCGTACGTCACTCAATCGCGCTGCAGTTTCGCTCCTACCTGCCTCCTCCGTGGCGTCGCACCACCCTGCTCTGAGCGGTGTGCGCTGTCAGCGAACTCGGCGATGCGCTAAAGCCAGATCGCCGCGACGATCCAAACGGCGGCCAACGTACCGGCGACCAAGCCGAAAGCTCGGTTGCGTCGCACAGGGTTCGCCTGGTCAGGCTGTGGCGCTCGCGTGTGGAAGCTCTGTACGTCGGTCTCGACGCGCGAGAGGTCTGACATTGCCGACCAGCCTGCCGCCCAAGGTGCAGACCACCGTGGAACGCCGCTCGTGCCGTTGTCATGTGTCGATTTCATTTTGCCCCTCCCAGGGTTCAGTTGCGCTCATTGGGACATACGGCGGACTTCGGCGAAACCCGCCAATCGGGCTAAAACGTGCCGAAAATTCATCACGCGGCGGTTGAACTTCGTGATCAGTGCCGCGGCAGGGAGGGTGGAAATCAACAGGGGACTGAGCGAGACTGCGCACGGTTGGAAGAGGGTCGCGCACGGCCTTGTGCGCATACCAAAATCAACTGCTGCGTCCGGGCGCAATGATTCATAATCATCTCGCGCAGCACGCGGGAGCGGTCAATTGAGTTACGTGGACTTGAAGCAAAAGTCTTTTCCATGGCACCGGCTGTTTCCGCTGCTCGATAAATTGCCGCTCTGGGCAAGCTACTTTCTCATCATCCTGTGCTCGTTTGGCATCGGCTACAGCCTCGGCAGCGCAAGGGCAAGCCTTACGAATCTGCGAGCCGACCATCGCACACTGGCGGCGTTGACCATCGCCGCATTGCTGTTCATTTTCTTTCTTGACCGCACGCTGCGCAATGAAGAGCGGCGCCGTGCGGAACGCGCGGAGCGGCTCAGAGTCAGCAAGGAAGCGGTTGCGATCGAGCTGCTCGACCCCGTCGAACCAAAGGTTCTAGACGAATTGGATCGGATCGCAGACTACAAGGGAGTCGACCGCGCAACTCTGATCCCCGCGATCCTTCAGCAGTACGTCGCGCGAAAATCGTTTGAGGAGGCTCTGCGCGAAGGCGCCGCGCTAGGCAAAGGTGCGTCGGAACATCCGCCCGGTTGGCACAAGACCTTGCCCGCGTGGCTGGAAACGTTGCCAGGATCGTTAGACGTAAAGTCGCGCTAAACACTCGGCGCGCGCTCGGCGGGGTGTCCGTCACCCGCCGCCAGACCGGCGTGGATCTTCTTCGATCGCAGAGCTGACTACCGTCCCGCCTGCGTCGAACATCACGACCAGCAGGCGCGTTTCGTTGCCGTCGAGAAAGCGCCATTCCCAGGCGGTCTCGCGTTTCAATGCGTACTTCTGAGTACGGCCCGGCGGGCCCAGCAGGTCGACCACGTCAGTCTCCCTTTGTCCGCGCGCAACGCGATTGAAATTTTCGCGCGTGAGGAGGTTTTCTCTGCCCTGATATCGGCCGTCGGCGTCGATACGAAGCAAAAGCGTGTGCGGCCCCTCGGGCCCAAGCGGATAAACCAGGCCCTTGCCGCCCGCGGTTTCACGCACTGCAGTCGGAGGGCCAAAGAGGCGGCGCACTTCCTGCTCGGTCGATAGCCCTTCTTTCAATTGTCCGAGCCGCACATCCTCGTACGCGCGTCCGCTGGGGTCGCAGGCCAGCAATGAAATCAGCGATGCGATCATCAATACTCCTTGCCACCCATGAGTTATCCGCACTTTCAGCTCCCAACTGAGTTAACCCAGGCACGTAGCGCAAGGGGCGGTGCCGGTTCGCAGACACACGCAAGCGCCGCGCCTGCGCCGCTCGAGTTCAAGGTGGTGGCCGCTGAAGCTCGCCCGGTCGGGCGTTCAGTCTTGTGCATCAGAAGCGGATAACGGCAACGACCCATGGTTTGCGTTGAACGGACTCGATGATGCACTTGGTGCGGCGCGCGCAATCTTGGTTGGGACAAAATGACGCAGGCTCCGCAACGGGCTGTGCGCCATTTTATTGTTCGCATACTGCGGCGGAGTACCATTTTCTCGGCCGCCCTCGCCGCGGTCAGGATGCCACGCACCTATGAGACTTGCCGAATTTATTCGCTTCGACATGGAAGGCAACCTGCCTCGGCAACACGAAGCCAAGCCATCGGTGTCGCATTGATGCTTGCGCGCGGGTTGACCGCTGCGTTGGTGAGCTGTGCGGTAGTTGTTTCGATCGTGTATGCGCAGGGGGTGCCTGCTCCGGGCGCGGCCGCCGCAGCCCCTGATATAAAACTGCAGGAGCCGAGCCGCGATGCGAGCCGTGTCTATGCACGTGCGAAAGGCTCGTTATTCCAGGTGCGGGTACTGACGGCATCGGGCCGTTCGCAAGCAACGGCGGGTTCGGGGTTCGTGGTCAGCAGCGACGGGCTCGCCATCACGAACTATCACGTTGTCTCCAAGCTCGTGCTTGATCCGAACCGCTACGTGGCGGAAGCCGTCAGTGCATCGGGCGAGCGCGATGACATCAGTGTGCTGAAGATCGATGTTCTGCATGATCTAGCGCTGATTCGCGTTGCCAAGCGGCGTGATTGGCCGCCACTGAAGATCAGCTCCAAGATTCTGCGACAAGGCGAGCGGCTTTACTCGCTTGGCAATCCGCTTGACCTCGGTTTCGCGATCTCCGAGGGTGCGTTCAACGGACAGATCACGCGACCTTATTACCCGCAGATCCTGTTTTCCGGTGCGATCAACTCGGGCATGAGCGGCGGCCCGTCTGTGGATGAATCGGGCGAGGTGGTTGGCGTGAACGTGTCGAAGCGGCTCGATGGCGAGCAGATCAGCTTCCTGGTGCCGGCGCAATACGTTGCCGCGCTGGTGCAGCAAGGGTCTGCCGTCACTGCCCAACCTTCGCAGCAAGAGTTCCGTAGCGAGATCGGCCGACAACTCACCACGCACCAAAGCATGATGGCTGATCAACTGCTGAAAGCTCCGCTTGCCACGCGCGCTTTGGGACCTTATGCGGCACCGATCAATGAAATGCAGGGGATCCGGTGCTGGGGCGACGATCCGAGCAGGCCGCAATTGAAGTATCACTATGCGCGCCTGCATTGCCAGACTGAATCTGTGGTTGGCGTCGAGGATGCGCTGCGCACGGGCTTCATCAACGTACGCCATGAATACTTTGCGACCGAACAGCTC
>Ga0136634_10000716_pt1 | contig 13726 bp, 13 predicted proteins | sample AntDrymUQ8332106_2_FD_104654 | JGI IMG/M metagenome (GOLD analysis project Ga0136634, IMG submission 104654) | Polar desert sand microbial communities from Dry Valleys, Antarctica - metaG UQ833 (21.06) | ecosystem: Environmental > Terrestrial > Soil > Desert | place: Antarctica: Dry Valley... | reverse complement strand
TACAATCATCATGTAAATATTGGCGTGGCGGTGGCGGTTGAAGAAGGTTTGCTTGTGCCGGTGATTCGTTTTGCTGATAGCAAATCCTTATCACAAATTGGGGCCGAAGTAAAAGAATACGCACAGAAAGCTAAAGACAAAAAACTACAACCAGCTGAGTGGGAAGGCAACACCTTCACCATTTCCAACCTGGGCATGTTTGGTATAGATGAATTTACGGCCATCATCAATCCCCCTGATGCCTGTATATTAGCCATCGGCGCAATACAGCAAATCCCGGTGGTTAAAAACGGAGCTGTAGTACCGGGGAACGTCATGAAAGTTACCCTGAGCTGCGATCACCGCGTAGTGGATGGTGCAACAGGCGCGGCTTTTCTACAAACACTCCAGGGTTTGCTGGAAGAACCATTAAGGATGCTTGTGTAATATTAACTACCGAAATGATTTAAATCCTGTTTCAAAAGAGCGGGATTTTTTTTGTCGATCATTGCCACATTCAATGTAAAACCGGTGAGGTCTTGTATGGTTCATAGAGGTACTGTTTTGCACGGTAAGGTTTTTGCATAGTTGTTCTAAACCTCATAAAAATGAAGAATAATCTATTACTCCCGGTTTTGATTTTATTAATGGTATCATTCAGCTCCTGTGAAGCGATAGAAGGAATTTTCAAAGTGGGCATGTGGGCAGGCATCCTTATTGTTGTTGCCATTGTTGCAGTGGTTATCTGGTTAATCAGCAGGTTCCGTCGTTGAAAAATTATCCGTTGCACCCAGTTCACAATTTCGATTCTGCCCAATAATTGGAATTTGTAACATCAACTGTTTAACATCTCAATGCTAACTAACAGAGAAAGAGCTTATAATCCTATTTTCGGATTGATACATTCATCACAACAAATATCCTATACACCTTTTGAAACATCAACTGGGCCTCGTAGTAGGAATGACAAGAAATGCACCGGAGAAAAAGACAGATTTGGATTGATCTGATTTAGTGAAGACACCGTGTTGCTCATCCCTGGTTGACGTCAGTAACCGCTTAAATTTTTATTGTTATGCTGAATGGAGTGGATAGGCAGCGAATTTTCAATGTCTTACATATCTTTACATGTAGTGTTAAAAAAATCTACAATACAGTTACTCCGGTTCCATTTTTCTATTTTCTTACTTCCTGTATTTCTATTTGCGCTTAGCCAGGTTCCAACAATTAACACATGGCACGCTATTTTTATATTTATCCTGTTACATTTTGTAGTCTACCCGTCCAGTAATGGATATAATTCGTATATGGACCGTGATGAGGAGAGCATTGGTGGCATTAAAAACCCACTGAAGCCAACAAAACAATTATTCTGGACAAGTGTTATCATGGATATGGCGGGTGTGGCATTGAGTTTAATGATCAGCAACTGGTTTGCAATCGGTATCGTACTGTACATACTGGCTTCCAGAGCGTATAGCTATAGAGGTATTCGTTTGAAAAAGTATCCCGTTGTCGGATACCTGACAGTGATGATTTTCCAGGGGGCCGTAACTTTCTACCTGGTATATCATGGATGTAGTGATAACAAAACCTTGAATGTACCAATGCCCGGAATGATTGCAAGTAGCTTATTGATCGGCGGATTTTATCCGCTCACCCAGATATATCAACATGAGGCAGACAAACGGGATCAGATTATAACATTGAGCTATCTTTTAGGATACAGGGGCACTTTCATTTTCACGGCCTTAATTTATATGTTGGCTATGGGTACATTATTCTATTATTTTCATAATATTTCTGAAGAAAATAAATTCTTTATCCTAGCAACTGCAATGTCGCCTATTATCGTATATTTTTTTAAATGGGCAATGCAGGTGTGGAAAGATACCAGTGCGGCTGATTATGAACACACCATGCGAATGAATATAATAGCCTCTTCCTGCACGAATTTTGCATTTCTTATCATACTAATAGGGAGATTATTTTGAGTAAAATTCTGTCCATAGGTACCGCAGTTCCGGCGTTTCGGCATGAACAGTCTTCCATCCTGCAGTTCATGCAACGGATTTATGCATTCAATGAAGGCGACAAGCGCAGATTGAAATTTCTGTATCACCAAAGCAGTATTGATACCCGCTATTCAGTGATCAGTGATTACAGCCGTCCATTACCAGAATGGAAATTTTATCCTTCTGCGGAGAATTTGGATCCTTTCCCATCACTTGAACAGCGAATGATCTATTTTCAGCGTTATGCGGCACCTTTATCGGTAGATGCTATCAGAAATTGCCTGGATGGAAAAATGCGTGATAAAGAAATAACTCACCTGATCACAGTTAGCTGTACCGGTATGAGTGCACCCGGATTGGATTTACAGGTGATGGAATTACTAGACCTTCCAAAAAATATTTATCGCACATCGGTCAACTTTATGGGTTGCTACGCTGCTATTCATGCCTTAAAAATGGCCGATGCCATTTGTAATAATTCCTCATCGGCCAACGTATTGATCGTTTGCACCGAGTTGTGTACCCTGCATTTTCAACGTGAAGCCACTATTGATAATATGGCATCGAGTTTATTATTCGGCGATGGCAGTGCCGCAGTGCTGGTGTCATCGGATGAACACAAAAGCCGGGGATTGCATTTAAGCAATTTTTATTCTGAAGTAATTCCGAAAGGAAAAAAAGATATGGCCTGGGAGCTTTCTTCTACTGGATTTCTAATGACGCTCAGCGGATATATCCCGGAATTGATAGAAGAAGATTTTGAACCACTTGTAGGCAGGTCGTTGCAGCATGGCAAAACTTCACTGGATCAAATTACCCATTGGTGTGTGCACCCTGGTGGAAAAAGAATCCTCGAAGCAATACACAAAAGCCTTCAGTTCAAAAATGGCGAATTGAGGAACTCCTACGATGTTCTACGACGTTATGGGAATATGTCTTCGCCAACCATATTGTTTGTACTAAAAGAAATGATGGATGAATTCAGTCAGCATCCTTCACAAAATGCCGTCGTCTATGGCGCTGCCTTTGGCCCCGGGCTTACAATGGAAACTTTTGTAGCTTCCCGGTAAAATGAATCTTTCCCAGCGTTCATACAAAAAAGAATTACTAGACCGCAACGATATTCCGTTTACCGATATTAAAAGGAATATGGAAGAATTGAATTTTATCAATGCACACCTGGGAGGCCATATTATTACTGTGGCCGGATTAAAAAAAATCCTCCGCTTTCACGCTTCTAAAACGGATTCCCCGGAAATTCTGATTTGCGAAATTGGCTGCGGAGGCGGCGATAACCTGAAAGCCATTGCCAGCTGGTGTACAAAAAATAATATTCAGGCAAGCTATATCGGAATTGATATCAACGCTGACTGCATTCAGGTTGCAAACTCGGCATGCGATGGGCTTCGGGCAAAATTTATTCTTTCTGATTATAAGCAGGTTGATTTTTCAAAAAAGCCTGCAATTATTTTCTCATCTTTATTTTGTCATCATTTCACCAACCAGGAGCTTGTTGATATGCTGCAATGGATGAAAAAAAACTCAACTATAGGATTTTTTATCAACGACCTTCACAGGCATACGATCGCCTATTATTCAATTAAATGGTTGTCCCGTATTTTTTCAAAAAGCTATCTTGTAAAAAATGATGCACCGCTGTCGGTCGCCAGGGGATTTACAAAACAGGAGTGGATGGCTCTTCTAAAAAGCGCTGAAATCACCCATTTCACCATTGATTGGAAATGGGCTTTTCGCTGGCTGATCGTTGCAATCAATACCGAAAAATATTCATTACCTCCGTTTCAAGCAAAAGCCTGAATATTTCATCTACATACGACGTTGCTATTATTGGCGGTGGCCTGGCTGGCCTGGCGCTTTCTATTCAATGTGCCCGTGAAGGATACAGTACCATTGTTCTTGAGAAAGATAAATATCCTTTCCATAAAGTTTGTGGTGAATACATCAGTTTTGAGTGCTGGAATTTTTTACAGGAATTGGGAATACCTCTGAGTGACATGCAACTTCCGATGATTAACCGCTTGATGATCAGTTCCCCGAATGGAAACTACATTGAGCATTCATTGCCGTTGGGAGGATTTGGCATCAGCCGCTATACCCTGGATCAAATGCTGGCTAACTTGGCTCAAAAAGAAGGCGTGGTGCTGGCTGAGGGAACAAAAGTAGCGGACGTTGTCTACCGGAATAATTCATTCATGATCTTTTCTTCGAAGGGTGAAACTGAAGCAGTGGTAGCGGCTGGCGCTTTTGGGAAACGAAGCAATGTGGATGTAAAGTGGAAACGGCGTTTTACCCTGGTCAAGCCAAATAAGCTGAATCATTACCTTGCCGTAAAATATCATATTAAAACCCCATTCCCCGACAACCTGATTGCCCTTCACAATTTTGAAAATGGATATTGTGGCATCTCAGGAATCGAAGACGGAAAACATTGTCTTTGTTACCTAACGAAAGGAGAGAATATAAAACGGAGTAACAACAATATCAGTTTGATGGAGGAATCGATTCTCATGAAAAATCCTTTCTTGGAAAAAATCTTTTCCCAAGCCGAATTTTTGTATGAATCTCCTTTGACGATTTCCAGGATATCATTCAATAAAAAATCACAGGTTGAAAATCATATATTAATGATTGGCGATGCTGCTGGCATGATCACCCCCCTCTGCGGAAATGGAATGAGCATGGCATTGCATGGAAGTAAACTGGCTTTTGAAGAAATCAATCAATTTTTGCAACGAAAAACGAGCCGGTTTGAACTGGAAACCCAATATACCCAACAATGGGAAAAACACTTTGGAAATCGCCTCCAAACCGGCAGGCTGATACAGAGGTTTTTTGGGAATGAAACTTTATCTAATCTTTTGATATCATCGGTTAAGCCCTTTCCGAAATTTATTACATATTTGATACGCCAAACACATGGCCAACCGTTTTAATCAACATGATGAAGAAGGTAGTATTTGCAGTAGTATCCATTTGCTTGTTTTATTTTTCACCAGCACAGAACTATCAGGCGATCCATGGTTCTTCATTTGCAGGAAGCCTCGGGATTTACAATAACCCTGCTTCTGGTATTCATTCACATTATAATTGGGATGTTACTTTACTCGGCGTTCAATTAAAATCGAGTACCAATGCCTTTAGTTCCACACAACCATTAATGAAACTACCTAAGGCAGATGTTTTTTTATCAAATGGCGATAAGCCTCGGCAACTCCATCTGAGCCAGGATCTACATGTCCTGAATGCCAACTTCAAATTAAATCAACGCAGATCCATTGCATTGGGCTTTAATACCCGGAACTATGTTCATGTAAAATCGAAAGATTTCAACTTTGTTGATACGATTACCTCTTTCAATAGTTTTTTGCAATTGAACAGACCGGACGCTCTCCTTGGCGGACGAGTTGTAAGTAACGCCTGGGCTGAAGCGTACGTGTCTTATAGTCAAATCATCCGAAATACGAATCTTGACCAATTAAGTGCGGGTATTACGCTCAAGGCCATTCGTGGAATTTCCGGAGTTTATCTCCAGGCAGACCGGGTACGGTTTACAGAAATTATGCAGCCTGGTATGTCTCCAACTTTCGTATTGACAGATCCAAATGGCAAATACGGATACTCTTCTAATTATGATAGGCTATTGGATGATAGATCATCTCCCAACGAAGCATATGATTTTTTAAGCTATACCCAAGGCAGCTTAGGTATTGACATGGGGGTCGAGTACCTGCTTAAAAATGACTATGCACCTCAATATGATGATGAAGTAGAGGAATTTGACTATAACTGGAAAATCGGCATCTCCATTCTTGATCTTGGCAGAAATTTTTTCAAACATGGAAAATATAGTCGTCAGTTTAACGGTGCACGGACCAATGTTTCTGAGATAGATATTGAAAATAAGTTCTCTTCCCCCGATAACATTCAAGATTTTTACGACAGTCTTGAAACCGTTGTACAACAATTACAGTCGCCGGCAGCGGAATTTTATATTTGGCAGCCAACCCGGCTAGTAATAAATGTAGACAAGTCCCTCCATGAAAATTTCTTTATTAATGGAGAACTGAGCATCAATTTTTTTTCCACTCAAAATGGAAAGGGGATTCATACAAGAGAGCTCAACTTTTTAACGGTTACACCCCGTTGGGAAACAGCACTTTTAGGTGTCTATCTCCCCGTTCAATTCAATACCCAGGGCCAGCTATGGATTGGTAGTGCATTTAAAGCGGGCCCGTTGCTGGTAGGCATTCATGACATTGGATGGTTATTTAGTAACAAAAAGGCTTTTAATGGTGGCGCTTACCTGGCACTGGTTGTTCGTAACTTTTTTTCTTCCGCTAAAAAAAGCAAGTCAGTAAAATATATGGAGTGTCCACCCCTTTTTTAAAGGACAGGGCAGCCCGCCCGTAGTTCAAGCGAAATAACTTTCAATATATCTTGAAAATTCAGAAACACGATCTACTTTTATTAAAAGATCGTCATATGAAATTAGCAGAAGCAAAGCAGCAATTTATTCAATCCTGGGGTTCGCTGGCGACGCAATGGGGCATTAATAAAACCATGGCACAGGTACATGCGTTGTTAATGTCTACCCCTGACCCGATAAACCAGGATGAAATCATGGAACAACTCAATATAAGCAGGGGCAATGTAAACATGAACATCCGCGAGTTGATCAATTGGGGGCTGGTCGAAAGGGTGATACTTACGGGCGAAAGGAAAGAATATTTTACCGCGGAAAAAGATATTTGGAAAGTGGCGAGACAGGTTATTAAAGAACGAAAAAAAAGGGAATTGGATCCACTGATAAAAACACTGGAGCAGCTACAGGATGTCGAGGGAGATAAACGTGATAAAGAGGTTCAACAGTTTCTTGCCACGGTTGAAGGAATTCAGAAATTTGCCCGGCAGGCCGATAAAACGCTCGACATTATGATTAAGGCAGAAGAAAATTGGTTTTGGGGAAATATGCTGAAGGTTTTCAAATAAATAAAATACCAGGATGCGTGAACCGGAATGCTAATTTAGCTGGTGAATTATCCTCAACGGTTTTAGAGTTTTATCATATATTTTGTTCAAAGAAAGTCAGGTAAAACGTTTTATGACTCGTTAAAACTTCATAGGTGATAGTTTGGCTCGCTCCAATGAATGAATTGATCTGGCACAATTTTGTTATCACTGGAATAGATAAGGCAACAGATATGAAAAATAAAAAAACACTGGTACTGGGGGCTTCAGATAATCCCTCCCGCTACAGTTACTTAGCAATTAACCGGTTAATAAAAAATGGTCATTCTGTTGTAGCAGTTGGCAGAAAAAAAACTGCAGTGGCGGGCGTTGAGATCGACAAGGAGAAAAAAGAATTCGATAATATAGATACTGTTACCCTATATCTGAATCCCTTCAATCAAAAAGAATATTACGACTATATCGTTTCGCTTAAACCCAAGCGCATTATTTTCAATCCCGGCACCGAAAACGAAGAATTGTACCAGTTGGCCGAAACTAATAATATTCAAACCATGGAAGCCTGCACCCTCGTTTTGCTGAGCACAGGTCAATACTGACTCCAACGTAAGTAAAACCTAGTATTCTCGGGAAGCACTCATCATCTGTAAAATATTCCATTATATCCATCGTTATTTAAGCAATCACAGCATCATTTAGTCTTATCCTTCGAAAAATATTTTTATCCAATTTATATCCAATGAAAAACCACTTCCTCCTGGGTTTTCTGCTGGCAATTTTTGCCAGTTCCATAACGTTTTCACAGGAAACATTCCTGAAAGAAAAAAATGGCCAAAAGACTTTATTATTTGCACATCTTCCTACAAAACAGGCCTGTAATGCGGCAGAACTTCAAAAAATAGCCTACTTAGGCCAATCAGAAAGCATTTCTCTAAAGCTTACCGATGACCTGACACTGTCGGGAGAAATTCTGGAGAATCTGACGACTTCTCCTAATGTACAAAAGGTAAGTGTCCGGCTTTCCAATTTCGGAAACGCTTTGTTGCATTTTTCTATTTTCACTCAACCAGATAATACAAATAAGATCATTGGAAGAATTATTCATCCTAAGCATGGTGACGCCCTGGTAATAGCGCAAGAGAATGGCAAGTATTATGTCACCAAACACAAAATGGAATTTTTTATGGTAGAGTAGAACTATCCTGCTATTGTTCCCTAATCCAATGTTTTATGAAAACTATTTTATCGATACTCCTGGCAGGAGTTATCACAATCGTTGCAAAAGCTCAAATACCGTTATTAAATAGCTATCCAAGTGCGCAGGCCACCATTTATCTCGACTTTGATGGCCACTACGTTCAGGGAACACCATGGAACTGGAGCGGACCTATTAATGCACAATCTGCTGCACTATCATCAGCCGAAATACTGACCATCTACAATCGGGTTGCAGAAGACTTTGCCATATTTAATCTCAATATAACTACTGACTCAACAGTTTACCTCGCTGCTCTTCCGACTTTAAGAATGCGCATCATCGTTACTCCTACCTCTCAGTGGTATGGATCCGCCGGTGGCGTATCTTTTGTGGCTTCATTTAATTGGGGCAACGAAACACCTGCCTGGGTTTTCAGTTCGCTATTGGGCAATAATGTAAAAAAAATTTCCGAAGCAATATCACATGAAGCAGGACACACACTGGGGTTACAACACCAAAGTATATTTGATACCAGTTGCAACAAAACCACAGAGTATTCCGGCGGGCAAGGCTCCGGCGAAATAGGGTGGGCACCTATTATGGGAGTTGGCTACTTTAAAAATCTCACCACCTGGTACAACGGAACAAGCGCGATGGGATGCACTTCTTTTCAAAGCGATATTGATGTCATTGCCGGAGCTCCAAACAATTTTGGATTACGTGCTGATGATCATTCCGATACACATGCTGGTGCATCTTCCGTAAATATTGGTGTTGCTTTTTCGGCAACCGGCATTATCAATAACTCTTCAGACCGGGATGTTTTCAAATTCGATCTTGGCAATACCAATAATTTCCGCCTGACTGCCATACCCCAAAATGTAGGATCAAGCAATGCCGGGGCGAATGTAGACATCAAGGTTTCCTTGCTCGATCAAAATGGGGATACCATTGGAAGATACAATCCGGCAGATCTTTTAAATGTCGGTCTGGATACCAATCTCATCGGCGGAACCTATTACCTGGTTGTGGATGGCGTAGCAAACGCTAATCTAACAGAGTATGGTAGCGTTGGATTTTACACGCTATCTGCCTCGGTATTGAATGTATTGCCTGTTCATCGGTTATCCCTAACGGGAAGGACCAATGCCGGAGAGCACCAGTTGCATTGGAATTATTATGCAGATGAAACTGTTAAGGAAATACATATCGAATCCTCAAGAGACGGTATTCATTTTGATTTTCTTACTAAATTATCTTCAGCAACCCGAACGTTGTCATGGAAACCGCTCGACAACCAGGCTATGCATTACCGGGTTAAGATAATCACTGCAGCAGATGAACGCAGCTATTATTCAAACATTATTGTAATCCGGAAACCGGTATCCGGACAACCCATAGATGTAATCAGCCGTATCATCAGCGATCACATCAGACTCAATGTTGACAAAAATTACTCCTACCAGTTATTGGATGAAACCGGCAGATTGTTACAACAGGGAGTACTACAGCAAGGATCCAATCAAATACCTGCTTCAACATTCAAAAATGGTATTCTTTTTCTACGTCTGCAGTACAATGCTGAAACATATACCGAGAAGTTCATAAAACGATAATCAATACACTATTTGGACACAACTGGGTTTTTCGTTAAATTCGAAAAACCCATTATTTATGTTATGGAGAAGATTTAATGGCGACCCGATTGAATTGCCCATCATCCAGGCAGTTGAAAACGCAATCAAACGCGAAACACAACAAGGTTACCGCCTCAAGGTTTGCATCGGCACAGACTCCCAGGTAAAAGGTGCTGAAACAGAATTTGCTACCGTAATTGTTTTTCTGCGTGAAGGCCATGGTGGCTTTATGTTCATTCACAATGAAAAGACCCGGCAATCTTACAGCATTAAGGAACGAATGTTGGTGGAAGTAGCAAAAAGCATCGAAATCGCTTACGAATTGTGCAATCTTTTTACACGCTATGATGTTGATATGGAAGTTCATGCTGACATCAACACAAACCCGCATTTTAAGAGCAATGATGCTTTGAAAGAAGCGATGGGTTACATCCTGGGTATGGGCTTTGCCTTCAAAGCAAAACCGGAGGCTTTTGCCAGTAGCAGTTGCGCGAATAAGGTGGTGAACTAGATACTGGATGCTGGATACTAGATGTTGGTTTTGGATCTGATGTCCAGTATCTCGCATCCAGTTTCCAGTATCAATATTCCTTATTGCACTCATCAATAAACTGCAGCATTTTATCTCTTCCCTGTTTTTTCACAGCACTCGTTACAAAATGTTGTGGCAAAAACTGCCATGTCTTCCGCATTTCATCTAAAAAATCCTTTACATTTTTACTGACGATTTTCTGAGTTTCTTTGTCTGCCTTGGTAAATGCCAGACAAAAAGGTATTTCCCATTTTCCCAGCTGATTTACAAAATCAAGATCTATTTTTTGAGGTTCATGACGGCTATCGATCAGGATAAACACATTCATCAGATTTTCCCGTTTCCGAAGATAATTTTCAATCATTTGCTCCCAGCGGTTTCTGGAATTTTGTGATACTTTGGCAAAACCATATCCGGGCAGATCTACCAAATACCAACTCATCCGGTCGCCGCGTGCAGAAGAGGAGGATGACGTTGAAATTTCAAAATGATTCAGAAGTTGTGTTTTGCCCGGCGTACCCGAAGTTTTAGCAAGTTTATGATTGTCGCAAAGCATATTGATGAGGGATGATTTGCCCACATTACTGCGGCCAATAAAAGCATATTCGGGTTTATCTGGTTTGGGACACTGTGTGTATTCAGGACTGCTGATAATGTATTTCGCGGAATGGATGATCATGCGTGCAAGATAAAATAACCGGGGCAGACCGGGTTAACTGTGTCAGACGCGGAGCGTCATACACTGTAACCCGATCTGACGATCCCCCGTCTGACCGCCGAAGAAGGCTGCCATCCCCAAATACATTCATAAAACAGCAGTATAACATACCGCCTGTTCGGTAGTGCTAACTCTGGCTTAACTTCGCGTTCCATGTCTAAATATTCACATGATACCATTGTTCCTTACCAGCATTCCGGGCAAAGTAAAAAAGACCAGGTGGCCGGTATGTTCGATCAGATCGCGTTCCGTTATGATCTTCTCAATCGTTTTCTGTCAGGAGGTATCGATATATATTGGAGAAAACAGGCCATTAAAGAATTAAAAAAGGTTCAGCCGCAAACAATTTTAGATGTAGCCACCGGAACTGCCGATGTTGCCATTATGAGTTGGAAATACCTTCGTCCAAAAAAAATAATTGGCATAGATATTTCAGAAGGGATGCTGAAGTTGGGCCGGGCGAAAATTGCCAAGTTGTTGTTAAGTAACCACATAGAGTTAAAAAAGGGAGATAGTGAGGCAATAAGTTTTCCAAACAATACGTTTGATGCCGTGACTGTCGCCTTTGGCGTACGTAATTTCCAGGATCTTGAGAAGGGTTTGCACGAAATGTATAGAGTACTGCGGCCAAATGGAAAAGTAGTGGTCCTGGAATTCTCTAAACCAAAACAGGTAGTTTTCAAAGGACTTTATAATTTGTATATGAAAACCATTTGCCCGGGCATTGGCAAATGGATAACTAAAAACCGAGAAGCATACCAATATTTACATAACTCAGTAAAAGCATTTCCCGAAGGCGAAACATTTCTACATATTTTACAACAAGTTGGATTTTCGGAAACCTCATTAAAAAGGCTGAGCTTAGGAATATGTACAATCTATTGCGGAAGAAAAAAGACTGGTTAATAAATTTTGCAGTGATCCTTACCATTCTGGTAGCAGGAAATCCTGTCATTGCGCAACTTCGCGAAATTCATCTCCCCGATCACGACGAGAAAAAATATTATCTTGGAATAGGTCTTATTTATAATACCGCGCGTTTCCAGGTCAGTCAACATCCTGTCTTTTTGCAACACGATAGCGTATTGGTATCAAGCCCTGAAAATAGCGGCGGATTTGGGCTGGCAGGGATGCATACTTACCGGCTATCGCGACGATTTGAAGTCAGGGCTATATTTCCTCAATTGATGTTTTCATATAAGAACATTACCTACAATTTAAAATATCCCGATGATTCAAAGGATGAAAAAATTGAAATGACCAAGAAGGTGGAGTCTATTCTGGTTGGCTTGCCCATTCACCTTAAATTCCGATCTGACCGCATTGATAATTTCCGGGTCTATATGTTTGGTGGGGTGAAATTCGAATACGACCTGGCTTCCAATGCCCGAGCCAAACGAGCTGAAGAATTGGTGAAGTTGAAAAAAATTGATATGGGAATAGAAGCAGGTATTGGCTTTAATTTCTACTTCCCTGTTTTTATTCTTTCCCCGGAAATAAAGATCAGCAATGGGCTCATCAATAGCCATAGCCGCGATCAAAATCTAAAATTCTCCAGCGTGGTGGATAAACTTAATTCGAGGATGGTTGTGTTTTCATTAATATTTGAAGGATGATTCGATGGTGGAAGTATGAGGTCTGACGTCTGAGGTTAATGTCTTGTCCAAAAAAAAGTAGGCCTCAAATAGACAAGATTTTTTTGTTGCAACCGATTAATCACCCGCTGTTTGCCTTAAATCATACATCTTACTTCATACTTTCAACTTCACACATCCAGCTTCATACAATACATCTTTCAATAATCATATTCTCTCCTGAACATATTCATTCGCAAAGCAGCAGTAACCAGGCTGGTATTACGGTCTACGGAAGGTAGTTCCGTGGATTTCCAGCGGCGGATGAGAACAGAAAAATCGAGGAAAATATTTTCTTTGGGCTCGTACGAAATCAACAATTGTGCATTGACACCGGTTGCAGTTACACCACTGGGTATGGTATATCCATAATCTACCGAACGCGTGGTACTCAGTTTAAAAATATTACCTCCGAAATTAATTTTTGCTGTATCAAGGCCTTGTCTCCACACAATCAATCTGGCTGCGGCTGTCCATTTACGATGAGGCTGATAACGTATCATACCGATTGCCTCCATGAAATTAGCACCCAATGGATGAGCCAGGGGCTGATTATAATGCGAATAGTTAGACACGGAGTCGCGATGTGAATAAGAAAACGGCCGGACCCAGTTCAGTTCTCCCTGTATATCGAGATTTTTAATTTTGAAGACATCTATATATTTCCCGCCCAGCTGAATCCCGAATTTATTACCCCACCAACCTTTTCCAGCTCTGACTTCTTTAAGGGCAAATTCATCCAACATCCATTGCCCGTAAAATTGAAGTTTTTTTGCAATGTTTGCTTTGAAGTCGAAACCGGCAATGGCATTGTCGGCGCTTCCATTGTTGTGTTCTGCCGACCGGAGAAAGATAACAGGATTTAAATACCCAAACTCAAAGCGATTTTTTCGGCCAAACACCACTCCTTCAAATAACCCAATATTGAGCCACCGGGTAGCATTGATACTGAGATGATGCATGGTTGCATATTTTTTTTCAAGTAAATTATCACCACCACCTTTTCTAAATTGCGGAATCAGCT
>Ga0136634_10000715_pt1 | contig 13739 bp, 11 predicted proteins | sample AntDrymUQ8332106_2_FD_104654 | JGI IMG/M metagenome (GOLD analysis project Ga0136634, IMG submission 104654) | Polar desert sand microbial communities from Dry Valleys, Antarctica - metaG UQ833 (21.06) | ecosystem: Environmental > Terrestrial > Soil > Desert | place: Antarctica: Dry Valley... | reverse complement strand
CGCCACCCACACCCCGGGCACGCTCGTGGCTCCCGTGCCGTCAGCCGTGACCCAACCGTCGGCCTCGACGAGGCAGCCCAGAGCGACCAAGAGCTCGGCGTTCGGCACGAACCGTGGCCGCACGAACACCGCCGACCGCTCCACCACACGGCCGTTCGTCACCTCGAGGCCACACAGCTCGTCGTTCTCCACCACCACCCGCGTCACGAGGCCCTCGACCACCCCGACCCCTCCCGCGCTGAGCTGTTCGTGCTGCCCCTCGGTGAGGTCGGTCGTGTGAGCGAAGTAGACGACGTCGCTGGACCACTGCGCGATGAGCAGGGCATGGGCGACCGACTCCGCTGACCCGCCCAGCACACCGAGCGGCTGGTCGGCTACCTCGTAGCCGTGGCAGTACGGGCAGTGCAGTACGTCGCGACCCCAGCGCGCCCACAACCCGGCGACGTCCGGCAGCTCATCGCGCAGACCCGTCGCGACGACCAGCCGCCGGGCGCTCAACCGGTTCCCGTTCTCGAGGAGGACCTCGAAACCTTACTCGGCTGTCCCCGAGACTGCGGACACGGTGCCGATGAGAAGCTCGCCGCCGTAGGTCGCCACCTCGGCACGCCCTGCGGCGAGGAGGTCACGCGGCGGCAGGCCGTCACGGGACAGATAGCCGTGCATGTGCGCGGCGGGGGCGTTGCGCGGTTCCCCGGCATCAACCACCGCCACGCTGCGGCGCGCCCTGGACAGAACCAGCGCCGCCGAAAGGCCGGCCGCACCGCCGCCGATGACCACCACGTCGTACCCGCCCATATCAGCGACACTGCGCCCGCAGGTCCCCTCTGGCAACCGGCGTGGCTCCCGGCCTAGCCTGTGCGCCCAGCAATGCGGCATTTGGCCGGACTCGCAGTGGCCGGTGGCCCGTTCCTAGAGGTGGTCACTTGGCAATCCCGGCCATCTGACCGGGGTGAGCAAACCCAACTCCGACCACGCTCAACAGCAGAAACCACCTCTGTGAGAGCGAGACCATCATGAGCGTCGACATCCACCCCACCAGCCACCGGCACGACACCGCTACGTCGTCCACCGAGCCGAAGTCAGGGCCGGTGGGCCGCATCGTCGCCGGGTCGTTGGCCGCCGGCGCCGTGGCCGCTCTGGTCCTCAGCCTCGTCGTCTTCGCCGGCGGCACCGAGAGCGTCATCACCGGCTCGATGCTCACCGGCTTCGGGTTCGGCTGGGCGCTGATCGCAGCGCTCACGAGTCGTTACACCACCCGGCCGCAGCGGTGGGCGCTCGTCCCCGCGGGCTTCATGGGCGCCACCGGCCTCGCCCTGGTCGCGCTCACCCCCGGATATGACGCCATGACCTGGCTGAGCTGGGTGTGGCCGCCAGTCGTGCTGGCGATGGCGGTGTGGATGTTCGTGCAGGTCCGTAGGTCCGTGACCGGCCCAGGACGCTGGATGCTCCTCCCCGTCGTGACCGTCCTTGGACTCGCCTCCGTCGGCGCCACCTTTGAGAACCTTGCGGAGCGCAGTGACCAGGGCACCTACCCCGCCCCCGGCGAGAGCTACCAGGTCAACGGCCACCGCATGCACCTGAACTGCCACGGCCACGGCGGCCCCACCGTGCTGCTCTCCAACGGCCTCGGGGGAACCTCCGCCACCTGGGCCAGGATCGCCGGCCCGATCGGCCAGAGCACCCGGGTCTGCGCCTACGACCGACCCGGCCAGGGCTGGAGCCAAGCAACCACACACCCCCAAGACGGTGTCGCAGCGGCCAAAGACCTGCACACCCTGCTCGCCACGGCCGGCGAGACCGGCCCCTTCGTCCTGGTCGGACACTCCACCGGCGGCACCTACGCCATGACCTACGCCCACCGGTACCCCGAGCAGGTCGCAGGCCTGGTGCTCCTCGACAGCTCCAGCCCCTACCAGCACACCTTGGTCGCCGCCTACCCCGGGCAGTACGCCATCATGCGCCGCGGACTCGCGCTGCTGCCCACCCTGGCCCGCCTCGGTCTGTCCCGACTGGCACCCGCCCCGGGCTTGCCCACCCGCGCGGGTGCTGAGGTCCAGGCGCTGACCTCGACAGCGAAGTCCGCCCGAAACGGCCGTGACGAGATCTCCGTTGCCCCCGACGTCTTCGCCCAGGCTCAAGAGCTCACCACGCTGGGCGACCGTCCGCTCGCGGTACTCACCACGTCCGCGTCCCTCACCGGCACCGGCTGGGCAGAGGCCCAGGACCAGCTGGCGGCGCTGTCGACGAACCGCGTCCACCGCACCGTGGACTCCACCCATGCCGGGCTCATCGAGGACGAGGCGCCCGCGGCGGTCTCGGTCCGCGCCGTCAACGAGGTCCTCTCCGCAGTCCGCACCGGCACCCCCATGGAGCAGAAGTGACCACACGCCTACCCGGCAACGCACCCGACCGAACCAGCCCCACCCCAACCCGAGGAGTTCCGATGTCACACAACATCCACCCCCAGCCCGCGGCCCCCACAGCCACCCACCACGGCCAGCACCCCGCACCACATGCCGAAGCAGCCCATGAGGACAACGGCCCCAAGCAGTCCTGGGCGCTGCTCGCCGTCGCCCTGGCCGCCCAGATCCTTGTCGTCCTCGACATCTCGGTCGTCAACACCGCCCTGCCCTCCATCGGCAGCGCCCTGCACCTCGAAGGCAGCCAGCTGCAGTGGTTGGTCACCGCCTACCTGATGATGTCTGGCGGCGGCCTCCTCCTGGGTGGCCGGATCGCGGACCTGCTGTCGCGCCGCCGGGTGTTCCTGACGGGGCTGAGCCTGTTCACCGTCGCCTCCCTGGTCAGCGGGTTCGCCGACTCCGGCAGCCAGCTCATCGCGGCGCGCGCCGTACAGGGTCTCAGCGCCGCACTGCTCACCCCCTCAGCGCTGTCGCTGATCATGACCACCTACGCCGGCACCCAGCGCAAGACGGCACTCGCCATGTGGGGTGCTGTCGGCAGCCTCGGCGTGGCAGCCGGAGTCCTCCTGGGAGGCGCGCTGACCACCTGGGCCGGCTGGGAGGCCATCTTCTGGATCAACGTCCCCATCGGTGCACTCGCCCTGCTCGTCGGACGCCACATCATCGCCAAGGACACCACTGCGCGGCCCAATGTTCGCGACTTCGACCTCCCCGGCGCCGCGACCGTCGTCGGCGGGCTGGCCGCCCTCATCTACGGGATCTCCGGCACCGAGACCCACGGCTGGGTCTCCGTCCAGACCGTGACCTCGCTGGCCATCTCAGCGGTCCTGCTGGGCGCGTTCCTCAAGCTCGAGCAGCGCGCGGCCAAGCCGCTGTTCCCACCGCACATCTGGAAGCTCCAGGCCCTGGTCTCGGGCACCACGGTGATGCTCGGCGTGACCGGCATCCTGGTCGGCACCGTCTTCTTGACCTCGATCTTCCTCCAGACCGTGCTCGCCTTCTCCGCCCTGGAGACCGGGCTCGCCTTCCTGCCGTTCGCGTTGGCGATCACCGCCGGCACCCTGGTCGCCAAGCACATGCTGGCCCACGTATCACCGCGGATCATCGCCACCATCGGCCTGCTGATCGCCGTCGCCTCCTCCGTGTGGCTCTCCACCGCCGGCAGCAACGCACACTTCGCGACCGACGTCCTCCCCGGCCTGTCCGTCTTGGGTCTCGGTGTCGGCATGGTGTTCGTGCCCGTCTCGGTGACCTCGATGGCCGGCATCCCCGCCTCCCACGCCGGGGTCGCCTCCGGGTTCCTGATGACCGGCCACGAGATCGGCGCTGCCCTGGGTGTCGCCATCCTGTCCGCGGTCGCCAGCAGTGCCGGCTCGCTGGTCACCGCGTCCGGTGCCGCTGACGCCTTCTCGGCCGGGTTCATCGGTGCCGCCGTCATGGGTGCCGTCTTCGCGGCCTTCGCTCTGCTCCGGATGCCCGGCACCCGCATCGCTGGCGGCGGTGGCCACATGCACATGCACTGAGGGCTGCCGCCAGCCACCGGCCTCCAGCGCCGTCCGCGCTGGGGCTGGTGCCTCAGGGTGGTCGGGAGGGCCACGCAAAGGCACGCGAGCGCTAGCCCTGACGGTGCTGCAGCCACGGCTTACGAGGGCTAGAGCATTCGGACCAACCCCACCTCAGCACCGCGCCGTCTGCCGATGACTCCTCACCGCGCTGGCGGCAGATCGAACCATTCCGTCAGCCGTCCGCATCCAGCGGGTCGAGGAAGCGGCAGGACTCGACTCGACCCGGTCAGGGGCGCTCGACTCGTTGTCACACAGCCGTCACATAGAACCGTTCCTGCGGGTGCGCCCCAGTGCCGATCAGTGCGTCCTGCGACCACTGCAAGGGCCTGGCCGCCGGCACTGTGTGGCCATACGATGAGGCGCCTGGGCGGTGAACGCGCAGGTCAGAGCTCTGATTGAACCCCTGCAAGGAGTTGACGTGCCATCACGACCCGCTGGACCTGGTTGGTGCCCTCATAGATCTGGGTGATCTTGGCGTCGCGCATCATCCGCTCGACCGGGTAGTCGCGGGTGTAGCCGTAGCCACCGAGGACCTGGACCGCGTTGGTGGTGACCTCCATCGCCACATCCGAGGCGAAGCACTTCGCTGCGGCGCCGAAGAAGGTCAGGTCCGCATCGTTGCGCTCGGACCGACCAGCGGCGGCGTAGGTGATCTGCCGGGCGGCTTCCACCTTCATGCCCATGTCGGCGAGCATGAACTGCAGCCCCTGGAACTCCGCGATCGCCTTGCCGAACTGCTGGCGCTCCTTGGCATAGCCCAGCGCGTAGTCCAGCGCCCCCTGCGCGACCCCGACCGCCTGGGCAGCGATCGTCACCCGGGTGTGGTCCAGGGTCTTCATCGCGATGGAGAAGCCGGTCCCCTCCGCGCCGATCATCCTCGTCGCCGGGATCCGGACGTTGTCGAGGTAGACCTCACGTGTGGGTGAGCCCTTGATGCCGAGCTTGTTCTCCTTCGCGCCGAAGGAGACGCCCTGATCCGCCTTCTCCACCACGAAGGCAGAGATGCCCTTGCTGCGGGCCTCGGGGTCGGTGACCGCCATCACCGTGTAGTACTCCGACTCCCCCGCGTTGGTGATCCAGCGCTTCACCCCGTTCAGCACCCAGTGGTCGCCGTCCTTGACCGCCTTGCACTTCATGTTCAGCGCATCGGAACCGGCGTCCGGCTCGGAGAGGCAGTACGAGAACCCGCCCTCACCGGCGGCGAGCTTGGTGAGGTACTTCTGCTTCAGCTCCTCCGAGCCGGAGATCTGCACCGGGAGCGACCCCAGCTTGTTCACCGCCGGGATCAACGAGGAGCTCACACACGCCCTGGCCACCTCCTCGATCACGATCACCGTGGCCAGCGCGTCAGCCCCGGCGCCGCCGTACTGCTCGGGAACGTGCGGCGCGTGGAAGTCAGCCGCCAGCAGTGCCTTCGCTGCCTCCTCGGGGTAGCGCGCCTCCTCGTCGACAGCTGCGGCGAAGGGGGCGATCTTCGCGTCCGCGACGGCGCGGACCGCCTCGCGGATGGCCTGGTGCTCCTCGGACAGCGCGTACAGGGGAAAGTCGGTCATGCTCTGACCATAGATCGTCTACGGGACCGCACGTCCCGAGCGCTGGAGGTGTCCATCACGACCGGGACCCGTCCGGTCTGGATCCAGGCAGCCTGGGAGGGCATCGCGGGTTCGACTCGTGGAGGCCGTACGCGGTCACGGAGGACCTTGGACCAAGCGCTTCGCGCCCGAGACAGCCGGCTGAACGGTTGCGTGAGGTCACGCAGTAGTTTGAGGCATGGCTGACTGGCAGAACCTCGGGGCCGTCGACCTCATGCTCGACGAGTGCACGACCTGGGCCGTGGTCGGGCTGTCCGGCAACACCAGCCGTACGGCGTACCGGATCGCCTCCCTGCTGCAGGGACGTGGCAAGAAGATCGTGCCGATCCATCCGAAGGCACCGGTCGTGCTCGGCGAGCAGGGCTATGCAACCCTGGCCGACGTGCCGTTCGAGATCGACGTGGTCGACGTCTTCCGCCGCTCGGACGCCGCGGGCCAGTTCGCGGACGAGGGCGTGGCCGTGCACGCCAAGGGCGTGTGGTTCCAACTCGGCGTCATCGACGAGACAGCGTTCGACCGCACCGCCGCCGCAGGGGTGCCGATGGTGATGGACACCTGTCCCGCGATCGAGTGGCGGCGGCGTGGTTGACCTGCCTCCGGGTCGCAACCTCGTGCTGCGATCCGGACCGGGAATTCCCGAGGGGCTCGAAGTTCCGGCTGCGGAGATCGTCGAGCAGTTCTCGAAGTCCTCAGGTCCCGGCGGCCAGTCGGTGAACACCACCGACAGCCGGGTGGAGGTCGTCTTCGACGTGTCATCCTCGACCGCCCTCACCGACGTCATGCGCGAGCGAGCAGTGCGCAACCTCGGGTCGGACCGGATCGTGGTGACGGCCTCGGAGCACCGCTCACAGCACCGCAACCGGGTCGCTGCCCGCCAGCGACTGGCCGACCGCCTGCGTGCCGTGCTGGCACCACCGCCCCTACCCCGGGTGCCGACCAAGCCCACCAAGGGCTCCCAACGTCGTCGGATCGAGGGCAAGAAGCGCAGGTCTCAGATCAAGTCGATGCGCGCGCGGGTGCGCGACCACTGACTCTGCGCGGGCCCAGGGCTCGCTACTCCACGGTCAGGATCCGGGCGCCACTGCCCTCCTCGGCCAGGTGGTCCTCGTCGTTTCGCAGGGAGCACGACCTCAGCGAGAGACAGCCGCACCCGATGCACTCGTCGAGGGTGTCGCGCAGCTTCTGCAGCTGTGCGATCCGATGGTCGAGATCCGTGCGCCAGCCGCGGGAGAGCCGGGTCCAGTCCCGTTTGGTCGGCGTCCTGCCGGCAGGGAGGGTCCCGAGCGCGCGCCGGATCTCCGCCAACGGGACACCCACCCGTTGCGAGGTTCGGATGAAGGCGACCCGGCGCAGCACGTCACGGGTGTAGCGGCGCTGGTTGCCGCCCGTGCGCCGGCTCTCGATGAGGCCCTCGCGCTCGTAGAAGTGCAGCGCCGAGATGGCCACTCCAGATCGTTCGGAGAGCTCACCGGGTGTCAGCAGTCGTGTCCGCTCCATTTGACCTCAACCATAGTTGAGGGTGTTGGCTTCGAGCATGACGATGACCACCCCGCCTCGGCAGGCGGAGCGCGCCCTGGACCACGAGCACCGGTCGATCACCCTCGGCCTGCTGGCGCTCGTGACGATGTTCGCCTTCGAGGCGGTGGCCGTCAGCCTGGCCATGCCCAGCGTCGCCCGGGAGCTGCACGGCGAGACGCTCTACCCGATCGCGGTGGTCGGCCTGCTCACCGCAGCCATCGTCGGGATGGTCGTAGGCGGGATCTGGAGCGACGCGCGCGGTCCCGGTCTGCCGATCACCCTGGGCGGGCTCGGGTTCGTGGCCGGCCTGCTCGTCTCGGGGTTCGCCGGCACGATGGAGATCCTTGTCGCGGGCCGGCTGCTCCAGGGGCTGGGCTGTGGTGCTGCGTTGACGGCCATGTACGTCGCCGTGGCCGACGCCTATCCCGCACGCCTGCGGACCCGGGTGTTCTCGTTGTTCGCCACCGCCTGGGTGGTGCCGTCGATCGCTGGCCCGTTCGTCGCGGGCGCTCTCGTCGACGTGTTCGGCTGGCGCTCGGTCTTCCTCGTCGTCGCCGGCTTCGCCGCCGTGAGCACGTTGGTCGTCCGGGCCGGGATGGGCCGGCACCTGGTGGCGCGCACCGCGCCGATCGTGTGGGGACGTCGGCCGGTCCACGCCGTGGCGGCGGCCCTCGGCGTCCTCGCCCTGCACCTCGCCGGACTGGGCAACGGACTGGGCAACGGACTGGGCTCCGGACTGCTTCTCGTGGGCGGCCTGGTGGTCGTCGCCCTGTCCATGGGAGCGCTCCTGCCGCAAGGGACTGCGCGTGCAGAACCCGGGCTACCCGCTGTCGTCGCCGCACGCGGCGTCTTCGGGGGCGCGTTCGCGTGCGTCGAGATGTTCCTGCCTCTCGTCCTCCAGGGCGAGAGCGGGCTCAGCCCGACCGTGACCGGCCTGGTGATGATGGTCGGGGCACTCGGATGGACCGCGGGCTCGTCGTACGCCGGGAAGCAAGGCCGTCCGGAGAACTTCGACGGGCTGCTGCGCGCCGGAGCGCTCACCCTGCTGGGGGGCGCCGTGATCACCATGGCCCTGGTGCCGATCGCCCACCAACCTGTCACGGCTGCACTCATCGCCACCGCCGGTTTCACCTTGATGGCGGTCGGGATGGGCATGGCCACACCGCTGATGTCGACCCTGGCCCTCGACCTCTCCCCCGTCGGCCGTCAGGGCGAGAGCGGTGCGGCGATCCAGATGGGCGATGCGCTCGGTCAGAGCATCGCGGCCGGACTGGTGGGTGCGGTCTTCGCCCGGTGGTTCCTGCTCGACCAGGGCACGTCATACCTCGCTGGATTCGGCGTGGCCGTGCTGCTCGCGGCGCTCGCGATCGTCCTCACCCGGCGTTGCATGACACCTCACCAGGACTGACCGAACGGAACCTTCTTCGCCTGCAGCGGCCCCTCCAGGGTCGACCGCTGCTCGAAGTCCGCGCTCTTGAGCCCTCGCAGCACCGCGCTCTGTAGCTGCCGACGTGTCTGCTGGGGATCGTCGGCCAGGGCCTTGAGGAAGAGATAGGTGAACGCCCCGTTGGCGCGGTTGTCGAAGTCCGCGTCGGCGGCGGTCTGCTCCGGCCGGCAGGCTGCGTAGAGCACCGGCTTCGAGCCGCTTCCACTCGTCCTGGTCAGCTCGACCAGCGGCTGCCGGTCCACGGTGCGGGTGGAGGTGGCCCGAAGTGAGCGGGCGCGCTGCAGGCCCTTGGGCGTCGGTGGCGGCAGGAACCGCGGGCGCCGCCCCAGCAGCATCGCCTGCTGGATGTCATCGAGGTCCTTCAGACCCGTTCCGCTGTGACAGGTGTCCAGCAACACCTCGAGCAGGACTCCCTGGGGCAACGTCTCGAACAGGCACCGCAGCTCGTCGTCCACGATCACGGTCTTGCGGTCCCAGTCGTCGCCGCCCTGCTTCAGGTCGTAACAGGCGAACGCCTCGTCGAGCCCGTCCTCCTCGTCCTGGCTGCCCGCCTGGGTGGGCACCTGCGTCCCGTGGCTGGAGAAGCTGAACACGACGTGGTCACCGGGCTTGGCCTTTCCCGCCATGCTCGTCAGGGCGGCCATCACCTTCTTCTTCGTCGCGTCTCGGTCGCGGAGCACCGTCACGTTGCGTGCCGTGAACCCGAACTTCTTCAGCGCCTTGGAGATGTCGTTGGCGTCATTGACGCAGCCGCTCAGCCAGCTGCTCCTCGGCAGTGTCCTGAACTCGTTGATCCCGACGCAGAGCGCGTAGCGAGCCATGAGTGTTCCTTCCTTTCGTGTTGGTTCGCGGGCGTGGGGCATCAGGACCTGACGAGGATGGCGTCAGGACGGGCGTAGACAATGAAGGACAACCAGGTGGCGTCCCCGGCCTTGCGGGTCGCCTCCCGGGCTCGGGCGCTGGCCAGCCCCATCGGCGTACCGGCGAGGAGCTCTTCGTAGAGCTTCTCCACGAACCTGCGCGAGGGCTCCTGCTGCACCGACCACAGGCACGACACGAAGGCCGAGGCGCCCGCATCGAGGAACGCCTGCGCGAAGCCACCCCCGGTGCTGAGCAGCTCCCCGGCACGACCGACCTGACAGGCATTGAGGACGACGAGCGGTCCCTCCTCGCCCTTCCGCGTCCAGGTCGCGTTCTCGCTCACCGTCGTGACGCCGAGGTACTGCGCCTCCACCGTGCCGCCACGCTTGCGTCCCTGCAGCAGCAGCTTGGCGTCGAGGATGTCGTCCGGGTCGGCCGCCCCGTGGCCAGAGAAGTGCAGCAGGTCGAACTTGCCGGTACGCAGCAGCGCGCGCACCCCGGCCGGGGTGGCGGTGACCGGCTTGGCTCCGAACTGTTCCTCGAGGAAGAGCCGCTCCTGCACGGGTTCGGTCAGCACGAACCGCGGGTCGCGGTACTCCGGGCACAGCGACCTGGCGTGGCCCTCGCGGACCCGCATCACCCGCGGCGGGAAGCTCCCGAGCTGCCAGCGCACCAGGCCGCTCTGAGCGAGGAAGCGTGGTCCGTCCGGTCGCGGCCCTGTCGGCGGTTTGAGGTGCACCAGCTCCCAGGGCACGAACGGCTCGTCGGCGTAGATGATGAGGTCCTTGATCTTCGAGCGATGCTTCCACAGGTGGGCCTGCATCGCCTCCGGGAACAGCTCGTCGAACATCTTGGCGCCGATGTCCTGGAGCTTGCGTTCGCGCTCGCGGGGGTCCTCGTCGGTGGCCTTCCACACGTCGGCGACGTCGTCCAGGATCTTGCCGATCCGGCGGACCCGGTCCTTGATCGGCCTTGACTCGAAGGTGAGGACCGGCTCTCCAGGCACCAGCCGAACGGCGTACTGGTAGATCACCGAACCCCTCGGCAGCTCACGCTCGACTATGTCGATGCAGGGCAGTCCTTCCAGCTCGGGTGCGTCGATCCCGGGGTGCGCACTGGCCGTGACCGAGCTGCCCTGTGGCAGGCCGGTGGCTGCGTCGCTGCTCACGGCACTCGCTTGGAGGCGGAGGGTGGCGATCGGGATCCGCCCCTGGCGCACGACGACCATGACGGCTACCGGGCCCCTCGACAGCGACTGGGCGCGGAACTCGAGCTCGCTGACACCCCCACCGGGGGGCAGCGCGAACACGTCGCCGTCGAGACCGACGACCTTCGCGTTGGACTTCCCGATGACCTGCACACTGACCGGTCGCTTGGCATCGACGGTCACGTCACTCTCCGCGTGAGAAGCCCCGGGCGTCGCCTGGATCGCCTTGCGTGACAGGCGCACCCGGACGGGGAACTCCAGCTGCTCCACGACGTGCGACGGCATCTCGGCGGCCAGGCTGGCGCGAGTCGGCTCGGTGGGCTCCGGCGGTGCCTGCGCCGTCAGCGCCTCGGTCTCGCGTTGCCGCGGGAAGGCGGGGAGGCCCCGGGTGGTCACCCGGTCGCTGCCACCGTGCAGGTCGCCCTCCGGCATGGCCGCCTCGGCCGGAGCTGACGGGAACGCGCCTGCGGCCTGCGGCATCACCTCGGGGAAGGCGGGCGGCTCCGCCGTCAGGGGCGCGGACTCCTCGCCCCCGCCGGCCCCCAGGCCGAGGGGCAGCCAGCCCGCCATCGCCTCGATCACGCAGAGCTGGGTGAAGTAGTTGGTGTGGTAGACGAGGTCGTTCTCGGCAAGATCGAAGCTGTCGCGGACGAATCCGCCGACTCCCCGGTCGATCGCCGGCATGGAGGTGGTCTCGACGACGAGGTCGTTGTCGCCCTCGAAGATCCGGTCGACGAAGCCTTCCGCGAGCTTGACGGCGAGCTCGCGTGGGAACTCCGGTGGGTGGTGGTGGTCGTCGAAGAGGCCGACATGGAAGTTCGACGAGATCACGTACCAGTTGGTGCCCGGTGCCGGCTGGCCCGGCTGCGTCTTGTTGAGCTCGGTGAGGAATGGTCCGCCCGGCACCATCGCCTTGAGCCCGGGCACGTCGTCGCCTTCCGCGGCGTAGGAGACGAGGTACTTCACGAACGCACCGATCCCCTTGACCACCCCGCCCACGACAACGGCGGCGGGAGCGGCTCCCGGGATCACGGAGAGGCCGGCCGCGGTGACTGACGCGAGGTTCGTGTAGAGGTCGATCAGGTCGTTCCACCGCTTCGGGTCCGCCAGACGGGTCCCCGCGTTGGTGGCTGCCACGAACACCGCGATGTCGAGGGTGCCGGGCCAGTCCGCGCTCGGCAGGGCCTCCTCGGCGAACGCCCGCGTCACGAGCCCACCGCGGCTGTGCGTGATCACGTCGATGACGAACTGGTCACGGGGACGATGCTTGCGCAACCGCTTGAGGAGGTTCCTCGCGTTCTCCCGGGGGTCCACGCTCAGGGTCTTGTGGTCGAAGCCGATGACCGCGTCGTACGCAGCGATGGCGGCGCGCAGGAAGCCCTTGCCGTTCTCGTCGACACCGAGGGCACCGAACGCACCCGCTGTGGAGGAGAAGGTGCCGTGGACGAAGAGCAGGATCCGCACCGGGCGGTCGGTCGGCAGGTGGAGCTGGTCGAGGGTCTCGAACCGCCGCCACTTCGACACGTCGGAGCCGGTCAGGTGGACGAGCCCCGGCCGCACCTGGGACTCCATCCTCTCGATCGCCTTCTCCAGCAGTGCCGGAGCCGCGAACTGGAAGACGAGCGCCTGCGCCGCGCCCTGCACCAGGTCGCCGAGCAGGCCCTTCGTGCGGGTCTGGGTCGCGCCGTGGGCCCTGGGCGGTTGCTTCGTCGGTCGGGGTTGCACGTCGATCTCGAAACGTGCGGTGCGCTTGCCGGGGTCGAGGGCCCTGGTGCGTTGGCGAGGGTTCGTCGGCAGGTGCCAGGAGTAGACGCCGTCGCGCTCGAGCAGCACGACCGCGTCCTCGCCCGCAGGGACGTCCACCTCGACCTTCACCTTGGCGACACGGTTGGGCACCGGCTTGTCGCCCAGGTCCCTGGTGCGGCGAGGTCGCAGGTCGATCTTCTCGACCAGCGCGAGGTCGCTGTCCTCGAGGGCGGCGACTAGTGCGTCCTTGTTCGGCTCGGTGGCCTCCCCGGGAAGGCCTCGATGTGCTCTGGCTCGCTGCGCGTCGTACGACCTCGGTGTGGTGACGCGCAGCGCCCCCCCGGAAAACGTGGCCATGGATGCTCCCTGCGCTGGCTCGACGGGTGCGCTTTCCAACCTAGAGCGGCCACGACGCCCCGAGATACCCCTCAGGACGCCGGGCTAGCCCAGAAGGTCTGGCCAGAAGGTCTGGCCAGAGGGGTCTGGTCAGAGGGGTCTGGTCAGAGGGGTCTGGCCAGAGGGAGCTCTAGAAACCCAACCTGTGCGCGGCCTCGCCGCGGACGGCCCTGCCCTTCTCCTGGGCGGCCTCCTTCAGCTGCACCTGGAAGTCGAGCATCTTCTGTTGCAGTGCGGGGTCTGCCGCGGCGAGGATGCGTACGGCGAGCAGGCCGGCGTTGCGGGCGTTGCCGACCGCGACCGTGGCGACGGGGACTCCGGCGGGCATCTGCACGATGGAGAGCAGGGAGTCCATGCCGTCGAGGTACTTCAGGGGGACGGGCACACCGATCACCGGCAACGGCGTCACCGCGGCGAGCATGCCGGGCAGGTGCGCCGCTCCTCCGGCACCGGCGATGATCACCCGCAGGCCGCGACCGGCGGCGTCGCGCCCATAGCTGAGCATCTCGTCTGGCATCCTGTGCGCCGAGACAACGTCGGCCTCGAAGGCGATGTCGAACTCCTCGCACGCCTCGGCGGCGGCCCTCATCACGGGCCAGTCCGAGTCGGAACCCATCACGATGCCTACTTGCACGGGTGCAGTCATTCGCTCTCTTCTCCCAGGTCGCCTGCGAACCATGCTGCCGCATGGCGGGCGCGTTCGAGGCAGTCGTCGAGATCCTCGCCGTAGGCGTTCACGTGGCCGACCTTGCGCCCGGGGCGCAGTTCCTTGCCGTAGAGGTGCACCCGCAACCGCGGATCACGGGCCATCGCGTGTGGATAGCCGTCGTACAGGTGCCCGGTCTGACTGGCGCCGCCGAGGATGTTCACCATCACGGTCCAGCGGGCCCGCGCGTCTGGGGCGCCCAGCGGGAGGTCGAGGACGGCGCGCAGGTGGTTCTCGAACTGGCTGGTGACCGACCCGTCCTGGGTCCAGTGGCCGGTGTT
>Ga0136634_10000714_pt1 | contig 13757 bp, 15 predicted proteins | sample AntDrymUQ8332106_2_FD_104654 | JGI IMG/M metagenome (GOLD analysis project Ga0136634, IMG submission 104654) | Polar desert sand microbial communities from Dry Valleys, Antarctica - metaG UQ833 (21.06) | ecosystem: Environmental > Terrestrial > Soil > Desert | place: Antarctica: Dry Valley... | reverse complement strand
TGCTACAATTTCATGCCGGTGGTGGATTGGTGCCGCACCGACCTGGAATGGGAGCTGCCCAACGGCGCCCGCGCGATGCGCTTCGATGGCACGCGCTTTGCTGCCTTCGAGCTGCACATTCTGGCGCGGCCCGGCGCCGAGCAGGATTTCAGCCCGGAGGTGCGGACCCGCGCCAAGGCGGCCTACGACGCGATGAGCCAGGCGGATATCGACTATATGGTCATGGTCATCGCCAGCGCGCTGCCCGGCTCGACGAATGAGCCGCTGACGATCCCCGCCTTCCGCGACCGGCTCACCGCCTACGCCGGCATCGATACGCCGACGCTGCGCCGTCATCTCGTGGAATTTCTGGAGGCGGTGACGCCGGCCGCCGAAAGTCTCGGCGTGACGCTCACTTTGCACCCCGACGACCCGCCGCGGCCGCTGTTCGGCCTGCCGCGCATCGCCTCGACCGCCGCCGACTACCAGGCGCTGTTCGATGCCGTGCCCTCGCCGGCCAACGGCATGTGCTTCTGCACCGGCTCGCTCGGCGTGCGCGCGGAGAACGATCTGCCGGCGATGGCCCGCCAGTTCGGCCCGCGCATCGCCTTTGCGCATCTGCGCTCGACACGGCGCGAAGCGGACGGCCTCTCCTTCTACGAAAGCGACCATCTTGGAGGCGACTTCGACATGATCGCGGTGCTGAAAGCGCTGCTTGCCGAAAACTCTGGCCGCCCTGAGGCGGAGCGGATCATCTTTCGTCCCGATCACGGCCACCGCATGCTGGACGACCTGTCGCCGGACAAACGTATCACGCCCGGCTACACCGCCATCGGCCGCTTGCGCGGCCTTGCCGAACTGCGCGGCGCGATATGCGCACTGCGGCACGAAAACGGCCGGATGAGAGTTAGCGGGCCGGGCTGAGCGGAACGGCGGCTGATTGCCGGCTTGCGGCTTGGCGCGAACGCGGTATTCAATGATCGGAAGACGAAGCCGACGAATTTCATAGCCTTGGAGGTAAGCGTGGTTGCACGTATCTTTCGGCCCGCAAAGACGGCCATGCAATCGGGCGAAGCCAAGACCAGGGTTTGGGTCTTGGAATACGAACCCGAAGCGCCGCGCGAGGCGGACCCGCTCATGGGCTGGACCAGCTCGGGCGATATGCGGCAGCAAATCAGGCTCAACTTCCCCACCAAGGAAGAAGCCGTCGCCTATGCCACGCGCAACGCCATTCCTTATCGCATTTTCGAGGCACAGCCCCGCAAGCGGACGAAAAAGGCCTATTCCGACAATTTCAAATACGGCCGCATCGGCACCTGGACGCATTAACCGCGTAGCCGGCCCAGCGCACAGACATGACGCAAGGGCCGATGGCGGCCGCAAATCGCTTCAACATTCGCGGTCCGCCGGGTATGTTCGTGCCGGCACAGCCGTCGGCTCGTTTCGCGGACAGGTCCCGTAGCTCAACAGGACAGAGCACCAGCCTTCTAAGCTGGGGGTTGCAGGTTCGAGCCCTGCCGGGATCGCCACTGCGGGTGTGGCGTGTTCAGCGGCCCGCACGCAGCGGCGCAACCGCGATAGGCAGTGCGCCGTGTTCAAGCTTGGTCAGCACCGCAACCACGATGGCTTGCGCCGTGATGAAGCTGGAGCCAAGCAGGTTGGGAGCAATCCACCCGGTCGCGAGCAGCAAAACACTCCCCGCAGCCCAGAGCAAATTGCCTGCGACGATCAGCCAAACGCCCGCTGCCGGGATGACCGGGCGCGTTGCGACGAGTGTGATGAACGCGGCGATGGGAAACAGGCTCAAGCCGGCATAAAACAGCAGCTCCGGTGGGATCTGCGTCAATCGCCCAAATAGGCCGGATCCGAACGTCATCAGCGCGCCCATGGCAGCGCAGGTTACGGCGTCGACAAACAGGACACTGCGAAGAAATGACGGGTTAGTGGGGTGCAACATGGAATACTCCTTCCGGGGTGGTGGAGCCGAGCTTTGAACGGCGTCCCGGACGGCATATTCCTTCCTCCCATGCCTTCGGTCGATTACCTCGCAGGTAATTGGCCCTTCATTGGACGACGCGCTAATCTGCTTCCATGAGCAATGCTGCCTCCCCGATCGGAAACCTCTTGCAGGCATGGCGGCAACGCCGGCGCCGGAGCCAGCTCGACCTTGCGTCCGAGGCCGGAATTTCACAGCGGCATCTGAGTTTCGTCGAATCCGGCCGTGCCGCCCCGAGCCGCGATATGGTGCTGCATTTGGCGGAACACCTGGCCGTTCCGATGCGCGAACGCAATGTGCTCCTGGTCGCTGCAGGTTACGCGCCGGTCTACCGTGAGCGGACTTTTGACGATCCCGGCTTGCAAGCCGCGCTCGACGCCGTGCAGTTGATCCTTAAGGGACACGAGCCCCATCCCGCACTTGCGATCGACCGGCACTGGACCCTCATCGCTGCCAACCAGGCGGTTTCTTTCCTGCTGACCGGGATAGATCCGGTGCTGCTCGAACCGCCGGTCAATGTCCTACGTCTCAGTCTGCATCCGCAGGGCCTGGCACCTCGTATCGGCAATTTCCGCGAATGGCGCGCCCATGTGATTGGCCGCCTTGTGTTGCAGATTGACAGCTCGGCGGACGCTTTTCTCATGACGCTTCTGGAGGAGATCAAATCCTATCCCGTGCCGCCCGGCGCCAAGCCGCATTGGCCCTGCCGCAAGAATGGACTTGCCGGTATCGCCGTACCATTCGAATTGGTCACCGAAAGCGGTACGCTGTCATTCCTCAGCACAACCACGGTTTTCGGGACGGCGCTCGACATCAGCCTTGCGGAACTCGCGATCGAAAGCTTTTTTCCCGCGGACGCCCACACCGCCGACGCGATGCGGGTCGAGCGCCAAACAAGCTGATCCTCATTAAAACATATTGAGCGCTAGCTTTGCCTCGTCGGACATGCGCTCCATGGTCCAGGGCGGGTCGAACACGAGATTGACTTTCACCAGGCCGACACCCTCGACCGAAGCGACGGCGTTTTCAACCCAGCCCGGCATTTCGCCCGCCACCGGACAGCCCGGGGCCGTGAGCGTCATATCGACCTCGACATTACGGTCGTCGTCGACGTCGATCTTGTAGATGAGGCCCAGCTCGTAAATATCGGAAGGGATTTCCGGGTCGTAAACCGTCTTCAGCGCGCCAATGATCTGATGGCTGAGGCGGTCCAGCTCTTCGCGGCTGAGCGCGGAGCCCGGCACCGGGGTTGCCTGGGTTGCCTCCGGGGCGGCAGCGTCAGGCTCCACAACGGAGGCAGTTTTTTCGAAAGCAAAAGGGTCTGCGGTCATGACGGCCTCACGAAAAAAAACTCTGCGCCTTCGTCAATGCCTCGACGAACACGTCGACTTCCTCGCGCGTATTATACATCGCGAAGGAGGCACGGCAGGTGGATGTTACACCGAAACGGGCGAGCAATGGCTCGGCGCAATGCGTACCCGCTCGCACTGCAACGCCGGAGCGGTCGAGAATGGTTGCCACATCATGCGCGTGAGCACCGGCAAGCGCGAAGGAGAGGATAGCGCCCTTGCCCGGCGCGGTTCCAAAAATGCGCACGGAGTTCATCGGGCTAAGGCGCTCATGCGCATAGGCGCGCAAGCTCTCCTCATGCGCGGCGATGGCCTCCTTGCCGATCCCCATCATGTAATCGAGCGCAGCCCCGAGCCCGGCCGCCTCGGCGATTGGCGGCGTCCCGGCCTCGAACCGGTGCGGCGGTACGCCATAGCTTACGCCGTCCTCGCTGACGGTCTCGATCATCTCGCCTCCGCCCTGATAAGGCGGCATCGTGGCCAGATGCTCGCGTTTGCCGTAAAGCACGCCGATACCCGAAGGCCCATAGACCTTGTGGCCGGTAAAAACGTAGAAATCGCAACCGATCTCCTGCACGTCGACCGGGAGATGCACCGCCCCCTGGCTGCCGTCGATCAGCACCGGGATGCCGCGGGCGTGCGCAATCCGCACCACCTCCTTCACCGGCACGACGGTGCCGAGCACGTTCGACATATGCGTGATCGCCACCATTTTGGTGCGCGGCGATAGAGCGCTCTCGAAATCCTCGAGGCGAAACGCGCCCTCCGCCGTCACGGGCACCCATTTGATGACCGCGCCGCGACGTTCGCGATGGAAATGCCACGGCACGATGTTGGAATGGTGCTCCATGATGGTGAGAACGATCTCGTCACCCTCGCCGATCCGCTCGCCGCCAAACGACTGCGCGACGAGGTTGATCGCCTCCGTGGCGTTTTTGGTGAAGATGACGTCCTGGTCCGAGGGAGCGTTGATGAAGCGCGCAACGATCTTGCGCGCACGCTCAAAGGCATCGGTTGAGGCGTTTGAAAGGAAGTGCAGGCCGCGATGGACATTGGAATAATCCTCGCCATAGGCGCGCTGCATGGCCTCCAGCACGGCCTGGGGCTTTTGCGCCGACGCGGCGTTGTCCAGATAGACGAGCGGCTTGCCATACACAGTGCGCGCCAGAATGGGAAAGTCCCGGCGAATTTTCGCGACGTCGAATGGGTGTTTGACCTCGCGCGTCTCAAACGCCGCCAGATCTTCTTGGATGGACACGCCTAACTCCTTCCTCCCGCCGCGGCGCGCTTGCCTGCGGCGAGCCAGCCGCGGATGCCGGCCGGCATTGTAAACACGTGGGGGAAACCCATCTTCAGCGCCTTTTTGGCCGCGTGACGGCTCGCTCCACAGCCCGGATCGGAACAGTAAAACACGAGCATCGCGCTCTTATCGCGTGGCAAATCGCTCTCGCCCAGATTGGCCGGATCGAGATTAATCGCGCCCGGCACATGGCCGCTTGCCCAGCGCGGCCTCGGATTGGCATCGAAGAGAACGACGCGCCTGTCGTTGAGCAACTCGGCAACCTCATCCACGGAAAGCTCCGGGCAGAACGGAATTTCGGCCATAACGATCTCCATCATCGCTCAGGCCACCGGCTTCAGCCGCGTAACGTGAGCCACGCGGCTGCTTTGGCCTCCAAAGCTTGCCTCAAGCCTTCGTCCTCGACACGGTCGAGGATTTCTCCGATGAAAGCCTGTATGAGCAGCGCCTTCGCCTCATCTTCAGGGATGCCACGCGCGCGGAGATAAAAGAGCAGATCGTCGTCGATCGCGCCGCAGGTTGCGCCGTGATTGCATTTTACGTCGTCGGCGTAGATTTCCAGCTCCGGTTTGGCGTCAAACTCGGCGGTTTCCGACAGCAAGAGGCTTTGCGCCATCTGCCTGCCATCGGTTTTCTGCGCGCCAGCGCGCACGATAGCTTTCGCCTGGAACACGCCCCGCGCATGGCCGTCGAGCACCACCTTGACGTGCTCCCGGCTTTCACAGCCCACGGCGGCATGGTCGATGACCAGCGTCATGTCGCAATGCTGGCGGCCGCGCATCAGCTGACAGCCGGAGAAATGCGCACGCGCGGCTTCGCCCTCAAAGGTCATGAAGGTCTGCAGACGCGAGAGGCTTCCGCCCACCGCGAACTGAACGCCAAGATAATCAGCCTTCGCCGCGAGCCGCACCTGGGTCGTCGCAAGATGTTGGGTTTGGGTGTTTTCGGCGGCGATCGTGAAGTGGCGCAGACGCGAGCCCTCCCCCAAGGCGATCTCCGTTGCGCTGTTGATCTGCGCCGGGACCTGCCCTTGCGAGACATAGGTCTCGATAACGGAGGCTTCGGCACCTTCTTCCAAGATCAGTACATTCCGTAGCGCCACGGAGACGGGCATTTCCGCCGTTGCAATGTGGATCAGATGCACGGGCTGTTCCGCGTTTGCACTCTTACCCAATCGCAGGACGACGCCATCGCTCGCAAACGCAGTGTTAAGCAGCGTTACCACGTCCCCCTCGCGCGGCTTGGCCTGGCTAAGAGCCGCAAACAGCCAATCCGGCGGTGATTCTAGAGCTTCGGCCAGGTTTAAGAGTTCCACCGCTCCTGGCAGACCATTGAACGAGGAAAGCTGGCGGTTCAACCGCCCGTTGACGAAGACCATCTTGAAGCCGCCGATAGCGGCGAGCGGGCCAACAGCGCCATGAAAATTGCCGTCGCTCAACGCCGCGACGACCAACGGTGCGGGCTGAAACGCCTGCGGCATCGCGTTGCGCAGATCTGTGTACTTCCACTCCTCCACGCGCCGATGCGGAAGACCACGTGCCGCAAAACCGGCGATCGCCTCATCGCGCAGGGCGCGAACCGTGGCACTCTGGGCGCCCGGCAAATGGGTGCTGGCTGTGTTGTAATGGCTCTGGATTTGCGCGCTCGCATCCCTAATGGAGGGCTCTGCCGCTTCGAGGTTTATGGCTTGGATGTTCATGGACGCCCCCATTACGCCGCAGCACCGGCGCCGTATTCGGCATATCCGGACTGCTCAAGCTCAACTGCTAACGCCTTACCACCCGAACGCACAATGCGCCCGCCTGCCATCACATGCACCTTGTCGGGCACGATATAGTTCAGCAGGCGCTGATAGTGGGTGATGACCAGGAACGCCCGGTCGGGCGAGCGCAGCGCGTTGACGCCTTCGGAGACGACGCGCACGGCATCGATGTCGAGGCCGGAATCCGTTTCATCCAGCACGCACAAGCTCGGTTGCAGCAACGCCATCTGCAGAATTTCGTGCCTCTTCTTCTCGCCGCCGGAAAAGCCGACATTTACCGGGCGCTTCAACATATCCATCGACATGTTGAGCGTGGCTGCTTTCTCCCGCACCAAGCGGAGAAAATCGGGCGTGGACAGCTCAGGTTTGCCGCGGGCTTTGAGCAGCGCATTCAGCGCGGTACGCAGGAACGTCATCGAAGCGACGCCAGGTATTTCCATCGGATATTGGAAGGCAAGAAACACGCCGGCATGGGCGCGCGCGTCTGGCTCCATTTCCAAAATGTCTTCGCCGTTCCAGGTGACGGAGCCTTCGGTGACCTCGTAATCCTTTTTGCCGGCCAGGATATAGGCAAGCGTGGACTTGCCGGAGCCGTTCGGCCCCATGATGGCGTGCACTTCGCCCTTCGCCACCGTCAGATCCAGACCGCGAAGGATCTGCTTGCCGTCGATTTCGGCATGTAAGTTTTTTATTTCGAGCATAACGTCCTCTATCCCTAAGCTTGTCTATTCGGCGCCGTCATAGCCAAGCGCCTCGCGGCTTTCGTAATGCTGCGACTTCGCGTCAAATCTTGCGAGCACGGCGCGCGCCTTTTCCGGCACATAGGCCCGCTCATAATCTTCCCCCACAAAATTCTTCACTGCGTCCAGACTGTCGAAGCGCATCAGCGTGATGAACTCGACCTCGTCCGCCAGCGGCCGGCGCAACAGCTCGATGCCGCGATAGCCGGCGACCTGCTTTGCCGCGATCCCTGGGAAAATCTCGGCTCTCAGGAGATTTTCGTAGGCATCGGCGTTGTCCGGCGCCGTCCAGCCATGCCAAACCCGAACGATTATCGCCATGCCTCACCGCTTCCGCTTACCACTCCCGATGCGTCCTGGCGCGCGCGAACCGATGAAACCCGGCCATCAGTGCGATCACGGATAGCCACCAGAGGCCGAGGAGCCAGTCGTTCCGAGGCGCGAACGGCTCCAGGCTCAGAAAGAAAAGAGCCAGCGTGAAGAACGCGACGATGAACACGAACGACGCCGTCCAGCCCTTCCAATTGCTGGGCATCTTTCACAAATGCGGTGCCCATCACCCCACCGACCCATCGAGCGAAATGCTGATGAGCTTCTGCGTCTCGGCGAGAAACTCCATCGGCAATTGCTGCAGCACGTCGCGCACGAAGCCGTTGACGATCAGCGCCACCGCTTCTTCGGCGGAGAGGCCGCGCGACATCGCATAGAACATCTGGTCGTCCGAGATTTTCGAGGTCGTCGCCTCATGCTCGAAATGCGCGCTGGAATTCTTGGCCTCGATATAGGGCACCGTGTGCGCGCCGCATTTGTCGCCGATCAGCAGCGAGTCGCACTGCGTGAAGTTGCGCGCATTCGTTGCCTTGCGGTGCGCCGAAACCAGGCCGCGATAGGTGTTGTCCGAACGCCCGGCCGCGATGCCCTTGGAGATGATCCGGCTGGAGGTGTTCTTCCCCAAATGAATCATCTTGGTGCCGCTATCGACCTGCTGATAGCCGTTCGATACGGCAATGGAGTAGAACTCGCCGCGCGAGCCGTCGCCGCGCAGGATGCAGCTGGGATATTTCCAGGTGATCGCCGAGCCGGTCTCAACTTGCGTCCAGGAAATCTTCGAATTCGCACCCCGGCAATCGCCGCGCTTGGTGACGAAATTATAGATGCCGCCTTTGCCGTCCCGATCGCCCGGATACCAGTTCTGCACGGTGGAATATTTGATCTCGGCATCGTCCAGCGCGATCAGCTCGACGACGGCGGCGTGCAGCTGGTTCTCGTCGCGCATCGGCGCCGTGCAGCCTTCTAGGTAGCTGACGTAAGATCCCTTATCTGCGATGATCAAAGTGCGCTCGAACTGGCCGGTTTCCTTGTCGTTGATGCGGAAGTAGGTCGACAGCTCCATCGGGCAGCGCACCCCTTCCGGGATGTAGACGAAGGAACCGTCCGAATAGACCGCGGAATTCAGGGTCGCGTAGAAATTGTCGGTGATCGGCACGACCGAGCCGAGATATTTGCGCACCAGTTCCGGGTGGCTCTGCACCGCCTCGGAAATCGAGCAGAAAATCACGCCGGCTTTGGCAAGCTCCTTCTTGAAGGTCGTCACCACCGAGACGCTGTCGAACACGGCATCGACCGCCACACGCGACTCTTTCACGCCGGCCAGCATCTTCTGTTCAGTCAGCGGAATGCCGAGCCGCGCATAGGTGCGCAGCAATTCCGGATCGACCTCGTCTAAACTCTTCGGGCCTTCGGTGGATTTCGGCGCGGAGTAATAATACAGGTCCTGGAAATCGATCTTGGGGTAGTGGACCTTCGCCCAAACCGGCTCCGTTAAGGTCAGCCAGCGGCGATAAGCAGCAAGGCGCCATTCGAGCAGCCATTCGGGCTCGTTCTTCCTGGCGGAGATGAAACGGACGGTATCCTCGTTCAGGCCCTTGGGAGCCCGGTCTGTCTCGATCTCCGTGGTGAACCCATATTTGTACTTATCGACGTCGATTTCGCGCACGCGCTCGATCGTCTCGACATCAGCAGCCATTCGACTTTCTCCACTTCAACTCTTAAAGCCGCGCCAGGAGCGGCCGCTTAGGCCGCCCGGCGGCGCTCTTGAAACGTATTGTAAATTCGGGTCCATGCCGCGCCAAAGCGGTCAATGTCGGTTTCGGTCGTGTTCCAGCCCAGGCTGACGCGAATCGCTGCCCGCGCGACATCCGCTTCCACGCCCATGGCGGTCAGAACATGGCTGCGCTCGATCTTACCCGATGAGCATGCCGAACCCGCGCTGAGCGCAATGCCTTCTAAATCGAAGGCCATAAGCAGCGTTTCCGCCTGCATTCCGGGAGCCGCAAAGCAACTCGTGTTTGGCAGCCGCTGCGTCTCCCGCGCGAAGATAGTTGCATCCGGCGCAATACGAAGAAGCTCCTCCTCGAGGCGGTCCCGCAAGACAGCGACCTGGCCTGCCGAAGGCATTTCGCGCGCGGCCACGCCCGCCGCCACGCCGAAACCCGCAATCGCGGCCGCATTTTCCGTTCCAGCGCGAAACCCGCGCTCCTGACCGCCGCCCCTGAGCAGCGGGCGGGCATAGCCGAGTTGCTCGTCAGCGATGATCAGCGCGCCTGTCCCTTTGGGTCCGCCAAACTTGTGCGCCGAGAGCGTGATCAGATCGGCGCTGCGGACGACCGGCTCAAACGCGATTTTGCCCGCGGTTTGGACCGCGTCGCAATGCACGACGCCGCCGCATTCATGAACGAGCACCGCAAGCGCTTCGACCGGCTGCATGGCCCCGGTTTCATTGTTCGCGGCCATCACGGACGCCATGAACGGGGCGCCATTGCTCATCACCCGCCACCGATGAATGCGCTCGCGCGTCGTATCCACATCGAGTACGCCATGATCATCCACAGGTAATGCTTCAACGTCTTCAGGCGCGAACTGTCCGCCATTCAACACGCTTGGATGCTCCACAGCGGATACGAACAGCCGCACGCGGTCAGGCCGCGCGAACCAAGCCGGGGAAAGCGCCATGACATTCGCCTCGGTGCCACCACTGGTAAACACGATCTGAGCCGGCCGCACGGCCGCGAGCGCGGCGACCTCTTCCCGCGCGGTCTCGATCAGAGCCCGAGCCTGTCGGCCCTCATGGTGCACGGAGGAGGCATTGCCGGAGCCGCACAGCGCCGCAATCATGGCCTCCAGGGCTCCCGGTCGGAGCGGCGCGGACGCATTGTGATCGAGGTAGCAACGCTCAGCGGTCATCGCGCGGTCACTTTGTGTGGCGCCGCCTTTTTCATCTTCGGTGCGCCCGGCAAAGGGCTGGCGGCGAATGTGCCATCCAGCACGTGCTGCAAGCTGACCGTGTTCAGGAAAGTGCCGATGTGATAACCCAAAGCTTCCCACAAATCATGGGTTGCGCAGCGTTGCGATCCAAGGCACCAATCCGTGCCTTCATCGCTGCAGCGGGTCATGCGAACGCTTTCATCCGCCGCCAGCATGATTTCGGCGATGCTGATCTCCCCGGGCGTGCGAGCTAGGCGATATCCTCCGCGAGGTCCGCGAACGGCGGTCACCAACCCTGCCCGGCGCAATTTCATAAACAGCTGCTCAAGATAGGATATCGGCAGACGCTGACTTTCGGCAATCTCCATCAAAGGCAACGAGACGGTGCCGCCTCGCCCAGCCAGATCGAGCATCGCCATCACGGCATATCTGCCTTTGGTACTGAGCTGCATGACAGAGAGAACCTTTCCTTCCGCCCCGCATGTCGTTTCAACTTGCGAGCGCAGAGGGCATTCGTGCTATGAAACGCCAATCCTCGGCCCGGTAGGCCAAGGCCAGTTTCGAACCATTCTAAACTTGTTCTGACATGTTGTATAGGAATCCCGACTTGCGGAGTCAAGTTTGCGAAATGAAACTTTCCTACCAATTACGGGGCGCGCGTCCCTGAAAGCAGCGACTGATCGACGCCCTCAAGAGCCAGCCCTCATTGAAATGTTCAAACCATGCCCGAAGTCATAATTAACGGCCCGGCAGGCCGCATCGAAGCCCGCTATCATCACGAACCCGCAAATTTCGCGCCGATCGCCGTGATTTTGCATCCGCATCCGCAATTCGGCGGAACGATGAACAATCAGATCGTGTACCATCTCTATTACACCTTCGCCCGGCGCGGCTTTTCCGTGCTGCGCTTCAATTTCCGCGGAGTGGGCCGCAGCCAAGGGCTGTTCGATAACGGACCGGGCGAACTCTCCGATGCCGCGACAGCGCTCGACTGGCTGCAGATTTACAACCCTGATGCGCGTTCCTGCTGGATCGCGGGGGTATCCTTCGGCTCTTGGATCGGAATGCAGCTTTTGATGCGTCGGCCCGAGATCGATGGATTTATCGCCGTCGCTCCGCCGGCCAATCTCTACGACTTCAGCTTTCTGGCGCCTTGCCCGTCTTCCGGTTTGATGGTGAATGGCGAGGACGATCGGGTCGCCCCCCCCGAGGCCGTCAAACATTTGGTCGACAAGCTGAAAACGCAGAAAGGCATTGTGATCACGCATGACACAGTTGCCGGCGCCAACCACTTTTTCGAAGATAGGGTTGAAGACCTTATGGGCGTGGTGAACGGCTATCTCGATGTGCGGCTGGACCCTAGCCGCAGGATCGCCGCAACTGGCAAAGGCAAAAGCTGATCGCATGAGCAGGGCTATGCGCTGCCGGGGGAGTCGAAGCTCAACACCAATGGGCTCGCGGGCTGAGCCAGAAGCCCGCCAGGTGTTGGAGACTCCACGCCAGTGGTCGTGGGAAAGGACAATGGCAGGCCTTTCAGCGAACGCACCGCCAGAAAAGCGAATGCCTGCGCTTCGAGCCCATCCGCCGACCAGCCGATGTCATCGGCGCGCAGCAACTGCCCCGGCAAAAGCGTATCCAGCGCCGCCATGAGAGAGCGGTTACGCGCTCCTCCGCCGACAACGACAACGGCTTTCGGCGGCACGGGAAAATGTGCGACCGCGCATACGAGCGCCCCTGCCGTGAAAGCGGTCAGCGTGGCAGCCCCATCGGCGGGCGAGAGTCCTTCCATCAATGTTAGGGTAAAATCATTTCGATCGAGCGATTTCGGCGGCTTGCGCAAGAAGTAAGGACTTCTCAACAGCGCCTCTAGCCTTTTGTTGTCGGCCCGGCCCTGAGCGGCAAGCGCGCCGTTCTCGTCATGGCTGGCCCCGGTCGTTTGCCGGACCCAATCATCGATCAGCGCATTGCCGGGACCGGTGTCGAAAGCGAGGAAATGACCATCTTCACCGACCCAGGTTACATTCGCGACACCACCGATATTGACGACCGCGGCTGGCAGATCCAAGCGCGCGGCAAGCACCAATGCGCGGTGGTAAACTGGAACGAAGGGTGCGCCCTGCCCCCCTTGCGCCATGTCATTGCCGCGGAAATCATAGACGACTTTGACGCCTGTTAAGTCCGCCAAACGTTGGCCATCACCGAGTTGAACGGTCAGCCGATCCTCGGGCCGGTGCAGCACTGTCTGGCCGTGGAACCCGATGACATCGATCTCCTCGCGGCTGAGGCCATTGTCGTCAAGGAAATCTCCAACAGCCTGGGCGTGGCTTTCCGTGACGAAATCTTCCGCCTCGGTGAGAAGAGCCGGCCGGTCATCGCGATGCCTCAGAAAAGCAGCTTCGGTGACGGCTTCGCGCAGCAATTCGCGCTCGCCGGGCGTAAAGGCGCGGCCGGCGACCGGCCCAAACGCCTCGATGCTCTCGCCATCCGTTTCGAGGAGCGCGACATCGATGCCGTCCATCGACGTCCCACTCATCATTCCGATTGCCTTCATTGCTCTGCCCACTCGAAGCCGTGCAAGCCGTCAACGAAGCTGTTATAGGAGCGAACCGTCAAGACTGCATCCTTTGTGATCCGTAAACGCCGTAAGCCTCATATGTGTCCTGAGAATTAGTCAAAACCGCAATTTTCCACTCGCACCTGCTTGGTCTAAGCCTCGATGATACAGCGCAAACCCGGTTTTTGCCGAACCTTCGCCGCGCCAACCCGAGGCCGCATTTCTCCAGCTAGCGGCAATTGCGCACGGACTCTGATGCGCGGTCTCTGCACGCCAAATCCATCCGTCATAGCGTGTCCCGCCTTCCGCCCTTAGTCATGCCGCGCTACAAGCTCACAATCGAATATGATGGAACGTCCTATGCAGGATGGCAGATCCAGGAAAACGCCCCTTCTGTGCAAGGGCGGCTAAGAGCGGCTGTCAAAGATTTTTGCGGCGAGGACTGGATCCCACGAGGGGCCGGCCGCACCGACGCCGGGGTGCATGCCCTTGGTCAAGTCGCGCATCTCGATCTGGCGAGAGACTGGCCCGCCGACACGGTCGCGAATGCGCTAAACTTCTACTTAAAGCCCGATCCAATCGCCATACTCTCTTGCACAAGCGTAGACGCCGGTTTCGACGCCCGGTTTTCCGCCAAAGCGCGCCATTATCTCTACCGCATCGTGAATCGGCGTGCGCGCTTGGCCTTGGCGAATCATCGCGCTTGGCTGGTCCGCTACCCACTCGACGTGGCCAGCATGCAGGAAGCGGCACAGCATCTCATCGGCCGGCATGATTTTACCACCTTCCGCGCCGACGCCCGCCAGGCCAGGA
>Ga0136634_10000713_pt1 | contig 13764 bp, 9 predicted proteins | sample AntDrymUQ8332106_2_FD_104654 | JGI IMG/M metagenome (GOLD analysis project Ga0136634, IMG submission 104654) | Polar desert sand microbial communities from Dry Valleys, Antarctica - metaG UQ833 (21.06) | ecosystem: Environmental > Terrestrial > Soil > Desert | place: Antarctica: Dry Valley... | reverse complement strand
CAGCAAAAGAAGATTTCGTATTTGCTTCTGTTGATAAATTGGGGGTTTACAGCACCCAGGATGAATATCTTCAGAAACATATAGATACTGTAGTCAATTATCCATTGGTAGATATTGAAGCCATTGGTAAGAAAAAGTACAAGGCGGTTGTAGATGTTATCAATTCTACGGGTGCCTTGGTTGTACCCCAGTTATTAAAAGCGCTGGGAGTGGAAGAAGTGATTGTTTTGAATGGTGAAGTGAACGGTAAGTTTGCCCACAATCCTGAACCGGTTCCCGAAAATCTGGTTGAACTCAGTGCAGCAGTACGAAAACACAGGGCCGATTTTGGAATTGCCGTGGATCCTGATGTTGATCGTCTTTGTTTTGTATGTGAAGACGGATCTATGTTCGGTGAAGAATATACTTTGGTAGCTGTTGCGGATTATGTACTGAGTAAACGCCCTGGCAATACAGTTAGTAATATGAGCAGTACAAAAGCACTCAAGGAAATTACGCTGAAACATGGAGCTGAATATTTTCCCTCGGCGGTAGGGGAAGTGAATGTAGTTACCAGGATGAAAGAAGTGCAGGCAGTGATTGGAGGAGAAGGCAATGGTGGTATCATTGTGCCTGATTTGCATTACGGGCGTGATGCTTTGATCGGGATAGGTCTGTTTTTGAGCTCATTGGCTGGTCATAAGAACGGTATCCGTTCTTTCCGGACGAGATATCCCGATTATTTCATTTCGAAAAATAAAATTGAACTGGAGAACGGGATCGATGTGGGAGGAATCTTTGAAAAAATAATAAAGAAATATAAAAAACAACCTGTCAATACCGAAGACGGAATTAAAATAGAATTTGATAACGATTGGGTTCATTTGCGACCCTCAAACACGGAGCCGATTATTCGGATCTATGCAGAAAGTAGTTTCGAAACGACTGCCAATAATATTGCCCTGCGGCTGATGCAGGATATCAAAGAATTTATATAACCCTTCATGCATTCAGGGTGATGGTGAAACGTGGATACGCATATTTTCGTTTCACCATTACGCTCTTATCAATCTTCAGACATCGGATGGGTATAAAATCGATTTCTTTCACCAAATAGGGTTATACTCCGGTACACGTTAGAGGATATCAACTGCCGGTTGATTGCTTATCTTTGCGGGCATTAAAAAATTTCCCCGGTGGATTGAATTATGAACAGAATTTATCTTGATAACGCGGCGACCACCTCTCTTGATCCGGAAGTGTTGGAGGCCATGATGCCTTACCTTACTGATAAGTTTGGCAATCCTTCCTCTATTTATTCCTACGGGAGAGAAAGCAGGCTTGCTATCGAGAATGCCCGCAAAACGGCATCTAAATTATTAAACGCGCATCCCGCAGAAATTTTTTTTACTTCAGGAGGTACGGAAAGTTCCAACATGGCAATTACCGCCTCTGTTCATGATCTTCATTGTACCCACATCATTTCCTCGCGTACTGAACATCATGCTACCTTGCATACGATTGAAAATCTTTACCACCGGGGTGAAGTAGCGCTTAGCTACGTAAACCTTTTACCCGATGGGCATATTGATCTGGAAGACCTGGAACGCCTGTTAACGGAAAGCCCCGATAAAACCCTGGTGACCCTGATGCACGCTAATAATGAAACGGGCAATATGCTTGATATGAAAGCAGTCGGCAATCTATGCAAATTGTATGGAGCCATCTTTCATTCTGATACCGTGCAAACTCTTGGACATTTTCCCCTGGATCTTCGTAATACAGCTGTTCATTTTATTACCGGAGCAGCACACAAATTTCATGGACCAAAAGGAGTTGGATTGTTATACATCAATGAAAACGTGAAGATCAAACCGTATATACATGGCGGCTCGCAGGAGCGCAATATGCGGGCCGGTACAGAAAACTTATATGGAATTGTTGGATTTGCAAAAGCACTGGAAATTTCGATGAATAATTATGAGAAAGACAGCGCATATATTAAAAATCTGAAAACCTATATGATGGATCAGTTGAAAATGCAAATCAACAGAGTTGCTTTTAACGGTGATCCTTTAGGCAATTGCTTGTATGCTGTACTAAGCGTTTCATTGCCGAAAACTGAAAAATCTGAAATGATCCTTTTTAATCTGGACATTCATAATATTTGTGCCAGTGGCGGAAGTGCCTGTACCAGCGGGGCCGACCAGGGATCGCATGTGATCCGGGCCATTAATAACAATCCAAACCAGGTAACGGTGCGTTTTTCTTTCAGTAAACACAATACCAAAGAAGAAATAGATTATGTGGTGGAGAAATTAAAAGAAATGATTTAATCTCTGAATCACGAGTTTTTGGGATCTCCAGGATCTCTCAATTTGCTGGCTGATGCACTGGATTGCCAGAACATGATCGCTTCATTCGATGACAAGAAAAAGGAGCTTTGTTATTTCGAGTAGGCAACGGAGCCTTTCGATCTTCAACAATTAAAGAACAGCGGAGTAGTGAGGATTCTTAGAGACTATGAGTTTTAGGATCTATGAGATCGGATATTAATTTCAGTAACCATAGTGAATTCATTATTTTAGTTCCCTTTTCTATTTTCTATGCAATATATTATTGGCATTGATATCGGTACTTCCAATACAAAAGCAGTGGCCTTTGGTATGGCTGGAGAAATTATTAGCAATGCGAGTGTCTCCTACGGTGCCTTGCAATCTGCGCCCGGTTACCATGAACAGGATCCCGATATTTTCTTTAATGCAGTTATGGATACCCTCGACGAAGTACTGCAAAAGAATAAAAAAAATGTTTTAACCGGCATTAGTTTCAGCAGTGCCATGCATGGCCTGATGGCAGTTGATAAAGAGGGCAAACCGATTACCCATATCATTACCTGGGCTGATCTTCGCAGCAAAGAACAAGCAGACAAGCTCAAAGGATCGGAAGAAGGCGCCCGCATATACCAGCATACCGGAACACCCATACATCCGATGTCGCCTTTGTGTAAGCTGATGTGGATGAAAGAAAATGATCCAATAACTTTTGCGGTAGCTCATAAATTTATTTCGGTTAAGGAGTATGTCTTTTTCAAATTTTTTGGCGAGTACGTTATTGATCATTCCATAGCATCAGCAACTGGGTTATTCGATATTTATTCCCTGCAGTGGTATGATGAAGCATTGCGGGCTGCAGGTATTCATGTCAGACAGTTGTCTACCCCGGTAAGTACAACCTATATACAAAAAGGCCTCAAAAAAAGATATGCGGATACTTTAGGGATACCTTCCGATACTTGTTTTATTATTGGGGCCAGTGACGGATGCCTGGCAAATCTCGGGACCAATGCTGTTGACCCCGGCGATACCTCTATTACAATAGGCACGAGCGGTGCTGTGCGTATGATCAGCGAAAAGCCAAGTTACGATCCCAAACAAAGATTATTTAATTATTTGCTTACCGAACAAACATATGTTTCCGGGGGTCCTATTAATAATGGAGTGGTCCTGTTGAAATGGTATGCTGAAAATTTCCTGGATCAATCCTTTACAAATACCGATGGATTTGACTGGTACTTTGAGAAAGCCTGCTCTGTTTCCGCAGGATGCAGTGGATTGATTTTTTTACCATATGTGATGGGCGAAAGAGCTCCTGTATGGGATGCTGATGCCAAGGGTGTTTTTTTTGGGATTCATTCAAAACATACGCAGGCTCATTTTATGCGTGCCATCATTGAAGGAATATCCTTCGCACTGTTGGAGGTAACAAAGTCTTTGGAAGAAACCATCACACCAGCAACCAATATTTATGCAAGTGGAGGGTTTATACATTCTAAGGAATGGCTGCAAATACTTGCAGATGTATTTGGAAAGAAAATACATGTTACCAATGCCTCTGATGCATCAGCCTTGGGAGCAGCTATTCTTGGCCTGGCTGCTCTTGGTTTCCTGGAGAATTTGTCTCAGGCAAAATCATTTATCACGGTGCAGGATACTTATTTTCCTAAGGATGAACAGCATAGAATTTATATGGCCAACTACGTTGTATATGCATCACTCTACCACAAGTTGAAAGAAGAATTTTCTAAAATAGAAATATTAAATTCTCTTTAGCCTTCATTTTATCCAAGTGATGTTTTCTGATGGTTTTTAATTTTAGAAGATAGGTTCCCCTTGTTAATTGGCGTGATAAGGATAGTGGCAGGGTTTGTCCTCTTGCTATAGAATGAACATACCGATCGCGGATTTTTTGCCCATCACATCATAAACAGCTATCGAAACATTTTTTAATGGTTTACCCGATTGATAAATGCAAGTTGGAGCTAAGGCGAGTAATGCTGCCGGAGGTTGCTTATAATACAAACGGGAGAATAAATTGATAACGAACGATCAACTTATATAGCAAGAATTTCAGGTGTTTTGAATATAATTTATTTAAGAAGATTTTTCACTTCCTGAATTTTCAACAGTGCTTCAACGGGTGTAAGCCGGTTGATATCTATATTGTCTAGTAGTTTTCGTATCACATTAAAAGTTTCACTATGGGCATCAAAAATGGAAAGTTGTAGTTTGGGTGCAGACAGTTTTCTAACCTGCTGACCAATGCTATCATCTACATTTTTTTCTTCAAGTTGTTTCAAGATCTCATGGGCGCGTTGTAGCAAAGCCGGCGGCATCCCCGCCATCTTTGCTACATGAATTCCAAAACTATGGATGCTTCCACCCGGAGCAAGTTTACGCAAAAAAATAACTTTGTTACCAATCTCTTTGTTCGTGATATGATAATTTTTAATTCGTGGTAATTTTTTCTCCAGCTCATTCAGTTCATGATAATGAGTGGCAAAAAGGGTTTTGGGCGTATGCGGTGAATGATGTAAATATTCTGCGATGCTCCACGCTATTGAAATGCCATCATAAGTTGAAGTACCCCGGCCGATCTCATCTAAAATGATCAGGCTACGGGAAGTTATATTATTAATGATGCTGGCTGTTTCATTCATCTCAACCATAAAGGTTGATTCGCCGCCGCTTAAATTATCATTGGCTCCAACTCTTGTAAATATTTTGTCGGTAAGCGGAATTCTGGCGGTGCCTGCCGGAACAAAACTTCCCATGTGAGCCATCAGGGTAATTAAAGCTGTCTGGCGAAGCAACGCGCTTTTACCACTCATATTAGGTCCGGTAAGAATAATGATTTGTTGCGATGATGGATCTAAGATGATATCATTGTCTATATAGGATTCTCCTGCTGCCAGATTTTTTTCAATAACCGGGTGGCGGCTTTCTTTTAGTTCCAGCTCGAGTCCGTCATGCAATTCAGGCTTTTTATAATTATACTGCAAGGCATTGTGCGCGAAACAAAGCAGGCAATCCAAAATAGCAAGCATATTTCCGTTCACCTGCATGGGCGCAATATAATCCTGCAGTTCCAAAAGCAATTTATCATATAGCTCCAGTTCAATGGACAGGATCTTTTCTTCAGCGCCGATTATTTTTTCTTCATATTCTTTCAGTTCAGGCGTGATGTATCGCTCTGCGTTTGTAAGAGTTTGTTTACGCATCCAGGCGGATGGCACTTTGTTTTTGTGTGTGTTTGTTACTTCGAGGTAATAGCCGAAAACATTGTTGAAGCCGATCCGTAATGATGAAATGCCGGTGAGCTCCATTTCTTTCTGCTGCAATTCAACGAGGTACTGTTTTCCACCGGAGGCGATTCTACGTAATTCATCCAATTCATGTTGTACACCCAGGCAAATTACGCTACCCTTGGTCACCAGTGCCGGTGGATTTTCACAGATCTCCCTGGTGATTTTATTGAAGATATAATGACATGGATTCAGGGCATCGCCCAATCTTTTTAAATAATCATTATCCGCGTTTTTGCAAATAGCCAGTATTTGGTCTATTTGTTGTAGGCCCCTGGCAATCTGCATTACTTCACGCGGATTGATTTTTTTCATGGGTATCTTACTAACCAATCTTTCTACATCACCGCACTGCTTAATATGTTGTACCAGTTTTGTTCTTAAGTCTACTTCTATAATTAAATATTCAACGAGTTCTGATCTCTCATTAATCTTATTCAGGTCGTTTAAAGGAAGAACCAGCCATCTTTTTAGTAACCGAGCCCCCATGGGTGATACCGTATTGTCCAACACCCGAAGCAGGCTATTGCCATTTTCAATACCTGTTCCCAACAATTCAAGATTGCGTATGGTAAATTTATCCATCCACAAATAGTCCTCTCTATCGATTCTTTGTATTGACGTGATATGTTGCAGGTTCGGGTGTTCGGTGTCTTTTAAATAATGAAGTATGGCGCCGGCAGCCACAATGCCCTGGTATAAATCCTCCACACCAAAACCTTTCAGCGAATGCGTCTGAAAATGTTTCAGTAAGCTTTCCTCCGCATAGGCTTTATCAAATACCCAGCTTTCCAGGGTGTATGTATAAAATTTTAACCCAAATATTTCTTTAAACTGTTTTTGAAAATGTTTTTGAAAAATAACTTCCGCGGGCTTTAGTGTTTGCAGTAGCTTGTCTATATACTCCTGGTTTCCTTGCGCCATAAAAAATTCACCCGTCGAAATATCCAGAAAAGCAATTCCTATATCGGTGTCCGTGAAATGTACACCAGCGAGAAAGTTATTGGAATGATGATCCAATAATTTGTCATTGGTAGCAACGCCCGGAGTAATTATTTCAGTAACGCCTCTCTTCACAATTCCTTTTGCAAGCTTTGGATCTTCCAATTGATCACAGATCGCTACGCGGTAGCCGGCTTTTACCAGTTTATGCAAATAGGTATCCAGGGCATGATGGGGAAATCCTGCCAGGTCACTGGAAGCAATGGCTCCATTGTTTCGTTTTGTCAGAGTAATTCCCAATACCTGTGCCGCAATCACCGCATCTTCAGCAAAAGTTTCATAGAAATCGCCTACCCGGAATAAGAGGATTGCATCCGGGTATTTTTGTTTAATGGCCCGATGCTGCTGCATCATGGGTGTATCGCTTAAAACTTTAGTCATACTCATTCAACGATAAGGTGGTAACAAAAATAAACAACCGCACCCGCATTGTCCATGCGGATTCACGAATGTTTTGTGCATTTACATTATTGTGGACAAGTTGAGGATTACGGTATTTTTGCAATCTTAAATCAGTTGAATGCGTAAACTTAGCATGAACGAACTCAATCGCAAATCGGTGGATGCTTTCAGAAAATCGGAAAAAGTTGCCGTGGTAGTGGTATTAGACAATATTCGCAGCATGCATAATGTGGGAAGCGTTTTCCGGACGGTGGATGCATTTTTGCTGCAGGGCATTTATCTGTGCGGCTATACACCGCAACCACCACACCGGGATATTCATAAAACAGCCTTGGGTGCAACGGAAACAGTGGATTGGAAATACTTTCCGACTTCGGCGGCCGCGGTACAGGAATTACAGGCAGAAGGATTTACTGTATTTGCTATTGAGCAGGTTGATAAAAGTATTTCATTACACCAGTTTGAAAGCAGTGAGTTTGATAAACTAGCAGTTGTATTTGGCAATGAAGTAAATGGAGTAGATGAGGAAGTGTTAAAAATCTGCGATGGCAGTATTGAAATTCCGCAGTTTGGTATGAAGCACTCCTTAAACATTTCTGTGGCTGCGGGGATTGTATTGTGGGAGATTGTTAGAATGAGAATTGGAGAATTACGATAGATAACCAGGTTATCAACAATTCTATGAGGTAAATCCTGAATAAGAATCTAGCCAAAGCACTTAACACACTTGAAGCAAAGAACGATCATGATGCAGGCGTCAGTTGAAATTAAAAGAACACGGATCGGATATCGCAGATCGATTGAAAAAGAGTAGCATGTCAAAATTCAAAAATTACCTCAGCCTTATAAAATTCTCACATACCATTTTTGCGATGCCTTTCGCAATGATTGGATTTTTTTTGGCTTTAACCAAAGGCAATTTCACTAGCGGGCAATGGAATTTGAATCGATCCATTGGCTGGGGCTGGGATTTTACTAATTTTGTGGCGTGGGAAAAATTGCTGATAAAATTTATTCTTGTGGTTCTGTGCATGGTGTTTGCCCGAAGTGCCGCCATGGCATTTAACCGTTATCTTGATCAAAAGTTTGATGCTCGAAATCCCAGAACCGCGATACGGGAAATTCCATCCGGCATTGTTTCTTCTGGTAATGCATTGAAATTTGTAATATTCAATGGTATAGCCGTTATTATTTGTACCTGGTTTATCAACCTACTGTGTTTTTTTTTATCACCGGTTGCTTTGTTTGTTGTGTTGGGATACAGTTATACCAAGCGTTTCACTGCATGGTGTCATTTGATACTGGGATTGGGTTTATCACTAGCCCCAATTGGGGCATACGTGGCTGTTACGGGCCGGTTTGATTTGTTGCCTATTTTATTTTCTCTCGCTGTGATTTTTTGGGTAAGTGGTTTCGATATTATTTATTCTTTGCAGGACGAAGAATTTGACAGATCGGAAAAATTGTATTCAATCCCTGCTACCGTAGGCAAAGTGAAAGCTTTGCGAATTTCCGAGTTGTTACATGTAGTGAGTGCGGCGTGTATTATAGTAGGCGGACTATATGGACGATCTCATTCGTTGTACTGGATTGGAGCAGCAATATTTTGTGGTATGTTGATTTACCAGCACTCTCTTGTTAAATCAAATGACCTTTCCAGGGTTAACCTTGCCTTTATGACTGCCAACGGAATTGCAAGTGTTGTATTTGCCATCTTTGTCATCGCCGATCTTTTTTTCTGAAAAAGTAAATATGACTGAGTTAGTCTTGCACAGAAGCCGCCGACCTATGCGAAGAGATTCATCGAAATTTTGAGGCCGTTAGAATCAATTCGTTGGAATTTCATCCAAAGAATAGAAAATGGTCTTATTATTTTTCTGTCCAACCGATACCATCTCATCCGCTCCTGACGATGCACCACCGATACGCAACACCGCATCACAGCGATACAATAGTTGAATGGCGACAGGATGAAAGATCTGATTAAATATTTTATCGCCGGTTGTTTTGGACCCTGCCATTTCTATCAGAGGCAAAGCAAACCATTCACCCAATACAGGCAGGTGCCCTTTCTGATATACATCCCAGGCTGCTTTTGTCATAGCAGTTACATTCAGTTCTATTAAAGCAGGATCGTCATTGGTTCCCGAGCGGTAAGGTCCTGCAACGAGGATCATTAAAGTTTTTGGCATGCCAATATAGATTATAGATGCGCAAGTATTTCTTTTACGGAAGGTCGTTTTGAATAGTCTGCATCAAAAAATCGATACACAATAATACCTTCTTTATTTATAACATATACGGCAGGAATCGGCAGGTTGGCGCCGTTTTCGCTTCCATTGGCTTCGCTGAAGTTTATTCCGTATTTCTTATATTTTTCAATGGTGTTGTCATCAACGGCATAAGAAACTTTATAATGATTCATGATTTTTAATCCCTCGTCGAATAAAACAGGGTAGGAAGCCTTTGTTTTTTTGATGGTTTTAGCAATATTATCTTGTTTTTCGGGGGTAACCGTTATTACTGTTGCGTCTTTGGCTTGCAATAGCGACAAAGAATCTTCCAGTCTTTTCAGGAATCGGTTGCAATGAGGACACCATTGACCGCGGTAAAATACCAGTACCACAGGCCCCTGCGCTAACTTATCCTTCAGGCTTACCGTTTTTTCATACTGATCTTTTGCAGAAAAGTCCGGTGCCTTGTCTTGTACATTCAAACCGGTGGGAATATTCTGTGCCGGTGAAGTAATTGCAATTAAAAGAAAAACAGATAATATAATGAATTTATTCATGATCACATTTTTACGAAGGTATTGAATATCATTTTTAAGATATGTCATGCATGCGACTTTTGTGTCTCTACTTAATTTTTGCAGGGTTTTGAGTGAAACTGGATATAGAAGGAGACAAGGGTTTCAGGGATTAAGATGTGAGGGAATTTGCAGGATTGAGGTGTATGAGGATGAGTGTGACACAAACATCGGCGTAAAGCCTGTGATTGTGTCTCACAGTCACGCTCCTGTCGCGATGTTGGATTGTGCTGGAGGATGTTTGTGGGACACAAACATCGGCGATCGGCGATCGGCCATAGCCATAGGCTATTAATATAACCGCTCGGCTCGCTTATCGTATTAAATCTTGTACAACCAATCCCGGTAATGATATAGAAAGAGGAAATTACTTTCACCGGTTTCATAAAACCTTGCGGACGAATATAAATAATCGATAGGGTCTTTCACAAGTCTCCAATGCTCCTGGAGAGGGTTATAATGAATATAATTCAACTTTTGGCGAATAGTTCTTTCCTTATACAATACGAACTTATCGGGATGCGGCTGCCAGAAATTTATTTTCCGGCAGGCCCAGTCGACTGCAAATTCTTTCAATATTTTTCGATCGTGAGCAAGGAGATATTGTTCAAAGTGATGAGCTGTATATTTCATCAGGCTTGCTATGGGCGTTTCTTTTCCATTTGGTTTCAATTGTTCCAATAGTAGGTGCATGTGGTTGGGCATGACACGAATCCATATATCTTCAGGCATTCTTTTTTATGAAGGTAGGAGAGGGAATCAATAATAACAGATTCAAAATGATATTGTGACAGGAGTTGTTCCCAGTTATTAATGGTTGAAGTATAAAAATATAGTTTGCCATAATCCATGCGGCAAAATATATTCGACCCGCATAATAAAAAAAGTGAAATACCCGGATAAAAATGTTTTTAGGACACAAAAAAATGTGATAGGCAAAATCAAGATGTTTTTGAAGCAGAATCATTGGTGACAGCGCCGACTCAACCGATGTGTGCCGGTGATTGTGGCCCGTGATTGTGGCCGGTGATTGTGGCCGGTGATGTGGCCGGTGATGTGGCCGGTGATTGTGTCTCACAATCACCCTCATGATTGTGCAGGAGGATGTTTGTGAGACACAAACATCGGCATGGGCATAACCATCACCATAAGCCAGCTCATCTTCTGATAAACTTCAATAGAATTGTTGCCGGTGATTGTTGCCGGTGATTGTTGCCGGTGATTGTTGCCGGTGATTGTTGCCCGTGATTGTTGCCCGTGATTGTGTCTCACAATCACGCTTTGTCGCGCAGGAGGCTGTTTGTGAGACACAAACATCGGCATGTGCTCAACCATCACCATCAGCCAGTTCAGCTTCTGATACACTTCAGTAGAATTGTTGCCCGTGATTGTCGCCGGTGATTGTGTCTCACAATCACCCTCATGATTGTGCAGGAGGCTGTTTGTGAGACACAAACATCGGCATGTGCTCAACCATCACCATAAGCCAGCTCATCTTCTGATAAACTTCAATAGAATTGTTGCCCGTGATTGTCGCCCGTGATTGTGTCTCACAATCACGCTAATGATCGTGCAGGAGGAAGTTTGTGAGACACAAACATCCGCATCACCCATGACCTATTTCAGTTTCTGATAAACTTCAATTGATTTCTCGCCGTTTGCAAATGTGATTGTCTGTTTATAAGTATCGGTTCCGGAGAGTTCGATGTCTACGTCGTACGTTTTGCCTATTAAACTGGTTACAAAAGTTGAATTTTGAATGGTTTCCCTGCTTGCGCTGTCACCCATCATTTCAAAAGGTCCATATCCAAATACCGAGGTTTTCTGGTCAGCAGAATCCTTGGTGGTGATGGCCCATATAAAATATCCCGATTGATAGGTTTTATACTCCAAGGGCGTTTCATTAATCGAAGAATCTCCATTCTTATTCACAAATATATTTTTTACCTGCTTCCAGGTGCCATCAAGAAGAGATTGCTGAGGTCTGTTTATTGTTTCATATTCTTCTGTGAGTTTGACATTCTTCCCATTGAAAAGGATGTTATCAATAACCTGGATATATCCTTTATCAGTTTTTTCAATTTTTAGCAAAGCGGTATCTTTTTTATCACCTTCTACCGCACGATAAAAAATATGTTCATGCAATTCATCTCCATCCATTTTGTATTCGGCAATGCCAAAGGTGGCAAAAGAGTCTGTTAGATTAGGTGTGGCAAACATCATATACTTATCGGTGTAGATCTTCAATTGTTTGCGATCGATGACCGAATCTTTGGTTCCATCATTAACTACCTGCCTGGTCATATAATAAGCGCCTGTGATAGTGGGCATTTCCGCTGCCTTTTCATTGCAGGCCATTGTCAAAAGAATCAAAATGAATGCTTGTAAATTTTTCATACAATAGTTTTTTAGAATATACCGATGGTTGGGGTACGGCAGCAGAGACTCTATATTCGGTCCTGCTTTTATTTCTAATAAAACACACTGGCATTGACACGCAATCTTGTCACACCTCCCTGGCTATGCCAGAAGCCAAAGGAGTAAGTATCATTAGAAACCAATAAATGGTTTGTGTTTCATTTTTACTTTTTTTTATAGTGAAAAGATTATGAAACATCACAAGGATCGATATTTTCAATCGGGGCGTATCGGCAGACAAGTTTCCTATAAGCTGATATCTAATTTACGACAATGTTTGAAAAGCAGCAATTTTGATTGCTCCGGGATCGCGGTATTTTTTGCACGCAAGAACACATCCATGGAGCGATGATTCGTAAATATTCTTGATGAAATTTATTGGAACTTCCGTAAATAACGACAGATTTGGATATTATTGAAGGTGCCGGTTGAAAGGGTAACTCTTATTATTCAATAAATACAAAAAAAAATGGAACGAAGAAAATTCTTGAGAAATGCTACGGTCATTTCAGCAATCACGATTTTAAAACCCGGCATTGCTTTCAGCTCAGCAAGAAATTCTGCCATCCAGGTTGGGATCATCGGCTGTGGATCACGCGGTACCGAAGTGATCTCCGCTATGTCAAGAAGTACCAATAGTAACATCATTGCTATGGCTGATCTTTTCGACGATAAATTAAAAGAGGCTCAGCTAAGATTGAACAAGCTAAACGCTGCCAAAGGGTTTTCTGAAATACAAAACACCAATATTTACCGGGGCTCCAAAGCGTATCTCGAATTGCTTTCCAACAAAGATGTACACGCTGTGATGATTTCGTCACCCTGTTATACCCATCCTCAATTTCTTGAAGCGGCCGTTGCTGCAGGAAAACATGTTTATTGCGAGAAACCGGTGGCCGTTGATGTGACGGGATGCAAAAGAATTGAACGGGCTGGTGAAAAGGTCAATGGAAAACTCAGCGTGGTCATCGGCTTCCAGATCCGGCATGCAACCCCTTATGTTGAAATGGTAAAAAGGATCCAACGGGGAGACATAGGTGACATCATGAACGCGCAATTGTATTATTTTTCATCTGGTATTCCTCTTAAGCCGGTTAACAATATGTCAACAGATGAGGCACGTATCCGTAATCATTTTCATTTCCATGCTTTGTCGGGAGGAATCTTGTTAGACCAGGGTATTCACATGCTTGATGTATGCAACTGGGCTATTCAGAAACATCCGCTGCAGGCCGTAGGGAATGGAGGGCGAAGAGGTGGTGCCGAATTGGGAGATACCTGGAATCACTACCAGGTGGTGTATCAATATCCTGAAAATGTAAATGTGAGCTTCCATTGTACGCAGCAGGGTCCTGTTTTCGGCGACGTTTGTGCAAGGTTCATCGGTACTAAAGGCATGGCCGAGGCCCACTACGGCAGGGGAGTATTCATTGAAGGAGAAAATAAATGGGATTCGGGCATTTTAAGGGAATCCAAAGAGCTTACTCCTGAACAAAGAGCTGCGGGTGTT
>Ga0136634_10000712_pt1 | contig 13769 bp, 15 predicted proteins | sample AntDrymUQ8332106_2_FD_104654 | JGI IMG/M metagenome (GOLD analysis project Ga0136634, IMG submission 104654) | Polar desert sand microbial communities from Dry Valleys, Antarctica - metaG UQ833 (21.06) | ecosystem: Environmental > Terrestrial > Soil > Desert | place: Antarctica: Dry Valley... | reverse complement strand
GTGTTTCCGGGTCAAAAATACGAACGGAATCAACCTCGTTCCCAAACAACTCAACCCGATAAGGCTTTTCATTACCAAAAGAATAAATATCCAGAATACCACCCCGCAATGCAAACTGTCCTGGCTCGTACACAAAGTCGGTACGATCAAATCCATAATTGACGAACTTTTCTATCAAACCATCTACATCAATCGTGTCACCTACTTTGATAAAAATAATATTCTCCGATAACGAATGTGGTAACGCAACTTTTTCAAATAATGCTTCGGGATAGGTAATCAGCATTCCTGTACGATCGCCTGCAGACAAAGAAAATTTCATCAGCGCTTCTGTCCTCAACATTACATGTGAGGAGTTCAGCATCCGGAAATTCTTACGATTTTTAAAGGAGGAAGGAAAATAAAAAATATTCAACGCCTTGGTTAAACTTTCGAGGGTGTTGTGAAGATATGCGGCTGCTTCCGAATCTTCGCAGATCACTACATGATTTAATTGTTTGCAGGCATCCTGTTGAAAAATCGCGCTAATAATAAAAGCAGGACCGCTTCCGCGAAGATTTTTGAGAACAATATTTTCCGATTGGGGAAAGGAGAGCCTGCCCGCCAATTCAAAAAGACGCGGATCATTATTATAACCGGAGAGCAATGCCTGCAAATTCATATCGCCGCCGCAAAGATAATAAGCCTTTATAAACACGCCGATATAAAATCCTTATACGCAAACTCTACCCGTAAATTTTGCGTAGTTTTATCGGCAATGAGATTTTAGTGATGTAATCTGTCTCTCCTGTGTTTTCTTAAGTTGATATTACATCTTAGTTTTCGATCAAAGATGCACAAATGAAAAGAATACTGTTACCCGTAATTTTTATTGGATGTCTGGTAGGATCCATTGCACTATTAAACAAGAAAAATGACATTCCTGGGATAGCAGTCAAATCGTATAGTGCTCAGAAAAAGGAATCTAAATCAGAAAAGGCCATTTTTATAAAGGCGAGAGCACAGTATGAATTCGATCTTTTAAAAGATCCTTTCACCGGCAGAATTCCCTATGCAATCCATGAGAAAGAATTGGCCATCGCAAGTACCATATCTGTAAAACAGCGTTCGCTTTCCGGTGTTCTGGGGTTTGACAATCTGAATACGTATCTGCCGGCAGGACCGATCAATATTGGTGGAAGAACTCGGGCAATTGTGTACGATAGAAGGTTTAACAACACTTCCAATCGTGTAATTATAGCCGGTTGCGTCAGTGGAGGCATATTGAGATCTTCGGACGGTGGATCGACCTGGACGCGTGTCAGCCCTGAAAATGATATTCATACACTTACCGCTTTGGTTCAGGACCCGAGAGCAGGGTTTGAAAATACCTGGTATGCCGGCGGTGGTGAACCTTACTCCAGTTCTGCCGATGCGCCCGGCGCTCCCTACCTGGGTCATGGAGTTTGGAAGTCAATAAACAATGGAACTTCGTGGACTAAATTAACCTTTAATATACCCGGACTTCCCAATCCTCCCTTCGATCTGGAAGAATTTGATCATCCTTTTGATTTTGTTCATAAAATATCCGTAAACCCAGTCAATGGCCATGTTTATGTTGCGGGCCACCGGAGACTGGTACGATCCACTGATGGCGGAGTATCCTGGGAAATCGTTTTTCAGGGTGCGTCTACAGCTGTTGTGGATAACGGACAAATGGATGTGGTAGCTACCACGACCGGTAAATTATATCTCGGAGTGAATGGTGGATTTCCGGATCAGGATCGAAGAGGCATTTGGACTTCCAACACCGGTAATTCCAATCAGTGGACCAGGATAGCGGGAGGACCTCCAGGCTCGCCCGATTCAATCCCCAATTGGCGGGGAAATGATGCCGGAGGAACAAGCAGAAGAATATTACTGGCCCTCGCGCCATCAGACCAAAATACGCTGTTCACCATTTATGAAAATGGACTGTCACAAGATGATGATATCAATCCCCGGCCTGAAATCGACATGTTTAAACTGAATGTAAGCTCGGGTTCCAATATCTGGACCAATCTCTCTGCGAACATGCCCGATTTTCCCGGACAACTGGATAATGTAGATCCATTGGATACACAAGATGGCTATAATATGACCTTGGTAATAAAGCCTGATGACGCGAATACCGTGTTCGTGGGAGGCACTAACCTGTTCAGGTCAACCAGTGGTTTTACCAACACGACGGCTACCTCCTGGATAGGTGGGTATTCGGAGGATTTCGTATCCGGGTTGAAAATTTACCCTGCCAGTCATCCGGATATCCATAACGTCGACTTTATGCCCAATAACGCAGGAAGCAATCCAGGATTTGCAAGAGCGATCTGCGCCAATGACGGTGGAATTCAATCGACCAATAATATTATGGCTGTGGGTGGTATTAGTCCGGTAAGCTGGACCATGATCCCGAATTATCAAACACTTCAATATTATCATGTAGCCATCGATCCGGCGCCCGGTAAGAATAATTTCATCGGGGGTTCGCAGGACAACGGAACGCATCTCCGGTTAGATGGTCCCACCGCCAATGAACAGTTTAGAATATTGGGGGGTGATGGCGGCGCAGCAGCCATCGGTTCAGTAACATCCGGATCGGTCTTTACCCTATATGGTTCTATTCAATTTGGAGAATTGTACCGGGATAAAAACAATGATTTTACAACCATCAAACCCAATGGCCTTACTCCTTTTCCCGGGCTTACGGATGCTTTCGGTGAATTTGTTACTTATATAAAAATTGATTTTGATAATCCGGAAGATCTATACTACGTTAATTTCAACCGCCTGTTCAGAACTAAAATGGCTTCAACTGTTCTATCAGCCGGTTGGGAAGAATTGACAGGAGTGAAAGGAACGGTAAATGCAGGCAATCCAACGGCGGGAACCAATATTTCAATCCGATCGCTCGAATTATCGAGAGGCCAGTATTCTCCTGCTCATGCTTTGTATATAGGAACTTCGGATGGAAAAATTTACAGGCTGAATGATCCAAGGAATGCACCTGTTGCAACAGTTCCTGTCAATATAAGCCCTGCGGGATTACAAGGATCCGTTTCAGATATAGCAGTGAATCCGAACAATGATGAAGAAATCATGGCTGTAGTTTCCAATTATACTGCGAACAACCAGCCTATTACCAATATATGGTGGACCAACAATGCCAAAAGTGCCATTCCAACCTGGAGACAGGCTGATGGAAATTTAGGAATGCCTTCTATCAGGAGTTGTATGATCGTTGCCAAAAAAGATGGGGCTGGTAACCCCTTAACTGAATATTATGCAGGCACCTCTGTGGGCTTGTACAGTACATTAAACATTAATGCCGGCACAGTGAATTGGGTTCGTGAAGGAGGAAATATTTTAAACTTCGCGGTTATTACTTCGCTGGATTACCGCCCGCAAGACAATATATTGTTAGTTGGAACTCATGGTAACGGTATGTATTATGCCTCAACCGGCACACCAGATTTCAGACCCAACCAGAACACTGGTATCAATGATCCGGATCGAAATGACAGGCGTTTCATTAGGCAGGCATTGCCAACTTTGGTGAAAGGGAAGATTGAGTACCAGACTGGCGACATGTTCACGGTAAAAAGACTGTCGATCAAAATTCATAACCTTTCAGGTCAATTGGTTTTCAGTAAAGAGACCGGGTACCAAAGTGGCCAGTTACCGGTGGCCCAATTATCAAAAGGTGCATATATATTGACCATCAGCAGCCAGGATTACAAACATCAGTTTGTTCAAAAATTTGTGAAAGATTAATTAAAGCTTCCATACCTCAGGCTGCCCCAAGTGGAGAATACCGCTTTGATATGTATTCAAAACCCAAGTTGCATCCTATTTAAAATCATTTCATGGAAAAACTTTTCATTGTATTGTTTGCGATCTGCATGTCAACATCGGGTTATTCGCAAAAATGTGCCATCAAAAAAGGGTACGCATATGAACGCAGTAGTCTGTCAGGAACGCCCCCCAGAAAAGTACTTGATGAAAGTGGCAACCAGATTGAGCGCCCGGTAAAAAACAACAACACTTATTTTATTTATATTGAATCAAAACGGGGCCGTATTTTTCAACCCACCCGGATGTGGATTGCCGGAAAACCTTTTACAGTAGCTACTGAGACAATTACCCATCTACCTGTTATCATTCAATATGAGCATCCTGCAATGCCTGCAGATACTTTGGTAAGGCAAACGAGCAATACCGTTATAAGATTGCTGCCCCAGGCAGAATTGATTGACAAGCCCGATGCAAGACTCGCAAAGAAAATAGCCCAGGCAAACGTTGTTATTGAATTCACCCGCAATTCCAGAACTTTTTACTATACAATCAAAGACACAAAAAAACTAACGCCCTTGGTTTTGCAATAATATTTTTTATATTCGACGTTTTATAACGATTGCCGGCCATAACTTTTCAAGAGCGATTCTTATAATCGCTCTTGTTTTTTAAATTCCGGCTTCTAAAATGTGATCATCTTTATTTTTTAAAACCTCATTCATGTTACAACCCTGGCGAACTGGAACCGTTATACGAATTGAAGATGAAACATCCGCGACCCGGCGGTTCTGGATGCAAATTGCAGATACTGACCAGTTTGATTTTAAACCTGGCCAGTTTGTGACACTCGATCTCCCCATTCATGAAAAACCCAACAAACGTTGGCGTAGCTATTCAATTGCTTCCTGGCCCGACGGCACAAATGTTTTTGAATTGGTCATTGTATTATTGGAAGGTGGTGCAGGAACTACTTATTTATTTAATGAAGTAACGGTGGGCAGTGAACTTACTTTTAGGGGCGCCCAGGGAGTATTTACATTGCCTGAACCAATAGAAAGAGATTTATTTTTTATCTGTACAGGCACAGGTATCGCTCCTTTCCGGTCTATGGCACATCATATCAGAAATCACCAGGTTCCTCACCAGGACATCTATCTCATCTTTGGCTGCCGAAAATTCGGAGATGGTTTATACAAAGCAGAACTGGAAGAACTGGAAAAAAATATGCCCCGCTTTCACTATATGCCAACTTTCTCGCGGGAGGAACCGGGGTCTCATCGTACAGGTTATGTACACAATGTATATGAAGAAATCTGTAGTGGAAATATTTTAAAAACTATTGAAGAGGCTGCATCTTCCGTAAAGCCTGCTCACTTTTATCTATGCGGATGGAAAAATATGATCGATGAAGCGAAGAAACGGATAATAGCGCTTGGCTACGATAGAAAATCCATCCACCAGGAATTATATGGGTGATAAAATCACGGCCATTATAAACCTATAAGGTCTTACAGCGCTGCAAAAGCCGGGCGGCAGACCTTACAGGTTTTTTTATTCGGTTTATTTACGCCTGGCCTTATCCGAAAGTTTATCTGCGCTTTCATCCTTCGGAGGATTTAGCGTAATCACAGGAATTTTAGAAGCCTGCTTTTGTTCGAGCAAGGACTTATTCCTTTGCAGGTCTAGAATATCTGCGTGATTGTTAAGCATTTCTTTTTCGAGATCAACAATTTTTCTCTTCAGCGATCTTATCTGACTTCTCCGGATCATAAACCCACAAAAAAGCGAAAGCACGGTTATTCCCAACAGAACAAAAATATTCAAGGTTAATTCGATAACAAGCATGGATAAAATATTACGGTCTTAGACAATATAAGTGAAATCAATTTGCTGATTCAATGCCGGAGTTAAGGGGGATTGATAGGGTTGGAAACTGAATAAGGACAATACAAAAATAACTCAGGAAATTTGTTTGTCCACAATGTTGCTGATTTCATCGATTGAAATACGTTCCTGTTCCATGGAATCACGATACCTGATGGTAACAGTCTGATCCTCTTTTGTCTGATAATCTATAGTTACACAAAATGGCGTGCCAAGGGCATCCATACGCCGGTACCTTTTTCCAATGGAATCCTTTTCTTCATAGAAACATTTGAAATGTTGCTTATTTGCATTCATGATGCTCTTTGCAATTTCAGGTAATCCGTCTTTTTTGGTCAATGGTAAAACCGCTAATTTGATAGGAGCCAGCCTGGCAGGGAACTTTAGCACAACGCGACTGTCCTTTTTTTCCGCAGTACTTAGATCTTCTTCCAAATACGCTTCACTTAAAATCATCAGCACGGTTCTATCCAAACCGATGGAGGTTTCAATAACATAGGGAATATAATTCTGATTAATCTCTGTATCGAAATATTGCATTTTCTTTTTGCTGTATTCCTGGTGGCTGCGAAGATCAAAATCAGTTCTTGAATGAATACCTTCCACCTCTTTAAAACCGATGGGGAAATCGTACTCGATATCACAGGCGGCATCGGCATAGTGGGCCAATTTCACATGATCATGAAAACGGTATTTTTCCGCGGATATACCCAGGCTTTTGTGCCAGCGCATTCTTTCTTCTTTCCAGTATTCGTACCATTCTTTTTGTGTACCCGGGCGAATAAAGAACTGCATTTCCATTTGTTCAAACTCCCGCATTCTGAAAATAAATTGCCGGGCTACAATCTCATTTCTAAATGCTTTGCCTGTTTGCGCAATTCCAAAAGGGATCTTCATTCTACCGGATTTTTGCACATTTAAAAAATTTACAAAAATGCCCTGGGCTGTTTCCGGCCTTAAATAGATTTCACTGGCTTCTTCAGACACACTGCCCAATTGTGTAGAAAACATCAGGTTGAACTGCCGGATATCCGTCCAATTACAGGTACCGCTTACACTGCATTTGATTTTATTTATTTCAATGAAAGATTTCAATCCTTCAAAATTATTTGCCCCAAGCAAACGTTCCATTTCAGCGATTGCGTTTTTTGCCTCTTCATCCCTGCCCTGCTTTTCAAGATCATCGGCGTATGCCTCTATCAGGTGATCGACCCGGTACCTTTTCTGACTATCCCTATTATCAATCATCGGATCGCTGAAATTATCAACATGCCCGCTCGCTTTCCAGGTGGTCGGGTGCATGAAGATGGCTGCATCGATACCCACAATATTATCGTGAATCTGTGTCATGCTTTTCCACCAGTAGTCGCGGATATTTTTCTTCAGTTCGCTGCCCCATTGGCCATAATCGTATACAGCGCTCAACCCATCATAGATCTCACTCGAAGGAAATATAAACCCGTATTCTTTACAATGTGAAATAATCGCCTGAAACCGATTTGGATCTGTTGCCATAAGCGTGCAAATATAAGAACAGCAAGCTTTGAATTTCAAGGATTCTGAGATAATTCCTTTAATTGTATAAGATCAGGGAAGGACGATCTGGGCTGAATATTCTAGAGGAAATATTCTTTATAATCGCTGGGATGATTGTGTTGACGTGCTCTTGCAGGTTGTGACAGGCGGATTGAAATTCTTTTCAATGTGTGTCCCAGCGGCTAACCGGCTGGTTTCTTTCCTCATTCTTTTAATTTATCATTATTACGATGCCGCTCAGCGTCCCGGATATTTTTCTTTTCAAAATTCTTTTGCAGCGCTTCTGTAAGATCGACACCGGTTTGATTTGCCAGGCAGATCAAAACCCACAATACATCTGCTATTTCATCAGCAATACCCCCTCCAACCTCCCCTAAAGGGGAAGATTTTTTATCAGACTTCTTGAAGGATTGGTCGCCATATTCTCTGGCAATGATCCTTGCAAGTTCGCCCACTTCCTCTGTGAGAATAACCATATTGGTCAATTCGCTAAAGTATCTTACACCGACTGTTTTGATCCATTCATCGACCTGATCCTGTGCCTGTTTCAGAGTAATGTTTTCTGCCATTTTAAAAAATTAAAAATCGTCTTTCTTTTTTGTATCCATTAGAATTGTTACCGGACCGTCGTTTAATAATTGAACTTTCATATCGGCTCCAAACTCCCCGGTATAAATTTCTTTTCCGAGATCAGTTGTTAACTGTTCGATCATTTTATTGTAGAGCGGTACCGCTATACCAGGCTTACTCGCCTTGATATAGGATGGCCTGTTGCCTTTCCTGGTGGATGCATGCAAGGTGAATTGACTAACTATTAAAATATCACCACCGATATCTTTCACGCTTAGATTCATGACACCCTGTTCGTCATTAAATATGCGCAGATTTACAATCTTTCCACTGAGCCACTGGACATCCGATTCATCATCTGCATCCTCCATACCAATTAATAGCAGTAATCCTTTTTCAATAGATGATTTAACAACGTTCTTAATGGTGACATTGGCCATGGATACACGTTGAATAACAGCCCTCATTGGTCCGGCTTTAGTTTGTAATTTTATCAAATGAAGATAGACGTTTCACCAGAAATTAAATTCAAAACGTTTCGCAGCGGAGGTGCCGGCGGACAAAATGTAAACAAGGTAGAAACCGCTGTGGAAGGAAACTTTCATCTTCAATCCTCGACCCGCCTTTCGCAGGAACAAAAGGATCTGTTACTGAAAAAGTTGGCAGGAAAAATAAACGCCGAAGGAAACCTGCAGGTACGGAGCCAGGTTTATCGTACACAACTTGAAAATAAAAAAGAAACCATCAAAAAATTGAATCTCCTTATAGAAAATGGTTTAAAAAAGCCAAGGAAAAGAATTGCCACCAAACCATCAAAGGCAGCCAAAGAAAAACGGTTGGAGGAGAAAAAGAATATATCGTTACACAAGCAGAACCGGCAGAAAATGAGGAAAGGTGATTATTGATCGATCTACTGTCACCCGCCATGCGTCCGAAAATCAAGTTGCCAGGCGACGTCTGTGCGGCATGGATTATTACATTTAGAATAATTGCGAACGACTCGCTGGATCATTCAGGGTTCGCCAATTTCCATGCAGGTGATTTCACCACTATACCTATGTACCTTCTGTTCGATATTAATTTATTATCAACCATGATCCTTTTCCAACACAGGAACAGCCTCATCCCCCAAACATCTCTGTAATCGATTAACTGACGGTCATCCATAAACAGAAAGTGATATTTTTTTCCCCTTACATTTCCGGTAACCGTCAGGGCAGTAGCGCCGGTATATTCAAAGAAAACATCTTCCCAAATTTTTTTATTCTCACGCGGGATTACATTTTTATTCGAATGCAGCGTTTCAGAGCGCTGCCATGAATTTCCTTTATTTCCACAACACATATGCTTCAATTTTAATGAACTTGAAAGCAATGCGTCAGACGTGAAACATCAGACGCATTATTTAAATATTTGCTACATGAAATGATTGAAATCATTCGCTTTTTTAGAACGATACCGTAGATTCTGTGTGCGGTAGTTATTCCATTTCCATTGTTGGGCGATTAAGCCGACTGCCATTAAAATAATTAAGATCATGAGAAAAGATTTAGCCGCCCTGTTAACACGGGGCAAGAGTGAAAAGATTAATTACATTGAATTGAAAAGTAAGGGTACGATGCAGGAAGGGTAACTGCTCGCCTGGGACAGACCGGGAAGGACATTTAATCCGAAATGATTCGACAACCCAATTCGGCTTATGTACAGAGGTTTCGGACTGCATTTCTTTTTTACTCCGTGTTCGTATAGACCGGATTATATAGAAAGTCCTCTTCAAAAAAGCCAGCTGGAATAGAAAACTCCGGATCAAATGCGAATGGTTGGGCTGTTTTTTCTGATTCCTGCACGGCTTGGTTCAGGTGTGCTATTTGCGGTAATGGTTTGTTATCATGTGCTATTGCAACATTTTGTTCAATGGATTCCGTTTGGAATCGTACTTTACTAAAACGAAATTGTGGACTTGAAGTTCCTGGATTCAATTCTTTAGTAAACAAAGATTGCCCGGAAACCAACGGCGCATGAACAACCGCTTCTTCATGTATGACAGCAGGCATAAGAGTAGGTTTTATGATTATGGAAGTTGATGGTATTAGTTACGAGTCGGGAGTCAAAAGTCGGGAGATGTAAAAGAGGAGAGATGAAACTCTTACCCTTCACGTCGGTCGATTTACTATCACTCATTCAGAGAAAAAAATAAGGGTACGGCGCAGGAAGATCACGCGGGGTCTGTGACCGGTGCGGAGGGGCAGCACCTGTATTCCTGCGATTTTTCGAGCAACTCGATCTGCTTACGCAACAGATCATTTTCAAGTTGCATTCTTTCTTTTACTTGAGGTTCGCATATATCGCAGTTGTCCAGGCAGCCTTTAACAATAACGCCGCCTGTTGGAAGAGAAAATTCTGCATCAAATGATATCTGCTGACGGATTTTTTCGGAGACCTCTTTGTTTTGTCCCAGTAGTCCTTCTTCTACCAGTTGCTTATCGATGTCAGCGATTACTGCGTTTCTTATAGCAGGTTCAATAGGGGTTGCCGACTGGAATACAGAAGCATTGAAGTCTGCAGCATTTGCATTTGCAAAAGACCTGGCAGGATTAAGCTGCGCCCCGGCCATAACCAACTCTTTGTTCAATAAAACTTTACTGGTGGCCACAACATCCTGGGGAACAACAGCAACCGCAGACTTCAGGTTTCCGGGTAAAAATGGACGTCTGACCGGGGCAGCGGGATCCTTAACGCGGCGTTCAATCGATTCCAATTCAAAGGTTATTTTTTGTCTCTTGTTGATCCTGTAGAACAAAAAAGTAATAGCATGGCACCGGTTGGGATTGGCGAATTCGCGGGAGGAAGCTTCAAAATGATCTTCTGATTCACCCTGAATATGAGCACGTGTTGATACTTCACCCACAGATACCGAGTGTGCTTTGTGAGTTGCGCCTACAGATTGACGGGCAGAACTCTGTACATGTGATTTCTGTTCGTGCAGGTAATCAAATACCGATTTGCTATTGTGCTTGCCATTTGCATTAGTACTTGCATCGGCAGATCCTCCGAAAAGAAAAGTACCATAACTGCCATGAGCATCCCCATGAAAGTTCCAATCGCTACTGTTGCTGGATGTTCCGCCACCCGATTGGGAATTGGCACCATCGGCCACGTAATGCTGCATAGCAGTCATATAATATTGCTCTTCTGAAACTTGTTCGCTTCGATAACTTAATTTGGTTTCGCTGTCGAATGTAAAACGGCTTTTGCGATCAGTAGTTGCAAGCCGCACTTTCTCTCCGGGTAATAAGGTAGTAGTGTAGATAGGATCGCCCAGGGTTAGCCCAATGGTACACCGTGAAAATTTGAAATGTAGGATGACTTCTGTTTCTACCTGCACAGGCCGGTTTTGAATAGTAACTGTTACGGGGTAATTTAAAATACGCTTAAAGCTGAAGATATCGCAATGATTGTCTGGTAACAGTTCCGGACAACAGGGGATACCTGTTACAGGTTGTTCATGTTCATGAGCAACCGTTTTCTCGTTGGAGACAGAGGGCATAATAATAAGGTTTAATAGTTAAAGCATCCGATTGAAACATTTTCAGTACCCGGGCCGGGATTAAGCGTTCATGCTGATCAGTGATACAGATACAAATTTCTGTTGTTCAGAAGCCGGAAACAAGAGTACTGCTACTGAAACCGAATAGGTACTAATACGCAATCTTTACAGCAGTAGTACCTAGTGATTGTTATACAATATGTACTACTTTGGTGAAGATTTTATAACCATAAATTTATCTGTATGAGACAATCATCGCTCCTTCTTTTCGCTTCCTTATTTTTTGTTGCCCTGGTTTTTACCGGCTGCGATAATGATAATGCCGGTACGGCCGGTGACATTCCTTTTGATGAAAAGCGCGCCCTGGAATCCATTATTTCTATTGATACGGCAAAACAATACCAGCGAAGCTTTATCAGTTCAAGAGACTCTTTGAACAGACCCTTTCAGGACACAAGCTTCCGAAGTCTAAATTTTAGTTTGCCCAATGCAGAATCTTTTACCCGCGATGCCATCATTGTGTTGTTGAATCAGAAAGGTGCAGATGGCATCAGGGTATACTATGGTAAAGATCATCGGGGAACAGTACGTCTTGTTCTTTTGCCGGTCGATAAAAACGGAAAAGATATACAGACCACTTTAATTGATCGGGGCCAACAAACCAAAGCCTTATCCATTCCGGGCATTTCAAGTGCTCAGGCGGCGCCACCCTCACAGTTACAGGCAGTTGAAAATGGTCAAACCTGCCCTCCCTGCATAATCGATTAGTACTGGTTCATGAGTGATTCCCTTACATTTATATTCAGCTTGAGCATCTTATTTCCGGCAGTAGCTGGCGTTTTTCGACTTAGAAATATTGACGCCAGTTACCGGCCATTTCTTGTGTATATTTTAATTTCTTTATTGAATGAGTTGTTCGTCGGTTTGTACCTGGTCAATTTTTCCAAAGACATTAAAACCTTAAACTGGCAACTATTCAACTTAGCAGAATGGATAATCTTATTGATCCAGTTTTATTATTGGAGGAAATTAAAAAAACACCAATATATATTTTATGTTTTTCTGTTTTTCAGCTTAGCCGGTTGGGTGTTCGAAAACTTTATATATTCAAATATATTCGCCTTCAATCCGGTTTTCCTGATTTCTTATTCTTTTGTGCTGGTCCTGTTAAGCATCAACACCATCAATTACACTTTTGCACAGCACAATCAAATGCTTAGTAAAAACGGATTGTTCATCATTTGTGTGGCTATAGCAATATTTTTTATTTATACCATCGTTGTATTTACATTTTTAGCCATGGACACTAAGAGATATGATAAAGAGCTGATGCAAAAAATCTTTGATATACGTGTATACGTCAACGCCCTTGCGAATGCATTGTATGCCGTTGGCATTTACTATATACCCGTTAGTGGCGTTCATGAAGCTTTTTTTAAAAAGCAACAGAAGAAAAATATCCTGTAGCAGGGGAATACCTATTTTCACCGACTCCTCGGTTGGTACAAATGTTTGTTATGGGTGAACCGGAAAAACAATTTTACAATGCTGTTCTGATATTGGCACTGCTGATTGGGGTCATTCTCGCCTATTTTATTACCACCATCATACGTTATCATCGCCGTTATATCCGGCTTCAAAAAGATCGAATCCATGCGGAAATAAAGATCCAGGAAAATGAACGTAAACGGATTGCATCAGATCTTCATGATAGCCTGGGACCATTATTATCTGCAGTTAAGCTAAACATCAGTAGCATCGATGTAACCAATCCGGACGATCAGCGAATCATTCAGAAAACGGCCAGGTACCTGGATGAAATTATTGGCAGCATGCGCCAGATTTCTTACAATCTTTTGCCCAGCACTTTGGAACGAAAAGGGTTGATTGAGGCTGTTCGTGAATTTATTGCACAGGTAAGCAACCAGCAGGCATTGCAAATAAAATTATTCATCGTTAAAGAGTCTGTCGTACCAAAAAACATAGAGATCCATATTTTCAGGATGATCCAGGAAATCATTCACAACACGATTAAGCATGCTCATGCCAAAAGTCTGCAGATTGGCATCAGTTCCGAAAATAAACACATCATGATCCTTACAAAAGACGACGGGCAGGGATTTGATCTTACCAAAGTAAAATCCGAATCTGGTGGATTGGGATTAAAAAGCCTGGAGAGCCGTTGTGAGATTTTAAACGGAGTATTGTCCCTGGAATCTGAACCCGGGAAAGGAACAAACTGCTACATCAAAATTCCATGCAGTTAACATACATTTGATATGTGCATCTTAAACACAACATCACCCTCCTCATTGCTGACGACCACGAAATTTTTCGGGACGGATTGGCCCTTATGCTTTCAAAACAAGAAGATATTAAACTGGTGGCCCAGGCTGAAAACGGCAAGGAGCTGATAGAACTT
>Ga0136634_10000711_pt1 | contig 13774 bp, 14 predicted proteins | sample AntDrymUQ8332106_2_FD_104654 | JGI IMG/M metagenome (GOLD analysis project Ga0136634, IMG submission 104654) | Polar desert sand microbial communities from Dry Valleys, Antarctica - metaG UQ833 (21.06) | ecosystem: Environmental > Terrestrial > Soil > Desert | place: Antarctica: Dry Valley... | reverse complement strand
GAACGTTTCGGCGATTTATGGGGTGGGATGGGCGTGGTTGCCGAATCCTTCGGGTTGGCATGGGCAGAAACCAAGGGCACCGCGCAGGCGATCGCTTGGTACAGCAAGGCGTTGGCCGCGAACGACGGAAGCGCTTCGATCAAGGCCGCCGAGCAGCTCGGCAACCTGCGCGCGCGGCTTGCACTCGAAGCCGTCGAGCAGGCGCAAAAAAAAGATGGCGGACCGAGCGATCGACAACTGGCCGTGGCGCGGCGCGAAATCAGGTCGGCCCTCGACGTGCTTGAAGGGCTTACAAAGTTGCAGCCCTCGATCGAACGGCACAATCTTTGTGGATCCGCATGGAAGCGTCTCGCATTGGTCGCTGCAATTTCCAGGCGTGTGGCCGATGAGCGAAGTGCGATCGCGAACATGAAAAAGGCGTACGCACGCGCCGAAACGCTCGCGCGAGATACGAATTACGCAGCGCTGTTCTACCCCGCGCTGAATCGTATGGCAGCCGAGCTGATCGTTGACGGCAACAAACCGGATTGGTCCAGGTTCGACTCTCGCACGCTGGCGGATGTTCGCGATAGCCTGGCGCTGAAGGCGCGCGATGATCCCGATTTCTGGAGCTTTGTCGGCGTCATCGAACTACGTCTTTTCCACGCGATCGCTGAGAGGCGGCTGAGTGCGGAGCGTGCTTCAATTGAGCAGGAGTTCGAAGAACTTTTCACGCGCGTCAGCTCGGCGTCGATGTGGAGTTCGGTGCTGGATCAGACATCGTTCGTGCTGCCCCGATACGCGCAGCGCACCAAGGGTGCGGAGCGAAACGCAGCGATCCAGATTTTGGCGCGTCTGCGCAGCTACGTTCGAGAAAGCGGCGGCGGTTAGATAACATCACGCAATGCTGAGCTCGATCCGGGATTTCTTCGAACGCAACATAGCGGCACGGCCGACGGCCGTCACCGAGAAGCACAGCATCCAACTGGCGACGGCCGCGCTATTGGCTGAAGTGGTTCGAAGCGATACTGACGTGCAGCCGGCCGAACGAGACGTTGTGTTGCGCGCGGTGCGAGAAAAGTTCGGGTTGTCCGAGACCGAAGCGCAAACGCTGATTCAACTCGCGGAAGAGGAAGTGAAAACCGCCACCGATTATTACCAGTTCACCTCGCTGGTGAATCGGCACTTCAGCCAGCCACAAAAGCTGCGCGTGGTCGAACTAATGTGGGAGGTCGCATACGCGGATGCCGAGTTGTCGGCGCATGAGAATCACATGTTGCGACGGATTGCCGAACTGCTGCACGTAACGCACGCTGATTACATTGCCGCGAAGATGCGAGCTCGCGATGCCGCTGGCGCAGGCTGAGGGGCCTGCGCCAGATTCTAAACGCTTAGGCGTCGCGATCGCCGAGGAATATCTCGACTCTGCGATTGCGCGCGCGTCCAGCCTCGTTGTCATTGCTGGCAATCGGCTCGCGCGATCCGCGGCCATCGATACTGAATCGGTTCGACCCCACGCCACGCGACACCAAATAGTCACGAGTGGCATCCGCTCGCTGAAGAGACAGCGTTTCGTTGGTCGCCGCCGAACCCGTTCCATCGGTGTGGCCTACGATCGTCACAGTGCTGCTTGGATTCTGCTGTAGCGACTGCGCGAAATTGTCGAGCGCGGTTCTGAAATTTGGCCGGATGGCGGCCTGACCCGTGTCAAACGCGATGTCCCCGGGAATGTTGATCTGAAGCCGGTTGTCAGCCGTGCGCGTCACTTCGACACCCGTTCCTTGAGTCTGTTGCTGGATCTGCTTCTGCTGGCTTTCCATCCGCTTGTTCCAGATGAAGCCGCCCAGCGCGCCTGCGGCCGCGCCGATCGCTGCACCCGCCGCAGCGCCACGACCGCGGTTGCTGTCATTGCCCATTGCGCCGATTGCCGCCCCGGCTGCCGCGCCCACGCCTGCGCCCGTTGCGGTGCGGCGTTGCCCATCATCCATGGTCTCGCATGCGCCTAACGCGAACACCGCGGCTGTTGCAACTGCAATAATTTTCTTCATGAAGTTTTCTCCTAGTCGATGGGTAGTTGAAGGCAAGTGAGGTGCCCACTAACGGCCAAGGACGCTATTTGGTATACACGGGGGTCGCAAGCGCCGTGCCAGAGGTGTTCAATGAGTGATTCGATATCCCAGAGGATCCGCGTTCGCCTAAAGGCAGCGGGGCAGCGTTTCCACGCCAACGACAACATTGCCGAGTACATCGAACCGGGCGAATTGCCGCAATTGCAGGACGAGGTCGAAGCAAAGCTGCTTGAGGTTTTACGCAGCCTCGTGATCGATACAGATAGCGATCACAACACGCGGGGTACGGCACGCCGAATTGCTCGCATGTATCTCGACGAGGTATTTCGCGGGCGCTATGCGGTCAAGCCGCCAATTACCGAATTTCCCAATGTTGAACGGCTTAACGAGCTCATCATCGTTGGCCCAATCACCGTGCGCAGCGCGTGCTCGCACCATCTGTGTCCGATCCTTGGCAAGCTCTGGATCGGGGTCTTGCCCAATGAAAGTACCAATCTGATCGGCTTGTCCAAGTACGTGCGACTGACCGATTGGGTGATGAGCCGGCCGCAGATTCAGGAGGAGGCGGTGGTGCGACTGGCCGATCTGTTCCAGCACACGATGCATCCCGACGGGCTGGCGCTGGTGATGGAGGCGGACCACTTCTGCATGCGCTGGCGCGGGGTAAAAGATTCAGACTCGACAATGACGAGCAGCGTGATGCGGGGTTCGTTTTTGAAAGATGCAAATTTGCGCGCCGAGTTTCTGGCGCTGTTGAGAAACCGCACGCGATAACACGCTTACCCTTTGGGTATGCGGCGATAGTCCCACGGCGCGGTTGGATCGCTGAATGACCAGAGCCCGGTCTGAGTTGAGCGCGCCTCGCGTTCAGCGCGGGCGTAACTGGCGCGATCTGACGTGCGCTGTTCGTGCGCGTATTTGACGTAGTGCCACGCAAAGCCGCGCCGGATCTGCTCGAAACCGATGTCGACTCCGTCAACTATCACGCGGCATACAGCGCGTCCATAGCGGTCAACTTTTGGACAGTCGGCGTGAGCGGTCCTGCCATGTGCAAGCTCGGCCAGTGACTGACGCGCGCGCTGGCCGTATGGTTGCGTGCGCTCAGGGGCGTCGATGCCGTCGAGCCGGATTCGATGCTGTGTCCTGCTGGCGTCCAGCAAAGTGACGGTGTCGCCGTCTGCCACGCCGACGATGGTGCCATCGAACTCCGCAGCAGTCGCCCCATACGCGGTGAGCGCGAGGACTGCGACCGCGACTGCAATACGCCTGGCCAAGTGCATGTGACCTCCCAGTGCTGAGTGATGCTAGGGAGGTGCATGGACGCAAAAGGCTTGGTAAGGGGCGCTGCAACGTGCCAATTCGCCGCTCGAAGGGAGCGCTGCTGCGTGCGCAGCGCAAATGCAGAAATGTATTGCTCAATAACGGAATGCCTATGCGGCGCTGAGCAGCGCCGCATAGCGCGTGATGTCGATGTTGCCCCCGCTCACGATCACGCCGACGCGCTTGCCACGCAAGTCGAGTACACGTTGCAGAGCCGCTGCCGCTGCAAGGCAACCGGTTGGCTCCACGACCATTTTCATCCGCTCAGCGAAGAAGCGCATCGTCGAAACGAGCTGCGCGTCGTCGACTGTCAGGACGTCATCGACCAGCGCCTGAATCACCGGGAACGTGAAGCGCCCGGGCTGTTGCGTTTGCGCACCATCGGCAATGGTCTTCGGAACGTCGATGTGAACGATCGCCCCGCTGCGAAACGACAGCTGCACATCGTTGCCCGCTTCCGGTTCGACGCCGATCACGGCACATTGCGGAAGAGCGTGCTTGGTCGCGACCGCGCAGCCTGAGATCAACCCGCCGCCGCCGACGCACACCAGCATCACATCGAGCGCTCCAACATCTTCGAGCAACTCGAGCGCCGCGGTGCCTTGGCCCGCCATCACATGCGGATGATCGAAAGGTGGAATCAGTGTCATGCCGCGCTCGTCTGCGAGCTTGCGACCGATTGCTTCACGATCCTCGGTGTAGCGGTCGAACAGCTGCACCTCGGCGCCATAGCCGCGCGTAGCGTCGATCTTCATCTGCGGCGCATCGCTCGGCATAACGATCGTGGCCGGCACACCGAGCAATCGTGCCGACAGCGCGATTGCCTGTGCGTGGTTGCCGGATGAGAACGACACTACACCGGCGCGACGCTGATCGGCGCTGAACTGCGCGAGCGAGTTGTAGGCGCCGCGAAACTTGAACGCGCCCATCCTTTGCAGGTTCTCGCACTTGAAGAAAAGCTTGGCGCCCGTCAAAGCGTCCGCGGTGGTTGAAGTCAAAACGGGCGTGCGATGCGCGATACCCGCGAGGCGCGATGCGGCTGCGCGAACGTCGTCATATTGGATTGCCAGCGTCATGTGGCGGAGCTTAATCGCGCAGCGCCGCGCTCGCCCTGTCGGTGCTTATAAAATGGACGATTGAAATAACATCAAACGGCAGACTTCCATGCGCGTAAACGACATTCTGCAAACCATCGGCAATACGCCCGCGATCCGCGTCAACCGGCTGTTCAACAAGATCTCACCGCAGGCCGAGGTGTGGATCAAGTCGGAGCGCGCCAACCCCGGCGGCTCGATCAAGGACCGCATCGCGCTGTCCATGGTCGAGGCCGCCGAAGCAAGCGGCGAGCTAAAGCGCGACGGAACGATCATCGAGCCGACGTCGGGCAATACCGGCATCGGCCTGGCGATGGTGGCCGCGGTCAAGGGCTATTCGCTGATCCTGGTGATGCCCGACAGCATGTCGATCGAGCGTCGCCGATTGATGCTGGCGTACGGCGCAAAGTTCGAGCTGACGCCGCGCGAGAAAGGCATGACGGGCTCGATCGAGCGCGCCAAGCAACTGGTCGCACAGACGCCGGGTGCCTGGATGCCGCAGCAATTTGAAAATCCAGCGAACATCGACGCACATGTGCGCGCCACCGCGCAGGAAGTGCTGCGCGACTTTCCGGAAGGCCTGGATGCGGTGATCACTGGCGTGGGGACCGGCGGCCACATCACGGCGCTTGCGCAGGTATTGAAGCCGATCTGGCCGCAGTTGCAAGTATTCGCAGTCGAACCGGCGGCTTCACCGGTGATCTCGGGCGGCAAGCCGTCGCCGCATCCGATTCAGGGGATTGGTGCCGGATTCATCCCCAAGAACCTCAACACCGAGCTGCTCGATGGCGTCATCCTGGTCGACGCTGAAGAGGCTCGAGAGATGGCGCGGCGTTCTGCGCGCGAAGAAGGAGTGCTGGTCGGTATTTCATCGGGCGCCTCGCTGGCGGCGATTGCGAAGAAGCTGCCGGAGTTGAAGAGCAACGCGCGCGTGCTCGGATTCAACTACGACACCGGCGAACGATATTTGTCGATCGAAGGATTCTTGCCGGCCGAGGCGGCTCCCGCTACTTAGCCGGCGCGTCGGCAGTGAGTGGCGCGGCGCAGTGACCGGCGCCCTCCACTTTCTCCTGACCCAGCTGCCACGGCGGCGGCTCGTCGAACCGATTGTGCGGACCCGCGCGCGACCAGTCGAACGCGATGAAAGCGAACGCCGCGATCCAGAAGATCGAAGCGAACACGGTGACTCGCCGCGGCTTCATGGCCTTCACGACTTCAGCCCCAGCCGCTCACGCATGGGAATGCCGACGAATGAACCGGCAAACGCAGCGGCAAACCACACCCATCCGTGCAGGCTACCGGTCGAGATCCCCGAGAAATACGCGCCGACATTGCAGCCGAACGCGAGCCGCGCCGAATATCCGAGCACGAGGCCGGTGATAACGGCGACCAGCCATTGCTTGCCGCTGGCGTCCGTTGCCGGCCGTGCGTTGCCGCGAACGTTGGCGGCAATCAGTGCACCCATCAGCAAACCCAGGTTCGTGACCGATGTGACGTCGGTCAATAGTGAAGAATTCAGATGCACTTGCCGCGCTTCGCGGCCCCAGTACGCATTGGCCGCCAGGTCGACGCCGAGCCATGTTGCGATCTTCGCGCCCCATAAGCCAAGCCCATACACGATGCCCCACGGCTGGCCGGCGACGAGCAGATTCAAAACGGCAAACACGGCAAGCAACACGGCGCCGACGTAGATTGCACGCCCTTTCCAGCGCGCGTCGGTCTTCTTGCGATTGCGCCACAGCCACGCGCCGATTGCGCCCAGTGCAGCAAGTTGCAGAATCAGTGTGGCACCCACGCCCAGGTGTTCAGGCAGCGCCACCGGCGGCAAACTGCCGAGCGCAAGCCAGCGATCCAGATGTGCAGCGCCGAGAAAACTGCCTGCTATGAAGCCCGGTAGCACCGCGAGACTAAAGCCGTTGCCGAGCCCCGCCTTGTATAGCGTGCCCGATCCACAGCCGTCGGCGATCTGCATTGCGGCACCGAACACAAAGGCGCCAATCACGAGGCTGACCGACAACGGCGCGATCGCACCGCTCAACTCTTCGTGCGATGCAATCAGCGGAATCGACACCAGCATCGTGAGGCCGATCGCGAGAAATTGCGCCAGAAATCCGGTCGGGTCGCGATCCCGAATCCAGACGCGCCAGCCGGTCGTGAACCCGAAGGAGACGCCGGCGAGCACGGCACCGAAACCCATGCCAACGATGAATAGAAAACCCTGGCGCAGCCCGACCAGCCATGTGATCGCGAGGCACGCCAACACTGCCGCGATCGCCAGCGGCGAACTCGCGACACGCGCAGCATAGGGCTGCAGCCCGCGTGCACGATCCTTGCGAACCGACGAGGTGCCGTCGCCCGGAATCGCCGCGATCGAGCCGCCGTCGGTGGCCACTATGGGGCGCCGCTGGCCAGTTTCAATTGCTGCCAGAACTGCTGCAACCGGCTCGGTACGTTATCCATCGTCAGGCCCGCGTTGGACCAGTCAACAACGGATTCGGGATAGAGCTTGACGTTGTCCTGTCCAAGCAGCTCGGACAACACGAACCAGTTGGTTGCTGCCCAGTGCCCTGTGTTGCAAAAGGAAATTGTCGCCTGATCGGTCTGCACGCCGGACTGCTGCGCGACGCGCTTGATGTCTGCGGGCGGCAGCAACGCTGCCTTTCGCGTGAACCAGACCTCGTGACTGACATTCTTCGCGCCGACGATCGTGCCCGGCGCTTTGGCCGCGGGGTGTCGAGTCGCGCCTGCAAAAAAGGCCCGCGGGCGGGCGTCGAGCAATGTCGCCGACCCGTTGCGCACCGCTTGCGTGACTTCGTCGCGGCTTGCGATCAGCCGTTGATCGAGGTGCACCTGAAACTTCGACGGTGTATGCGCGGCGGATTTTGCGGAACCCGCAATCAGCGGCAGGCCGGACGCGCGCCAAGCGACCATACCGCCGTTGAGCACCGACAGCGCAGGCACACCGGCCGCCTTGAGCGTCCAGTAGACCCGCGCCGCCGATCCGAAATCGGTCGAGTCCTTGCCTTCATATACGACCACGACCGGCGTCGTCTCGTCGATACCCAGGCGCTGTATCAACGTGGTCAGTGCAGCGGGGGTCGGCATCTTGCCGGGACTGTCCGGTGGTCCGCGCCATTGCGCGTACGGTGCGCTTTGGGCCCCCGCGATATGGTCGATTTCATAAGCGGCCTTGGCTCCGTCGCCATTCCGGATGTCGACAATGCGCAGCGTTGAATCGCCGAGCCGTGCAGCCAGCTCAGCGGGAGTCATCAAAGGTTGCGCGGCGTGTGCCGGCCAAGCCGACAACGCAAGCAGTGCAGCGAACAGGCGGATTACAGAAATGATCGAACGGTTCACGAGTAATCAGATGCGCTATATCCGGGGCGCGTGATGATGCCGCAATCGTGGCGCAACTGCGCATGTAATAAGGTATGTGCTTATTTCCGCGCGCAAGCGGTGGACGCGCACCGACGATGAATGCCGTGCTTCGCATTGCCGTGGTGACGGCCGTGGCTGCGGTGCTGGCTTATTTTGCCTGGCCGTGGCTGCAAAACGCCATGTACCTGGCCGAGTTGATCGCGGACGACGCTCCGCAGGGCCTGCGGCTTCCCGTCAAAGGCGTATCGGTGCGGGCCGTGCGCGATACGTTCGGCGCACCGCGACCGGGAGATCGCACGCATGAAGGTATCGACATCTTCGCGCCGCGTGGAACCGCCGTGCTGTCAACCACGCGCGGAATTGTGTCGCGCGTCGGTGAGAACAGTCTGGGCGGAACAGTCGTGTGGGTTCTCGGCCCGGCAGGCGACCGGCACTACTACGCGCATCTGGATAGCGTTGCGGATATTCGGTCCGGACAACGCATCGTGGCCGGTGACGTGCTCGGCACGGTGGGGACGACGGGCAATGCGCGCGGCACGGCGCCACACCTGCACTACGGGATTTATCGAAACCGCGTAGGTCCGGTCAATCCGTTCCCGCTTCTATCAAAGCAGCCCGATGGGCAACCTGAGCGCGCTGCTCGCGCAGCTCACTAACTTCGGCGCGATCCGGCGTTTGGTGCCCGCTGCTCGAGTCGATCGTCGAGCTCGCCAATCGTGGCTGCCAGTGAATTGCCTTGCTGATCGAGCGCAGTCCGCAGGGTGACTTCGAGCCGATCGACGTGCGCAATCAGCGTTTTCTGCAGGTCGGCCGAGCGATGCTCGACTCGGGTCAGCTCACTTGCCAGATAAGTACGCAGCTCGGTAAAGCGCGACGCTTCGGCTTGATCAGCCAGCTTGCGTTGGGCGTCGAGGTCTCGCCCGTAGCGCCTCGTCTCGCCCAACGCTGCGCTTTGCTCAATCAGCATCAGCAGCACCAGGATGCCAAACAGCACAAGCATCAGCGTTCCAAGCGGCGCTGTGATGGTCGTCACGCCGATCCATAGCGGAACCGGCGCGTTCAACACCGGCCAGTTCATGAAGCCAAAAAATGCGATCACCGCCAAAACAATCCAGAGCACCAGCCTCATCGCGATCTCCTAATTGATGAATGACAATCTAGCAATTCGCTTTCCCGAACGCAGCCAGGGTTCTGACGGGACTGGGAGGTCGCTTCGATAGACTGCTGACCAACTCCACTGAATCCTGTTGCCATGAACTATCGCAGACTCGGCCGCTCAGGCCTAAAAGTTTCAGAACTCTCGTTTGGCTCCTGGGTTACCTACGGCAACCAGGTCGACACGCGTGCGGCGCGCGAGCTGATGGCAGCGGCCTTCGACGCTGGTGTCAATTTTTTCGACAACGCCGAGATCTACGCGCGCGGCCAGAGCGAGGAAATCATGGGCGCCGTGCTCAAGGAGCTCAATTGGCCGCGGCTCAAGTACGTCGTATCGACCAAGTTCTACTGGGGACTGGCGACCGGGAAGGGCGAGTTCCCGAATCAGCGCAACACGCTGAATCGAAAATATCTGCGGCAGGCGATCGACGCGTCGTTGAAGCGGCTGCAACTCGACTACGTCGACCTGGTGTTCTGCCACCGCCCTGATCCAGATACTCCGATCGAAGAGACCGTGTGGGCAATGCACGACATGATCGAGCGCGGGCAGGCGCTGTACTGGGGCACCAGCGAATGGACCGCGGAGGACATTCGCGCCGCGTGGGACATCGCCGACCATCGCAACCTGCACAAGCCGGTCATGGAGCAGCCGCAATACAACTTGCTGCACCGCAAGCGCGTCGAGCGTGAGTACCAGCCGCTGTTCAAGGATATTGGCCTGGGACTCACCATCTGGAGTCCGCTTGCCTCCGGCCTTCTGACGGGCAAGTACCGCAACGGCATTCCCGCCGGCTCGCGCGCAACGCTGGAAGGCTATGCGTTTCTGCGCGCGAGCCTGACCGATCCCGCCAAGAACAACGTTGTTGCTGAGCTCGAATCGGTCGCGCACGATCTGGGCGCCACACTTTCGCAACTGGCGCTGGCGTGGTGCCTGGTCAATAGAAACGTCAGCACGGTGATTACCGGTGCCACCCGCGTCGAGCAGCTCAACGAAAACATGAAGGCGCTCGAGGTCTTGTCCAAGCTGACACCGGAAGTGCTCAATAAAGTCGACGCAATCGTCCGCTCAAGCGTTGATCGCGATTAGCGCGGCCCTTCGGCCCGTTAATTGCCCGCAAAAGCGAAGTGGCGGGCGGACAGAAGATGCGAGCGAAACGGTTCCTGACAACTTTGGGGTTTGCGGTGTTTGCCGCCAGCATGACGGCTGCGGTGGCGCAGCAACCGCGCCCATGCAGCACAGTAGCGCCGACTGAGCGCGCGGCCGCGCGCGCGTCTGGCGCCTGCCGCGACATCGCTCCGATCGTCGATGCCGCACCGCAAAATGGTGACGCAGCCAGCACCAACCTTCCCGTTTCAGGTGTTGTGGGTCTGACATTCGACGACGCCAAAGACAGGCTGACGCGTTTCGAGCTACGTCGTTCCTACCGACCGAGCGCCGAGCCGGGGGGTACCGTCCTCGAACAGCAGCCGGCGCCGCCAGCGCGTCTGCCGGCCGGCGCCATCGTCCGAGTGGTTTTGTCTGACGGAACGCTGCGGCCCCCGCCGAAGGTCGCCGCCTCAGAAATCGACGAGCCGCGCCCGGCACGTGCGGCGCCTAGGGTCCAACAGCCACAGCCCGCCGTTGCCGACGTTCCTCCGGTTGCGGCTGTGCTCGAGCCACTGCCGCCGGCAGGCACATCGCGCGAAAGCAGTGTCCGGTCCGATCCTCCACTTGCTGACCGCGACAGGCTGGCGGTGCCGAATGTTTTAGGGATGAGCGAAAAAAGCGCGCGCACCCGGCTCGGCCGCTATAGAGTCGAACTGCGAGGGCGACCCAGCAGCGCGCCCGCGGGCCACGTGATTGATCAGGATCCAAAGGCACCCGCCCGCGCCACGCCGGGGCAGCCGATCCGGCTGGTCGTCTCCAGTGGTCCCGCGAACAATCGAGCTGCGGCGATCGCCCAGAAACCGCTGCCCCCGCCGGTATCTGAGACGCTCGAGCTCGCAAACGTAACGAACCGCAGCTTTGACGAAGCGAACGGTGCGCTTGCCGAGTTCAGGGTCACGCGCGTCGAAGTCGCCGACGCTGCGCCAAACGGCCAGGTGATCGGCCAAAGCCCGACGGCGGGCAGCATGGTGCAGCCGGGGAGCACGATCACGTTGCGGGTTTCTGATGGCTCCCTCGCCGCGCCGGTGACAACGGGTGCGAATACACCCGCTGCAACGACACCCGCTGCGGCGACACCCCCAGCAGCGGCATCAGACGCTTCACCCGCTGCCTCGGCTCCGGAAACGCCGGCGGCCACGACGCCAGATGCTGCGTCGCCGGTTAGCACCACCGAGCCTCCGGTCTCTGAAGTCCAGCAGCCAGCTGACCCGTCGCTGACTGCTTTGATGCCTGTGCTCGGTGTCGGCGCGCTGCTCGGCCTTGCGCTCGCTGCATTCCGGCTCGCGCGTAGGAATCGGAGCAGCGGGGAAATGAGAAACATCGAACCGACCATCAACTTGCCCGCCGAACCGGACGTGGCGATCGCGCCCGATCCTGAAATTAAGTTTGCTGCCCGACTCGAAGTGGGCGATGCGCAAATTGAATTCATTGCCACTTCCGATACTGCGGATGCGGATCTCGACGACGAGCTTGATTCCGAAAAGGCGACGGTCGAGCATTGGGGAGACCGCCATGGATGACGGGATCAAGCTCCGTACGCCGCTCGATATTTCGCACGATGATGTCGAGCGAGCACTGCTCGAGTACGCAAAAGATGAGCCCACGTTTTCTGGTGCGCACCGCCCTCTGAGGAACGCTGGACAGCAAGCGGCCGCTGAGCTGAACCGAGTTCTCGATGTCGACGTGCTCGAAATGCTCAGGCGAGGTTGGGCCACCGTGCCATCAGTGAGTCGGGCTATTCAACTAAGCGCGTTGAAAAAAGCCCCCCCGGTCATCATCAGACTTGACGAGCACTGCGTTTCTTCGACATCGCATCTTGTGCTTGGCATCCACGTAGCGCAGAAACCGCTGCCGGACCTGCGGCTCGCCCTGGAATTGAAGGCCGACGTTCAAAGCGCAACGCTTGCCGTGCGTGAGGGGCGCATTGAGCTGGTCGCGCTGGCTGACATCTCTGTTGTAGCCCGCCTCAAATACCAGAGCGTCTTGCTGAAGGAGCACTCAAGTGGCGTCAACGGTGGGCCGCGAGACCCCTTCAGAAATCAGCCGGCTGCGTCCGAGCACCGCACCAGCGTCGATTTCTATATCTAGCTGATTGCTATAGGCGGCGTTGCTGCGCAGAGGCAGCTGCGACCGGCCGACACGACGGCCAGCGGCACTTCGGTCACAATCTCGGTGCCGTCTGACTGATGCGGCGCATCCAGAACTGCAGTGATCGGTCGACCTCAAAAAATTCCGCGAACACTAACCGATCGTTTGAGCAGCACTCAAAACATGCGAATCTTCAAGTGGGTCGTTCGCACGGCAGTGTTGCTGATCATGCTCGGCGACGCCGGTGGCGTTCTTGCGCAACGGCTGCTGTGTACCCAGCTGCCGCCGTCGGAACGCGAACGCGCGCGTGCGGCAGGTCAGTGCAGAGAGCCGGCACCGATCATCGACATGGCGCCGCAGCAGCGCGTCCCCGATACGGGCGATTCCCCGATCTCGCCGCAAATTGCGCCCGGCGCTACACGCCCAGGGTCTGCGGGTTCGCTGCCGGTGCCTAATGTCGTCGGCATCAGCTTCGACGACGCGCGTAATCAGCTCACACGATTCACCGTGCAGCGTTCTTATCGCGCTGCCTCGGAGCCGGGGGGCACGGTGCTTGCGCAAGCACCGATGGCGCCGGCCAATATTCCGGCGGGAGCGCCCGTCAGCCTGGTGCTGTCAGACGGTTCTCTGGTCCGGGTGCCGCGCGTCACAAACGTCAACATCAACGAAGCACGCCAGCGCCTGCAGAAAGACCTCGATCTCAAAGCGCAGCCCGTGGTTATAACAAGTGATCAGCGCGTTGGAACTGTGATCGAGCAACAGCCCGCCGAAGGCACGCTCGTAAAACGCGGCAGCGTCGTGCGCCTTCAGGTATCGGCGGGGCAGGAAGGGCCCGAGCTGCTCGATGTGCCCAACGTGGTTGGACTTTCGTTCGACGCGGCCAAAACGCGCCTGGCTCGCTTTTCGGTTGAACGCACCGAGCGGGTGCGTACCGGCGCGCCGAACGAGGCTCCCATAGGTCAGGTCGTCGAGCAAACGCCTCGCCCCTCCGCGCGCGCGGCAGCTGGGTCCTCTGTCGCCCTCAAGGTATCCAGCGCACCGCGTGCGGCGATCGAAGTTTTTGAAATGCCCCACGTTGTTGGGCGCAGTTATGCAGACGCTTCGCGCGCCCTCACCGAATTTAAGGTCAGCAAGACAGAAACTGAGAGCGCATTGCCGCTCGACCAAGTGCTGTCGCAGACTCCAGCGGCGGGATCCACCCTGTCGTCGGGCGAAACGGTGACGCTGCAGGTAGCAACAGGACCCACACCAGCCCCTGCAAACAACAACGCAACGGTGAACGCCGCACCCCCGCCACCGAAAATCGCGAGTGGCCGTGGCGTACTCACGGGCGTGCTGGCGATCAGTGCAGCGGTTGTTCTTGGGCTGATTGTCGGCGGACTTGTGATGCGTCAACTGTTGTTGCGGCAGCGCGCGGTAAGCGCCGCCAATGATGCGGTAACTTCATTGTCAGAGCTGCCGGTGCAGGGTATTACGTCGGTCGATATCCTGCTTGAGGACCAAGCTGCCGCGGCGCCGAAGCCCGACGCACCCCCAGATCAACT
>Ga0136634_10000710_pt1 | contig 13780 bp, 12 predicted proteins | sample AntDrymUQ8332106_2_FD_104654 | JGI IMG/M metagenome (GOLD analysis project Ga0136634, IMG submission 104654) | Polar desert sand microbial communities from Dry Valleys, Antarctica - metaG UQ833 (21.06) | ecosystem: Environmental > Terrestrial > Soil > Desert | place: Antarctica: Dry Valley... | reverse complement strand
CAGTCTGATCCTATGGATCTGATGCAGGTACATAATCTGATGGATGCTGCAACACATTTACCAACCCTTCGAAAATGGAAAGCAGAAGGAAAAATCCGTTATATTGGAATCACTCATTATTTGGTAAGCGCGTACCCCGAATTAATGCAAGTAATAAAAAGAGAAAGACCAGACTTTGTTCAATTCAATTATAATATGAGGGTGCGGGATGCTGAAAAAGTTTTGTTGCCATTTTGTCAAGACAATGGTATTGCAGTGATAAATAATCGCCCATTTGATGGAGGGACCCTCTTTGATACTGTAAAAGGGAAAAATTTACCCGCATGCGCAAAAGAAATAGGAATTAATAACTGGGCTCAATTCTTTCTGAAATATATCATTTCACATCCTACTGTCACCTGTGCTATCCCTGCTACATCCAAGCCTGATCATATGAAAGAAAATATTGGTGCACTTTCCGGATCGTTACCCGATCCCTTAACGAGAAAAAAAATGGTGGATGTCTTTGAAAAACTTTAGCCAACAAAGAGGGTAAAAGGTGAAAGGACATGAACGCATTAGAGATGAAATCAGCCATTTTGCGAATCTTCCGGAAATCCTTTCGAGCGAAGCTGGATGATACGCTGCCTGAGCTCTGTCAGCTCTTCCATTGAGCAATTGCTGTTTAAAGCAGAAATAAATTTCCGGCATTCTTGAATAAATAGGGCTGACAGTCTGCTATCCTGGGGATTTGTAGAATTGCTGTTCATAGAAAACTTGGGTGAGGTTTTTATATATTGAATTTAAGTCCTGCATAAATAACGATATAATTGGAAATTATTATAATATATGACCCTATAAGCCAAGTTCTTGATTACGATTAATTGTTTTTTAAGGTGAATACTAACATTTGTTTGTTTTAAATTCCCCACGTTAGAGAATCATATAAATTTTCAACAAGTCTTCAATCATCTTTCTCAAATCATTTATACCGGCTGGTTTCGTTATAAAGAAATTGGCACCTAATCTATAGGCTTCACTTTTATCCAGAGCAGCCCTGGAATTCGAAAAAATAACTACCGGGATATGGCGATAAACAAAATTTGCCTTGAGTAACTGCAGTACCTGGATACCGTCTAGCTTCGGCATATTCCTATCTAGAAAAACCAATGAAGGAATTTGATCACGGTGGCAGGTATCAAGATATTCCATCAATTCAACGCCATCACCTAACTCTATTAATTCTCTTTTTATATTATATTCCTGGAAGATGAGTTTAAAGATCATCCTGTCATCCTGATCGTCGTCTACAAGAAATATGGGACGTTGCTGGTTTATCATTCATTTCGGTTAATAGCAAAGGTAAGGAGAAGACATTTAACTCAACCACTACTTTCCGATTATATACTACTAACCATAACGCAGATAGTGATGTGGGAATAATAATTTCCTATTAATCATTTACTTCACTATATGCTTTGTTTGATAAGTGCAGGGAAAAATAGAGTTCAAGGCCTCCGCAGTGAAAAAGAACTTCTTTTTAACCTTTACAATGCTTCCTACTTTCTGGTCTCCTGTATGCCTGACAAAGAATTTAATACCACAGTTCCAGGTATAGATTTTGTGGAGATCCTTCAACAATAACTGTAAAAATTATCATTCGTTCTCATAGAATAATTCGTATGGCTTAACGTACTATATGATTTTGATGGCGTAATACTTGTAGGTACAATTTTGAGAATACAACCAATTATTTATTCATCATACTTTAATTGATATTTCACCAATAATACCAGTTTTAGTGAGCAATTAGTTACTAATTGTACTGGCAATCATTGACTTTTTAACTACCAATATTATTTTCATCTTTTTAAATCTTTGCCAACATTTAAAAACAAACGAACATGGAATCAAATACAAAAATGCCAAAAGAAGTTGCTCCACAACATCAGGATAAACAGCCTGGGATTGAGAAGGAAATGAACCCCCTGCCTATTTACGACAATGATGAGCCCGGAACTGGCCGGTTAGAAGGAAAAGTAGCTATCATTACCGGTGGTGACAGTGGCATTGGAAGAGCAGTGGCGATTAGGTTCGCAAAAGAAGGAGCAGATGTAGTTATTGCTTATCTGGACGAACATGAGGATGCAAAAAAAACGGCAGAAGATATTCGCAAATACGGAAAAGAAGCGTTGTTAATTGCAACTGATATTTCCAGGGAAGATAATTGTAAAAAAATCGTCGATCAAACTCTTGCGAAATTCCAGAAATTAGATATCCTTGTGAATAATGCAGCAGTTCAATACGTACAGCATGAAATCGAAAATATTTCTGCGGAACAACTTGAATATACTTTTCGGGTAAATATTTTTTCTCAATTTTATTTAAGCAAATTTGCTGTTCCACACCTAAAAGAGGGAAGTAGCATTATTAATACGGCTTCTATAACCGCTTACCGGGGGAATGAGGAATTAATAGATTATTCGTCAACAAAAGGAGCCATTGTTTCTTTTACCCGTGCTCTCTCTAACTCTCTAATAAAAAAGGGGATTAGGGTAAATGCTGTCGCTCCGGGACCTGTCTGGACTCCGCTAATACCTGCTTCGTTTGATGAAAAGAAAGTAGCAGAATTTGGTAAAAATACTCCTATAGGCCGCCCAGCCCAACCTGTAGAGATTTCCCCTTCATATGTGTTCCTGGCTTCGAATGATGGGGTCTTTTTTTCTGGTCAGGTATTACATCCAAATGGAGGCACGGTGGTTAATACATAAATACGGGGAGAAACCTTTTTGGGTAGATACAATAAATTTAATTTGAAGAAACCGCGCCGACAATAATGGCTACTGAGGAGTTTTAATTAAATAGGTGAAGCTATAATATGAGGAATGAATTTCCTGAATAAAGAAATTTCAATGACATATTAAAAATTAATCTTCATCCATTTGTCCATGGCTTTCCCATCCCAGTTGCCAGGCACGATCATCCTGCGAATAGCATAAAGCGGCTCACTACTATCTCTCTTGTTGGATGATAATTGAAAGGCAGCCTTGTAATCCCGCTTCTTTAATTCAGGAATAGCGGCTTCATTCCACTCACCAAAAGGATAAGCAAAATAGTCGACTGGTTTGCCAATAATTGATTCCAATCTCTTTTTAGGTTTTAGAAGCTGAAAATCCCAGTCTTCTCCAGCATACTTTCTTACATTATGGTGGTCGGTTGTATGAGATGCAATGACATGTCCTTTTTGGGACAAAGCTTTTATTTGATCAGAACTCATATAGCCGGGCCTACCTATTGAAATAGTCATAATAAAAAACACCCCTTTAAATCCATACTTGTCTAATTCGGTGGCTCCAACTGTGAATTGTTCTTCACTTGTATCGTCAAAAGAGATCATGACAGGTTTTTCAGGCAAACTTGCCCCGAAAGCTAAATAGCCATAATATTCATCAGCAGTGATAGAATGGTAGCCACTATCTGCCAGCATTTTTATTTGTTGCTTAAAAATATTGGAAGGAACAATATAAGTCCTTGCGCCAGCTCCGTCTGTTGACCGGTACTCGCGGAGCCGATGGTAACATAATATCGGAACCTGGGGCCGGGCAATGATTACCTGTGCGTCTGCTTTGGTTTTTCCGGTATTCTTAATACCATTATCAGTGGTTTTACTTATTTTTTTTGAGGGGGGTATTTCTTTCTGAACGGGATAAGTACATTGCTGAAAGCATAAGCTGGATATCAAAAAAGTAAGTAGAGGATTTTTCATAGGGGTAACTTGTGGCATTGAAACACAATCAAGAATTTGCCACTTGTGAAACGATGGCCTGACAAAGAAAGTGTATATCGTGACAGATTTTTTGAAGAATCTACGAACTGCATAAACCATTTCAGGATCATAGTTTATTTTTCTATACTTTAAGTCCCAATCCTGCTTAAAATTATATACCACCAAATACACTCTTTCCCTTATTTTATTAATCTGTAGCAAATTCAGATAAGAAAGTCTATGAAAAATGAGCCTTCAATTGATGGAATTATTTTTCCAAGGCTTTTAAAAATCTTCAGCCAGATTCAAGCCCTAATTGTATTATCTGTAATGAATCCATTCATTTGTCTAATATGGGTCATTTTTTTCCCTCTTATATCCTCTTTAACAATGTTCGTACGTTGAATCAAACAGGATTTTGATTATACTTATTGATATTTCATTGGCATCATTTTCGAGTAATGGTTCATTGCTAACTATACGTTCAGTAATTTTTAATTAAAATTTCAGTTTATGAAAAAGATTATCGGTATTGGGATAATGAGTTTTTTTCTAGGTCTCTCAGCAACTTCTTATTCACAGGAAAAAGTGAAAGAAGAAATCAAAAAAGATGCAAAAAAAGTTGGTAATAAAACTGCGGAAGTAGCCTCCAAGAGCAAGGCGAAAATAACAGATCAAAAACATAAAGACAAAGTTGGACCGAATGGACAAACCATTTATATCGACAATCACTCGAAATATTATTGGGTCGATAAAAAAGGTCGTAGGCACTATGTTGTAGAAGGCGACCTAAAAGTTAAAGCGAATTAGAATATTCCGGGTAACTTAATGAAAATGATTCTCTGGCAAAGGCCTTCCTTGCCGGAGAATTTTTTTTATAATCAACCAGGAATCTCTGGATCTTAATTGCATGGGAATTCTACTCAAAAAAAGCAGTCATTAATTATTTAATTACAATTTTTTTCTCGGTATAACGGGTAGTAGTAAATATCCCTAATCCACCTGTAATGTTTGTTTTAATACGACCTGGCTGGGAGAAAGGATTTGAATTAGATCTCCGGGCATCCCCGATGGATTCAAGATATTCAAAATGATCTTTCTGAAGTGAATATATTCTCGCTAAAACGGTGTCATTCCTTGCAAAGTCTGCTTCTGAAAAAAAGCTAAATCGTTTTCCATTAAACGATATATCACTTACTCTGAAATCTGTAGGACTTGAAGCAAAATGATTAAGCTCTTTACCAATCAGGAACCTGTAATAATTGTCTATTTCAACAGGATCTGAAATCACCAGGCCTACGCTAAAGCTATCTATTGCAATGATCGATTGCCGGATATTTATACTATCTATTAGTGTAATTTTTTGGCTGAAACTGGTTTTAGCGCTTATTTTTTTGTTATTGCCTGTAATTAATAAGGTATAAATTTTTGTAGGATCAGCTTTCACAAGTCTTGGGTGGTAGTAATTATACAGCCTTCCCGTTATTGGGTCCTGATTATTCCTCTTGAATAATGTATCTCTGGTAGTTCCATCTGAAAAAATTACCAATGCATCATTAACCATCTTAGTGATGGCTGTATCAGTATAGGGCAGGCTTTCCATCAAAAGACACCTCAGAGGTTTCCCTTCTTCCAGGTACATTTCCATTACAAGCTGTGGCTCATAAGCGGGTAATTGCACATCAATAACTTTGTCACAGGCTAGGAATAAAAATATGACCAGGCTCACCAGAAAAACTCTCATGATTAAAATTTAAAATTATAAGTAATTCCAGGTAAAACCGGAAATAGCGATACTACTCTTGGTTCAATCGCCGCGGCTAATCCTTTCTCATTATTTACCTGATGAAGGCGTATATAGAAAGGATTTCGCCGGCTATATGCGTTGTATAAACTAAATGTAATATCTGAAGCCCCTCGTTTGCTTTTTAATGCCATCACTAAGCTGAGGTCTAACCGATGAACCGGCGCCAATTGATAATTGCTTCTCTTGGTATATACCGGAGTAATACGCTCAAACCTGTTTCCAACCTGATCCTGGAAAACATATCTTCCAAGAGGAACCGTTATCCAGGCACCAGATCCGAAAATCCAGTTTCCGCTAAGTGAAAATTTCTTATTGAATTTATGTATGAAAACAAACGAGAAATCATGCCTTCGGTCATATCTTGGTCTGAAAGGATCTCCATCATTAATATCAGCAAACGTTCTGGTCGCCCACGAAAGAGTGTATCCTAACCACCCGGTTGTTTTCCCTTTTTTCTTTTCCAGATAGGCCTCAACTCCGTAGGCCTCACCTTCTCCATATACAAAATCATTTTCAAGTTTGGGGTTACCAAATAGATCAGCACCATCCCTGAATTCAACCTGATTCTTCATTGTTTTATAATAGCTTTCGAGGCTAAAGAAGAACACATTATTATTCAGCCCCTTCGACCAACCGAGGCTTACCTGGTCAGCATATTGAGGTTTGGTTTTATTTGTAGAAGGATACCAAATATCCGTAGGCAAGGAAGCCGTACTCAGTGAAGCCTGATGCATGTATTGATACATCCTGGTGTAGCTGGCTTTTAAAGCAGAATTTTCACCAATATTAAATCGCGCTGAAATTCGGGGTTCAGGATTGAAATTCATTTTCCCACTTGAATGAAACCCTGAAAGCCTTATCCCTCCTAATAATGCAAGTCTTTTTCCATGGTTCCATTCAGTGTTCAAAAAAACACCCCATTCGTTTCCATTCGCCTTTTCACCTATTTTGAAACCACTCAGATCAGAGGAGGATTTAAAATCACCAATATTGAATCGATGAAGTAGACCATCAATCCCCAGCTTCCAATTTATTGTTTTTATTTTATTCGAACTCGCTATTACTTTCAGACCTACCGTATTAATTCCAGCCTGCAATTCGAGATTATTAAAATTAAACTGGTTTTTTATCCGGTATTTATAGTCAGAATAGAAGAGAGTACTAATAATTTCAGTATTGTGGCTGACAATAGATTTCCAGTTGATAGACGCAGTCCGATTACCCCATGTAAACTTTAAGGAGGATTCTTCTTCGGGAGGAGATTTGAAATTATCAGATCCCAGGTATCCGGTTGCCCAAATGGAATTATTTTCATTAAGCTTCCAATCAGTGCGCAGATTAAGATCAGAAAAAAAATAGCCGGGTATACGATCGAAAGTAGAATCACCGGCTTTATATCTGTTGATAGCCTTAGTGAAAATATCAAAATAGGTTCTACGCGCGGAGATGACTATTGATGATTTACCTTTTACCAACGGAGATTCAATGGAAACGCGGGAAGACAGAGCCCCTAAACCTCCACTTACAGAAAAAGAATCCAGGGAACCGGATCGCATCGATACATCCATTACGGATGATAACCGGCCTCCATATTCAGCCGGATAACCTGCTTTGTATAATTTCACGTCATGGACAGCATCAACATTAAAAATACTGAAAAGTCCCAGTAGGTGATTGGGATTATAAACCGGGGCATTATCAATGAGAATAAGATTTTGATCCGCCCCTCCTCCTCTCACATAAAATCCAGCCATTCCCTCCCCCCCATTCTTTACCCCGGGTTTTAGTTGAAGTAGCTTGATGATATCAACTTCACCAAAAAAGGAAGGTAATTTTCTTGCTTCCACTGCAGTAATAGCAACAGTTCCCATTTGAATTGCTTTCACCCTGGCAGTAACCCCGTTTTCGATTACGACAACCTCCTCCAACATTAAAATATCCGTTTCCAATTCAATGCTTTGTTGCGAGTGTAACGCTTTTGCATTTATGATTCTTTTTTTATAACCAATCATGCTTATTTCTAAATTTTCATCTCTCTCTGAAACAATTATGGGAACTTTTACATGGCCGGTTGTATCGGAGGTTTCGCGATAGTTGCTATTGAGTGAAATAATTGTTGCCCCAATTAATGGCTGGCCGGAACTTCCAGCCTTTAAAAATATTTTATGTGGACTAATTTGTGCAACACTGCAATATGCAATCGCATTCAGTAAGAAAAACAATAAATGAAAAATAGCACGACCGATTTTACCGTGAATCATGATGAAAATAATCTAAAAGATTGAATGAACATCGGACCTGGACGGTTAATCAGTACTCGTATTGGTATCTCTGGAGCTTAAGGGAATTAGTAGACAATAATAGTTGCAAATTCTATACCTGTATTCCTTTCCCTTAATATTAAGTAAATTCTCCGTTGAATCATAATGAATCAATGATTCTCCCAGAAAGGGAATGGCATAATCATAAACCAATCCATTCCAGGGCCTGTAAAAACGATTCTCGGTTACAAGAAGGTTATTATCGCAATTGATTAACCATCAATTCCATATTTATCAACGTAAAAGCCAATAAATTCGATTTTTGAAGTTGATTTTTTGCTTCTCCTTTTGTTTAGGTACTTGTGTGGTTAATAACTTTTTTTACAGGCATAAGAAGAAAGTGATACACTTTAGCACGTAAAAGAATTTATTTATAGATTCAATGATTATTTTGTTAACTAGCCTGATTATAGCCATTAAGCCATGCAAAGAATAGTCTTATCCTTTCTAGTTATTACATTTTCATTTATTTCTTTTTCTCAACAACGAAATATGTCTTCCAGTATGGAAAAGCCCTATGCTTTGATCGCGGGGGGAAGTAGAGGAATTGGATTTGCCATTGCTGAAGCTTTGGCCAGGCGGAATTATAATTTAATATTAATCGCCAGGCACATGGATACCCTGCTTGCAGCCCAAGCAAATCTTGAATCCGCCTATCCGATCAAGGTTGAAATTTTAGCGTATGATCTTAGCAAGGAAGCATCCGCTTCCGAGATCGCCACATGGTGTACTACGAAAAACATCAAACTTAAAATGCTTTGTAATGTAGCCGGATTAGGAGGTGCGGAAGACTATTTAAACTTATCCCTCGATTCTCTACGATATATGGTGCGACTGAATATTGAATCATGTATGGCTCTTTCCCTTACCTTACTCCCATTACTCGAAAAAAATGCACCATCCTATATACTAAATGTTTCGAGTATGGCAGGGTTCGCGCCTATTCCGGCGAAAAATATTTATTCTGCAACCAAATCTGCCGTTATATTTTTTAGTTACTCGTTGCGATATCAATTGAAAGAAAAGAATATCAGTGTGAGTTGCCTCAATCCTGGACCAGTGTTTACAAAACCTTCCATTATAAAAGAAACAAAACAAAAACTTGGATGGATTGGAATGAAAATGGCAGTTGCGCCAAAAAAAGTAGGTGAAATTGCTGTGAGGGAAACCTTGAATAGAAAGCTGATCATTGTTCCGGGAACCGGCGCAAAATTAATGTCTATCATTGTAAGAGCTCTGCCACGAAGGCTGGTGGTTGTAATTTATAATAAGGTGGGTAGAAAATAATATATAAAATATTCCTTCTTTATAAACATGATCCTTTTATGCGACTGATTTTTTTTTGTTTAAGGACTTCTTTTTTTCTTCTTTAAGTTCCTGGGCGGTAATCCGGTCATTAAAACGAATCACATCCCAGTATTCCTTACCATATTCTACTAAAATTTCACATTCAGGGAGAATATCTTTAGTGGATTCAATAAACACCCTCATTTCATCCTGCATATAAATACAATTATTTGTAATCCCTTTTACACGCTTTAAGCCTTTGGCATCATTTGCATAGCGTGCCAATGCTTTTTTATAAGATACTGCATCAATTACGTAATTCCGGTTAATATAATAGATGTAACCATTTTTGCCCTCATTATGATCGACCTCCTTCCAAGTAGAAATTTTTCCTTTGTATTCAACGATCCTTGTTCCTTTCGGAATAAATATCTTAGTGAATAAGCCTTTACCTGAACCGGGGATAGACGATGGCCTTACGACCAATTCTTTTTCCATTAGTGCCATTCTAATATGGTTAAAAATTTAAGCCTGCAAACTAATTGTATCCTTGGATATAAAAGATAAAAATTATTAATAGATTTAAAACTAAGATGGAAGATAAACAGTAAGATCCAGCCAGGAATAATTCCTATAAAAAATCCCGCCTACAAAGTCAGCGGGATCAACCTTAAAACTCCAAGGTTAAATAGTAACATTAAAGGTGTAAAAAATTTATGCCAGCAGATGTTTAATATTATTATCGGCTGTCGGAATAATTTTACATGTCTTTCTCTGTGACATACCTCCTTTTACCACTGGCTAGATAAGGTCTTTCAAACAAAGAAATTTGGAAGGGAGAGATTTTTTCCGCAGAGAGGTACAGGAGGTATGCAATGAAGGACACGGTTAACAGATTAGGTGTTTGATTTCTTGGTTAGGCTTGAGTTGCACATGAGCTGTATATTTGCGAGTTAATCATCATTCAGTATGAACAATATTAAAATAGCCTCGGCACAATTCGAACATCACAGTGCAGATAAACTATATAATTTAGAGGTTATCTCTAAATTATCTGCTCAAGCGGCACAGCAAGGGGCAGATGTAATTGCATTTCATGAATGCTCTATAACGGGGTACACTTTTGCACGTCACCTTTCCAAAGACCAAATGCTGGCGCTTGCTGAATACATTCCCGATGGAAAGAGCATTCAGCAATTGATAAGGATTGCAAAAGAAAATAACATTGTTATTTTGGCTGGATTATTTGAAAAAGACGCTGCTAATAACTTATATAAAGGGTATGTATGTGTAGATAAGAATGGACTCATTGCAAAATACAGAAAATTGCATCCCTTCATCAATCCCCATCTTACACCAGGAGATCAGTATATAGTATTTGATATTCAAGGTTGGAAATGTGGAATTCTTATATGTTATGATAATAATATCATTGAAAATGTAAGAGCTACTACTTTACTCGGTGCACAAATTATTTTTATGCCTCATGTAACGATGTGCACACCATCAACACGGCCCGGGGCCGGATTTATTGACCCAACATTATGGCATAACCGGAAAATGGATCCTACTTCCTTACGCCTGGAATTCGATGGTATGAAAGGACGGTCATGGCTGATGAAATGGTTGCCTGCACGGGCTTACGATAATGCTATCTATGCGGTGTTTTCAAATCCTATAGGCATGGACGATGATCAATTAAAAAATGGGTGTTCCATGATCATTGATCCATTTGGGGATGTTGTGGCAGAATGTAGAAGTTTTGAAAATGAAATAGCGATTGCTTTATGTACCCCCGACCGCTTACAGCAGGCAGGTGGATCCAGGTATCTAAATGCCCGCAGACCTGAATTATATAAAGACATCATTGGCCAAACTCATATCTCAGAACAAAGAGTAGCTTGGTTGCCCGAAGTACCTGGTTCCTGAATCTGGTTGTAGAAGTTTAGCCACAATACCTGGAGATAAAAATCTTAGTGAACAAGTAACCTTAATAGTACTGGTGTTTGTAGTTTGGATGTGACATAGCCGGGCATAAAATTTTCTTATAAACCCTAAACAAGCTATATGGAAATCAACCGAACCGATCTCGAAAATTCAGGAACATCAGGCAGTAGTGAACAGAATCGTTCAAACAATCTTCGGGATTCAGGAAAAAATAAAAATCACGAACACACTGAGGAAGAATTCCCCGGTTACCCTCACTATCCCGCCAAAGAAGATATCATGCATCCCGCGAACAGATTGGAAAAAATTTCAGCCGATCCCGAAAACCTGACACGGTCTGGATCTTATTTAGATACAAAAAATATTGAAAAGCCTGTATCAACCTCTATGGATACTGCTATGGAAACAGATGATGATCTGCTCATCGTTCCAGGAACGGAGGCCGACGTGACTAAGGAAGATTTATTGATATTAGGAGAACTTGATTTGGAAGATGAGGATGAGGAAGGAGTAGATAAGAAGGTTCTTTCAGGTGACCTAACTTCAGAGCTGGATGTACCAGGAGACGAATTAGATGACGCGAATGAAGACCTGGGCGAAGAAGACGAAGAAAATAATTATTATAGTCTGGGCGGTGACAGGCAGGATAATCTGGAAGAAAATTAATAAAAACAATCAGGGTTTATTCTTAACATTTATTAGTGTTGTGCTTAACTGGCATAACACTTTTTTAATGTCCGCATTACTATCCTTATTTTTCGCATTCTTACTGTTTTACTACATTTGAAGCATTCAAAAGTACAACCAATGGAAAATGAATTGGAAATAAGGATGGCAGATGCAGAGGATATCAACACCATTGGATACCTGGCCCAGCAAATTTGGCCGGTTGTTTACAAGGATATACTTTCCCCTGCTCAGATAGATTATATGATGCAGTTAATTTATAGTCCCGAATCCTTAAAAGAACAAATGAGCCAGCATCATCAATTTTTAATTGCTGAACTGGAAGAAGACCCGGTTGGTTTTGCTTCATACTCGCCTCTAACCGGTGACGGTATCTTTAAATTACAGAAATTATATATCCTCCCTGAGTTGCGAGGAAAAGGCCTTGGAAAGGCTTTGCTGGATTTTATTACTGAAGAAGTTATCACTCTTGGTGCAACCACCTTACGGTTAAATATGAATAGAAATAACCTGGCCAGGCAGTTTTATGAGAAGAGTGGCTTTGTAATTATAAAAGAGGAAGATATCAAAATTGGTAATAATTATTTTATGAATGATTATGTGATGGAGAAGAGACTGGGGGTTTAAGGTTAGTGGTTGTCATACTGAGCTGGCCGAGTCCCCTCCTCCGTCTGTTGAGGTACTAAGCATCTTAGCGTTCTAATTATTATCAGGCCCTGCGAATAGTATTAAAAAAATCCGTGAAAATCCGTGAAATCCGTGGCAAAGCTTATTCTCTTCTAATAGGATCGCAATAAAGCAGGCCCTGCGAATAAGTATTAAAAAAATCCGTGAAAATCCGTGAAATCCGTGCCAAAGCTTATTCTCTTCTCATTGCAGCCATCTTCATTTCTGCTGCAAGATTATCTCCCAGAAATTTGTCTAGAACAATATGAACAAGATATATAACCGGGGTTAGGATCAAGGCAATAGTAAATTTATAAATATAGTTCACCACTCCAACAGCTATCACCAGCTTAAAAGGCCACACAAAATCACCATCTGCATTATTAATCCGACTGCCAATATAAAAAGCAATGAATAATACAACAAAGCTGTCGATGAATTGAGAAATTAAGGTTGAGCCTGTGGCTCTTAGCCATATTGCTTTGTCCCCTGTTGCCTTCTTTATTTTATGAAACACGAATACATCAATCAATTGACTCAGCACAAAGGCAACCAGTGAGCCAAGAATGATATTTCCTCCTTGCCCTAACACACTTTGATAAGCTTTCTCCATATCCGGTACACCGCTACCTTTTTTGCTCGTAATAAAAAAATCGGCTGGCATCAAATGCATGGCTCCATAAAAAACAATGAAGGCAAATGCAATCAGCCCTGCCGTTAAGAAAGAAAGAAAGCGAACACCTTTCGGTCCATAATATTCATTGATAATATCTGTCATAATAAAAATCACAGGCCATAACAAAACTCCAGCGGTAAGATTAACAGATAAAGAATTTCCTAATAACTGAAGATTCAAGGGCTCCATGCCCAGGGTTTTTTCGAGAGAAAAAATCTTTACACCAATGATTTCTGCGATCAGCGCATTAGCAATAAAAAATCCAGCCAAAATAATGAACAGCCGGGTAGATTTATCTTTAAGGATGTTATGGATCATTTAAGTATCAGGATTAATTGAAATATAAAAAAAAGGAAGTTAGCAATTATCAGCCAGGGCGGAAATTTCCATAATTCCGTTTTGCGAATTAAGAACAATATGATATAAAGAATATTCACTCCAAAATTTATAATCAGTGCAAATACATTTCCTAATATGAGGATGGTAGACGAGAAAACCTGCCAGGGTTGCCAGGAGGTATATTGCATTAGAAAACTAATCAGGAAACAAACATTACAAATAAATGCGACACGGGAAAAAAATAATAATTTTCGCATACCTCAACTTGGTGTAAAATTGCATTATTTTGTCCACTATTAATTTTT
>Ga0136634_10000709_pt1 | contig 13789 bp, 13 predicted proteins | sample AntDrymUQ8332106_2_FD_104654 | JGI IMG/M metagenome (GOLD analysis project Ga0136634, IMG submission 104654) | Polar desert sand microbial communities from Dry Valleys, Antarctica - metaG UQ833 (21.06) | ecosystem: Environmental > Terrestrial > Soil > Desert | place: Antarctica: Dry Valley... | reverse complement strand
GTGAACGGCTTGAGCAGATAGTCGTGGATGCCGCTGGCGACGAGGTCGCGATAGAGGCGGACATCATTGACCTGACCCGAGGCGATGACGATCGTACCCGGCTCGCACACTTCGGCGAGCGCGTTAATGTCGTTCAGGGGATCGGCCGATTCCGACAGGTCGACGAACAGGATGTTCGGCGATGCCGAGACCGACAGCGACTGGACCGCGTTGCGCAAGCCCCCCTTGTTGACCTTTTCGGGCGACCAGCCGTGCTCGACCGCGACCGGCCGAAGCATGTCGGCGGTGGCATCGTCACAGACAAAGGCCGTGAAGGGATCGCGGAGGCCCGCGCGCGCCTGAAACGGAGCGTTCATCACTATTTGTCCTCTTTGGTGTTGTTCAGGATGAGCGGACGCCGGGCCTGACCTTCTTGGACTGCGGTCAACTCCCATGAGCGATAGAGTGCGATGGCCTTGGCACCCTCGAACCCATCCGAACCTGGCATGGAGGCGCGACCGAAGTTGAGATCATTGGGATCGGCCACCATCGCCGCCAAATTGCCGTTCATCGCGCAACCGAAGTTCGCCAAGGTGCGGTTGGCATAGTTGGGCTGGGAACGATCCGACCAGTTCGGGCAGGTCGGCATCGATGCGCGGGTGCGGCTGACGACGATTCGGACCGTTCCGTCCGCGGTCGCCCCGGCAACGACCGGCGCGCCTTCGCTGAGCAATATGCCATAGCGGTTGACGATCTGACTAACATCCCGCCGCGCGGCGTAAGCCGAGTTCGACTCGACATAGACACGATCGCCGTAGCCGAGGCTGAGGCCGGCGAGCCAGGCGTCGAGCCGAGCTTGCTCGGCCGGCGGCAACGACCCGTCGGGTGCCGCCGCGTCGAACATATAGTCCGACCGGTTGACCACCGGGACGTTGACCGATTCGAGGCCGCGGGCAGGGTCGTCGCCTTTTGCCAGTGCTGGACCCGCAAGGGTCGTCGCAAGCAGCGCGATCATGATAGTGTTGCGCATTGTCTGATCCTTCCTTCGCGGGGTCACATCTTGAAGCCGGGCGCGGCGGGCGCGCCCGACACCGGAGCGGCGGCCACTGGTGCCGACGTTCCGGTATAGGTCTTGTTGCCGAATATCCGCTGGACGTCGGTCGGGGCGCGATAACCCTCGGTCGGCGAGGCCATATGGCCCGATACCGGGCGCACCAGATACGGCGTGATGATGATCACCAGCTCGGTTTCCTGCCGACGAAAGCCGGTCGATCGGAACAAGGCACCGAGGATCGGAATGTCACCGAGGAACGGCGCCTTGTCGATATTGTTGATGTTCGTGTTGCGCAGCAGTCCGGCAATCATGAACGACTGGCCCGATCCCAATTCGACGGTGGTCTCGGCGCGGCGCGTGGTCAGCGCCGGCACGTTGAATCCGTTGAGGCGGATCGACCCTTCGGCCGACAATTCGCTGACTTCCGGGCGGACCCGCATCGAGATACGGCCGTCGGAGAGCACGATCGGCGTGAACGCCAGCCCGACGCCAAATTGCTTATATTCGATGGTTACAGAGCCGAGGCTTTGCGAGATCGGCACCGGGAATTCGCCGCCAGCCAGGAAGCTCGCGGTTTCACCCGACAAAGCGGTCAGCGTCGGCTCGGCCAGCGTGGTCACCAGGCCGTCGGTTTCGGCTAGCTGGAGCCGGCTGATGATATCCAGTCCGAGAATGCTTTTACGGAGGGAAAGGGTCGTGCCGACCACGCCGCGAATGATCGCTCCGGTTTGATCAGCGCCCTCGACGGGCGGTTCGCCGACCGGCGGCAGGTAAATCCCTTCGCCCTGTAGAATGCTGGAATTTTTGCCCCGCCCGAGAAGATTCAGGCCGACCTCCTTAAGTACGCTGCGGTTCACTTCGGCGATCTTGACCCGAAGCATGACCTGCAGCGGGGTCGCGGTCCGCAAGCGGTTGACCGGGAAAAACTTGAGGACGGCACCGGCTGCGGCCGTATTGACGCCAGGGTTAAGCAGCGCCCGCACCAGCATCTCGGCTTGAGCGCTGTCTTCGGGTGAGGCGACCGTGCCATTGAGCACGGCCATCTGGCCCACGGTGGTGATCGAGATGTTCGACTCGGGCATCGCTGCCTTGATCATCGCGTCGACCGAAGTGATATTCTGGCTGACGCGGATATTGGTCGAATAGACGATGGCACCGCTCGCGGACGTCGCGATGACCGTGGCTTCGCCGGCTTCCTTGCCGAACAGATTGATCTGACGCGAGTTGGTGACGTGGACGTCGGCCACGGTCGGGTTGGAGGTCCATACGTCCGAGATCGCTTGCGGCAGCGATACCATCTGGCCCTCGCCGACCGAAAGCAGAACCCGGCCGCTCGGCTTAAAGGTGCCGGCGGGGCGCTGAGCGGCGGCCGGCGTGGCGATCACGGCGGTGCCACAGACGAGAGCCAGCGCGGCGAGGGCGGTGCCCAGACGTGCGTGGCGGCGAATGTTATTGCTGGTCATCTTAACGAGCTCCCACCGAAACTACGGTTACAGTATTGCCGCGCGACACCCGAACCACGGGCCCCGAAGGAACCGCGCCCGAGGCGCCAGCAGGGCGGGATGCCGACGAAGGATTGTCGCCACCCTTGGATTCTTTGGCCGGGACCGTCCGACGCTGGAAACGCGAGACATCGGCACCCGTGGAAAAGGTCGTATTGCTGTCGTTGGGCCGGTTGGCGATCGCCAGGAGCAGCAGACGCTCTTCCCGAGGATTGCCGTTCGCCGACACCTTGACCTCGCCACTGGCGACCGCACGTTCGAGCTCGGCGGCATTTTCCGCGATCGAACGAAGCGACAGCGACAGCAGGCCGACCGATTGCGCGACGGCAACCTTTTCGGCGATGCGCGGGGTAGCCTCGAGGGTCACGGTCGACATCAATTGAGGGACGGTCTTGCCTTCCTCATCCTTCGAGTCGATCCGCTGATCGGTGGCCAGGACGCGCATGTTGCGAACGATGGTTTCGGATACGCGCAGCGGCGGACCGTCACCGCCACCGACAACCTCCTGGGTCAGGACGACGTCGACCCGATCCCCGGGGAACACGAAGCCGGCAACACCGCTGGTCGCCGAGACCGGCACCGTGACGGCGCGCATGCCCGGGCCGAGCGCCGCGGCGAGGAAGCCACGATCATTCGGTCCGACCATCGAGCCGCGGGTGACCGGCTGGCCGGCGGTGATCGGGTTGCGGACGACCGTGCCGAGCAGCTTGCTGATGTCGCCATCGGCGCCGCCCTCGATATAATAGACGTTCTGGACCATCTCCTTGGGCCATGACTGGTAGGTCAGGCTTTCCTGGTCGATGATCGTTCCCACCGGCAGCGCCTTGCGGGCAACCAGGATCTTGGGTCCGATCGGGACCGCGGGAGCGGCCTCGGCCTGGGCCGCCCCAGCTCCGACGAACATGTTCTTGGCCATGACGGCGGTGATCACCGCGATGACCAAGGCTGCTACCAGCAGTGCGACTTTCTTCACGTCCATGGCGATTACGCCTCCCCAAAGGGTCCCTCGAATGTTCTCAGACATCAGGCAAATTGGTTAAGAAACCGTTGGGCGAGAATCCAAAGCGCGCCGATTGCGATGGCGACGCCATAGGGAACCTCCGGTTTCGGATTTATTTTCTCACCGTCGGGCGACGCCTCTGGCGTGTCTGGCACGTCTGGCGTGGCTTTCAGGCGATGGAGAATCAGCACCACCACGGTCAGCAGCCCGCCGGCGAGCGACATGATGACGAGGAACAGCACCGTCGATCCGGGCGAAAACCACAGCGCCAGTGCGGCGGCGAGCTTGACATCGCCTCCGCCCATCATCCCGAGATAGAAAGTGACCGCGAGCGCCGCGAATACCGCCACCGCGACGCCGATCTGGATCGCCGCGTCGGGCCAGAAGGGCAGACCGATCGACCACCAGTAGAGCGGGGCGAGCAGCGCCACCGTGGTGTTCAGGCCGTTGGAAATGGTGAACGTGCGCACGTCGATCACTGCCGCCACCACCAGGATGATCGCCAGCACCACGAGCAGCAATTCGGTGAATCCGAAATTTGTCATGCGGTCAGCCCTAGACGGTCCGGCTTTCCAAACCGTAACCAAGGGCGCTGTGGAGCGATATGACATATTGATCGTCGGTGGCGGGATCGCCGGGGCCAGCTTGGGGGCGCGGCTGGCGCCATCGTTGCGAACATTGCTGATCGAGGCAGAGAATCTGTGCGGCCGCCATTCGACCGGCCGCTCGGTTGCCTTCTGGCAGGCGAGCCTCGGCGGGGACAATCCGGCGCGTCGGTTGAGCCTATTGTCGAAACCGATGTTCGATGCGCACTGGCCGGAGGCGGTTACGCCATTGCTCCGGCGGCGCGGCGCGGTGCACCTTATCCGGGGCGACGGCGAGCGGGTCGCGGGGGTCGATGACCAGACTGGCGACGATGCTCTGGTCCGCATCGATCGCGAGACCCTCGACCAGACGATTTCCGGGCTGCGCGACCAATGGACCGGCGCGTGGTTCGAGCCGAGCTGCGCCGATATCGATGTCGCGGCGTTTCACTCGGCCTGCCTCGGCGCGATTCGCCGCGCCGGTGGGGCGGTCAGGACCGATTCGGAATTGCTGTCGGCACGGCGGTCGGGGGAGGGATGGATCGCCGCCACTACCGCGGGCGATGTCGGAGCCGGCCTATTGGTCAATGCCGCGGGCGGATGGGCTGACCTGGTGGCGGAGCGCTGCGGCCTCCCGCCGATCGGGCTCGAGCCGCGGCGGCGCACCGTCGTCCAGCTGCGCGTCGGGCGGAGCGGGCTGCGCGACCTGCCGCTGGTCACAGACCTCCACGCCAGTTTCTATTTCAAGGGCGAGAGCGACAATGTCCTATGGGTCAGCCCGCTCGACGAGACATTGGTCGAGCCATGCGATGCCGCACCCGAGGAGATTGACGTGGCGATGGCAATCAACCGCTTTGAGCAAGCAGTCGACTGGCCGGTCGAGGCGGTCGAGCACAAATGGGCCGGACTGCGCAGCTTCGCGCCGGCGCGCGCGATGCAATTCGGCTTCGATCCGCTCGAACCGCGATTGTTCTGGTGCGCAGGGCAAGGCGGAATGGGTATCCAGACCGCCCCCGCGGCGTCGCTGCTGTGCGCCACGTTGATCGAAGGTGAGGCGCTGCCCCCTGATCTCGCCGGAATCGACCCTGCTGACTTTGCCCCGCGCGGGACCGCCTAGCTTCGGCCGCCGTCAGGATCGTGTCAGGACCAGCGGATCGGCCAACGTATACTGGCAGGTGATCTGCTTGGTGTCCCACACACAGACCCGGATTCTTGCCGTCTCGAACGACCCGAACAATTCGTCGGCCGGCAGTTTGATGGTGATCGTCGTTCGGGATTTATCGTCAACTTCTCCGAAATCGACTGTACCGAGCGACGGATGGCGCCCGCATCGGCTCGAAGCGAACACCAGACCCGGGTCTTCGGGCAACGCGGTCAGGATATGCTGGAAGCAATAAGTCTTGCCATCGGCGTGCAATCCGAATGATCGATCGGCGGTTGGAGCGTCCGACTTCGGATGGCCGTTGCCGACGCCCCACCGGCCATCCTGGTTGCCGTCGAGCTGGACATTGAAACTCCACCCCACGGGCATGTGGGAGGAGAATATCACGTCCGACGCCGACAATTGGGTATAATTGACGACCACGGTCTGGGCGCGGTCCTCGTACACCGGTTGCTGTGCGCCGAACGCCAACGCGATTGCCATCCACATCTTCATTGACCTTTATTTGGTCCGGGTTTCTTCTTGCCGTGCAGCCTTGGCTGGACGCAAGCGATGAAATGCCGCCTAGCGCCGCGCGTCGGCCTCGGCGCAGGCAAGGGCGTCGGCGCGCTCATTCTCGGCATGGCCGTTGTGCGCCTTGACCCAATGCCATTCGACCCGGTGGGGCTCGGCCGCCGCCAGCAGCGCCTGCCACAGTTCGGCGTTCTTGACCGGCTTGCGGTCGGCGGTGCGCCAGCCATTCTTGCGCCAGCCATGGATCCACTTGGTGATCCCGTCGCGGACATACACGCTGTCGGTGGTCAGTCTGACCCGGCACGGCCGCTTCAGCGCATTGAGCGATTCGATCGCGGCCATCAACTCCATGCGATTGTTGGTCGAGAGCTTCTCGCCGCCCGACAATTCGCGCTCCTTGCCGTCGTAACGCAGCACCGCGCCCCAGCCCCCCGGTCCAGGATTGCCCTTGCATGCGCCATCGGTGAAAATCTCGACCTGCGGAAGCTCCACGGCGCTCAGTCGACCAGCTCGCGCGGCAATTTGAAAATCATGCCCTCGTTGACGTGCGCCGCTTCTTCCTCGGTCACGTCGAACCGCTCGCGCAGGGCGTCGACCACTTCGCGCACCAGGACTTCGGGGGCCGACGCGCCTGCCGTGAGCCCGATCGTCCCCGGCATCCCCAGCCAGTCCCAGTCGATATCCGACGCGCGCTCGATCAATCGCGCGGGGACATCGAGCCGTTCGGCGACTTCGGCGAGCCGAAGCGAATTACTGCTATTGGTGGCGCCGATCACCAGCATTTTCTCGGCGCGGGGCGCAATTGCCTTGACAGCTGCCTGCCGGTTGGAGGTGGCATAACAAATGTCCTCACCCCGCGGTGCGCGAATGGTCGGGAAGCGGCGCTTCAGCGCGGCCACGATCTCCGCGGTGTCGTCGACCGACAATGTGGTCTGGGTTAAGAAGCTGAGGTTATCGGGATTCAGAACCTCGACCAGATCGACCTGATCGACCGTCTCGATCAGGGTCATCGCCCCGTCGGGCACCTGGCCGAAGGTGCCGACCACTTCGGGATGTCCCTCGTGACCGATGAACAAGATGTGGCGCCCGGCCTCGATCAGGCGCTGGGCCTGGCGGTGGACCTTGCTGACCAATGGGCAGGTGGCGTCGAGATAATCGAGACCGCGCGCCTCGGCGGCGGCGGGAACGACCTTGGGCACGCCATGGGCGCTGAACACCACCGGGCGTCCGTCGGGCACTTGGTCGAGTTCATCGACGAACACCGCGCCCATCCCGCGCAGCCGGTCGACGACGAATTTGTTGTGGACGATCTCGTGGCGGACATAAACCGGCGGGCCGTACAGCTGGATCGCTTTCTCGACGATGGTGATGGCGCGATCGACCCCGGCGCAGAACCCGCGGGGCGCGGCGATCAGGATGTGGAGCGGCGGAAGCGTGTGGCGCGATGGGAGCATGCAGCCCATGTAAGCGATCGCTTGCAGCCAGCCAAGGCGCTTCCTATGACAGCGCCTAATGAACTGCGGGCGCTAGCGCCCGTCGAAAAGCCTTGGCTTCGTCGAAAAGGATCAGCCCCCCGTGAAACTCCGTTTGCTATCGCTCACTTGCCTCGCTTTGGCCGCCGCTTGCTCGAAGAGCGGCTCGGTTGGCGACGGCGGAATTTACATCACGCGCTCGTCCTGTCCGCAACTCGGCATTCCAGCCGCCACCGGCGATGTCACCTTGTTCGACCCGCAAGGCAGCACGGACAGCGCGGCGATCGACGTCGTGGCGACGATGACCAACTTGCGCGGTTCGTGCGACGAGACCGGCGCCCGGATCAATTCAATCGCCAGCTTTGACGTGGTCGCCACGCGTCGCGACGCTGCCCAACCGCGCCAGGTCGTGCTGCCGTTCTACAACGTCGTGATGCAGGGCGGAAACCGGGTTGTCGCCAAGAAGGTCGGTGCCGTGGCGCTCGATTTTGCCGCCGGAAGCCTACGCGCGCAGACCTCGTCGCGGGTCGCGACGCAGGTCGATCGCGCTGCTGCAAGCCTGCCCGAGGACGTTCGCCGCGAATTGACCCGCACGCGCAAGACCGGCGATACCGACGCCGCGGTCGATCCCTTGTCCGACCCCAAGATCCGCGACGCGGTGGCGCGCGCCACCTTTGAGCATCTGGTTGGCTTCCAGCTGACGCAGGACCAGTTGCGCTACAACGCCACGCGTTAGGCGATACCCACGAATCGTTGACTCGACTTCGCGCCGAGGCCAAGGACGAGGCGTGTTCAGGGCTTCGGCCCAAGGAGCGCGCGGGAGAGTATGACGGCCTTCGGGCCCGAAACGCCGAAGGAGCAACCGCCCCCGGAATCTCTCAGGCACAAGGACCGCGCGCGCCCGGACCGTCTGGAAAGTGTCGCTGCTCCGGCAGCGGCCGCCGAAGGGGTAACCTGCTGGGGCCAGGCTTCGGCGGGGAAAGCTCTCAGGTCTCAGTGACAGAAGGGGGTTTGGTTTGGGGAGGCTCGCGCTGAGCATCTCCGCGCCGAGCCTTTTGACTGGGAGTGTGAGCGATGGCCGAGACTGATATTTCCGACATCCAGCACCTCGCGCTCGACGGCTGGCACCGTGCCCGTGGCGCCCGGATGGTGCCGTTCGCTGGTTACAATATGCCAGTCCAGTATGAAGGCGTGATCGCCGAGCATCTGTGGACCCGGACCCAGGCCGGCCTGTTTGACGTCAGCCACATGGGCCAGCTGACCTTCCACGGCACCAACGTCGACGTCGCACTCGAGACCCTGCTTCCGGGCGATCTCCAGCTGCTGAAAGATGGCCGCCTGCGTTATTCGATGCTGCTCGACGAGAATGGCGGGATTGTCGACGACCTCATGGCGACCCGTCGCGGCGACCATTTCTACGTTGTCGTCAACGGCGCGACCAAAGTCGGCGACATCGCGGAATTCGAACGCCGCCTGCCCAAGGGCATCATCCTCGATCACTGGAAGGAGCAGGCGCTGCTCGCGCTCCAGGGGCCACGTGCAGCGGAGGTGTTGAAGACCCTTGCCCCTGGAGTAGAAGATCTATCATTCATGCAGGGCGGAATGTTCGATGTCGCCGGTGCCCCGGCGTGGATCAGCCGCTCGGGCTATACCGGGGAAGACGGCTTTGAAATTTCGGTCGCCGCAACCACCGCCGCGACCGTCGCCGACGCGCTGACCGCGCATCAGGCGGTCAGGCCGATCGGCCTCGGCGCGCGCGATTCGCTGCGGTTGGAGGCCGGCCTTCCGCTCTACGGCCACGACCTCGATCGCCAAACCACTCCGGTGATGGCCGACCTCAACTTCGCGATCGGCAAACGCCGACGCGCCGAGGGCGGCTTTCCCGGCGCGGCGCGGATTGTCGGCGAGATCGACCAGGGTCCGATCCAGCGTCGCGTCGGGATGCTCGTCGAGGGCCGCCAGCCGGTCCGCGAAGGCGCGCTGATCCTGGACGCCGAGGGAAACGAGATCGGCCGGATCACCAGCGGGACCTTCTCGCCCTCGCTCCAGCGGCCGATCGCGATGGGCTACGTCGCCACCGCTTTCGCCGCGCTCGGCACGGCGCTCAAGCTCGAGCAGCGCGGCAAGATCTTCGACGGCGTGACCACGGCGATGCCGTTCGTCCCCCACCAATATCACCGCAAGCCAGCAGGAGCCTGAGCAATGTCCCTATATTTCACCGGCGAGCATGAATGGATCAAGGTCGAGGGCGACACCGCCACGATCGGTATTTCGGATCATGCCCAGCATGCCCTCGGCGATATCGTCTTTGCCGAAGTGCCAGAGCAGGGCCGAGCCCTGAACAAGGGCGACGAGGCGGCAGTGGTCGAATCGGTCAAAGCGGCGAGTGACGTCTATGCCCCGGTCGCGGGGGAAGTGATCGAGGGCAATCCGGCGCTGGCCGACGACCCTGCCCTGATCAACCGCGATCCCGAAGGCGCCGGCTGGTTCTTCAAGATGACGTTGGCCGACGCGAGCGAACTCGATGGGCTGATGGACGAAGCGGCCTATCGCGAATGGGTGAAGACGCTTTGAAGCTATCTTGCTTAAGCATGGCCGCTCTTGCAGTGTTTGGCTGCAACCCGACGCCAGAAATTGACACCGCGCGCGTTTGGCGGGTGAATGAGGTGCTGGCGAACGTTGACGCATTGAACGGAAAAACGGTCAGGGTCGGCGGGTATCTTGGCGTGTGTGAGGGTTATGATTGTGGCCTCTTCCAAGACAAAGGACACATCGAGAATACAGATCGTTGGCTTACATCACTTCGCTCGGGAAAGTCTGGTGACCACCCCGGTGATTGGTTAGGAGTGGGCGGCTCTCCCGAGTTCGATGCAACGGCAAAGCCGTTCAACCACAGTTATGTCGTGATAACCGCCAAGGTCAGCAATCAGTGCCGCTTTCAGGGAAAGCCAGCCTGCACTGACCGAGCGGAAGATCTCATTCCCTCGAAAATAACTAAGTGGAATGAACTGGCTGGTGGTTCGGGGCCCCAGTCTTGAGCACCACCACCACCATCTCGACTTCCCAGTGGGATGCGGCCGATTACGCCCGTGTCGGCGGGTTCGTGCCCGCGCTCGGGGAGGCGGCATTGGACCTGCTCGATCCGCAGCCGGGCGAGCATATTCTCGATGTCGGCTGCGGCGACGGGACGCTGACGCTCAAGATCAAGCAGCGCGGCGCGGATGTGGTTGGGATCGACAATAGTCTGAGCATGATCGGTGCCGCGCGGGCCAAGGGCCTCGATGCGCGACTGATGGACGCCGCGGAGCTCAAATTCGCCGAAGCGTTCGATGCGGTCTTCTCCAACGCTACCTTGCATTGGGTGATCGACAAGGAACGTGCGGCGCGCGCGATCTGGTTCGCATTGAAGCCCGGCAGCCGCTTTGCCGGGGAAATGGGGGGCGACGGCAATCTCGCGCGACTCCGCGAAGCGCTCGACGATGTGCTGGTCGTGCGCGGCTTCGGGCCGCCAACCTATGCCGCCAATTGGTACCCCAGCGTCGAGGAATTCGTCGAGCTTTATGAAGCGGCGGGGTTTGCTGACAATATGGATGTCCGGCTGATCGAGCGGCCGACCGCGCTCGACCATGGCGTCGCTGCGTGGGTCACCACCTTCCGGCGAGGTTGGCTCGACCGTGCCGGTGTCCCGGCGGAGGAACGCGCCGCCATCGCCGACGACGTCGCCGACCGCGTCGGCACCAACATCGCCGACTACGTCCGCCTCCGGTTCATCATGAGGAAGCCTAGATAATGCGCTATTTGCCGCTGAGCGATGCGGACCGCTCCGCCATGCTGGAAAAAATCGGCGCTTCCTCGATCGACGACCTGTTTGTCGACGTGCCGGAAGAGGCGCGGCTCGATGGCCCGATCTATGGGCTGCCGATGCACGCCTCGGAAATGGACGTCGAACGCCAGCTCGGCGCAATGGCGCGCAAGAATATGGTCGCCGGCGAAGTGCCGTTCTTCCTCGGTTGCGGCGCGTACAAGCATCACATTCCCGCTAGCGTCGATCACCTCATCCAGCGCGGCGAATTCCTCACTGCGTACACCCCCTATCAGCCGGAAATCGCGCAGGGGACGTTGCAGGTATTGTTCGAATTCCAGACCCAGGTCGCGCGCCTGCTCGGCTGCGAAGTCGCCAACGCTTCGATGTACGACGGCTCGACCGCCTGCTGGGAAGCGATCGGCATGGCGCGGCGGATCACCCGGCGGTCGAGGGCGATCCTGTCGGACGGGCTCCACCCGCATTATGTCGCGGTGGCGAAGACGATGGCGCGGTTTACCGGCGACACGCTCGACACCGCTACGCCCGGTCTTGATGCCACAACCGACGCTGATCGGCTGATCGCGGCGATCGACAATCAAACCAGCTGCGTCGTCGTTCAATATCCCGACATTCTGGGCCGTATCGCCGACCTCCAGCCGATCGCCGACGCGGCTCACGCACACGGCGCGTTGCTGGTCGCAGTGGTGACCGAGCCGGTCGCGCTGGGACTGATCAAGTCGCCGGGCGAGATGGGGGCCGACATCGTCGTCGGCGAGGGCCAGTCGATCGGGGTCGGGCTGCAATTTGGCGGGCCGTATGTCGGCCTGTTCGCGACGCGCGAGAAATATGTCCGGCAGATGCCCGGACGGCTGGCTGGCGAGACGGTCGATGCGGAGGGTAAACGCGGCTTCGTGCTGACCCTGTCGACCCGCGAGCAGCATATCCGCCGCGAGAAGGCGACTTCGAACATCTGCACCAACAGCGGCCTGTGCGCGCTGGCGTTCAGCGTTCACATGACCCTGCTCGGCGAGAAAGGACTTAGGCAGTTGGCCGAAATCAACCACGCCCGCGCGGTGGAGGTCGCCGGGCGGCTGTCGGGCATCGCCGGCGTCGAACTGGTCAACGACGCTTTCTTCAATGAATTCACGCTAAAATTGCCGGTCGAGGCGCGCCCCGCGGTTCATTCTATGGTCGAAAAAAATGTGCTCGGCGGGGTGTCGCTTGGGCGGCTCTATCCCGGCGAGGCGAGCCTTGCCAACGGGCTGGTGATCGCGGTCACCGAGACCGTCACCGATGCGGATATCGACGCGCTGGAAGCGGCGCTGAAGGAGGTCGTGCAATGACCGCGCTTAACCAGAGCGGGTGGAAGCCGAGCGCACCGACCGCCGCGACCAGCGACGCTCCGACCACCACCGGCAACCGCGCGCTGATGCTCGAAGAACCGTTGATCTTCGAGATTGGCGATAGCGAAAGCACAGGCGTCGATTTTGCTTCTTCGCTTGCGAAGGCAGGGGGCCGGACTGTTGGGCAGACAGCGCTCAATGGTCTGGCTCGGATCGCTCCGATCAACCTACCGGGCCTTAGCGAGCCCGAGACCGTCCGCCACTATACGCGCCTGTCACGCCAGAATTACGCGATCGACCTCGGCCTGTTCCCGCTCGGCAGTTGCACGATGAAGCACAACCCGCGGCTCAACGAGAAGATGGCGCGGTTGCCCGGCTTCGCCGACATCCACCCGCTTCAACCCAAGGAGACCGTGAGCGGCGCGATCGAACTCATCAATCAACTCGCCTTCTGGTTGATCGACCTGACCGGCATGTACGGCGTGGCGATGTCACCCAAGGCCGGGGCGCATGGCGAATTGTGCGGAATCCTGTGCATCCGCGCGGCGCTCGAGGCACGCGGCGATGCGCGTTCGGTCGTGCTGGTCCCCGAAAGCGCGCACGGCACCAACCCCGCCACCGCTGCCTTCGCTGGCTACAAGGTCGAGGATATTCCAGCGACCAAGGAGGGCCGGGTCGATCTCGCGGCGCTCAAGGCCCGGCTTGGTCCCGACGTGGCCGCCGTGATGATCACCAACCCCAATACCTGCGGGTTGTTCGAGCCCGAGATGAAGGCGATCAGCGACGCGGTTCATGCCGCGGGCGGGTTCGTTTATTGCGACGGCGCGAACTTCAATGCGATCGTCGGCAAGGTTCGGCCCGGCGACCTCGGCATCGATGCGATGCATATCAACCTCCACAAGACCTTTTCCACCCCGCACGGCGGCGGCGGGCCGGGGTCGGGACCGGTGGTGTTGTCGGAGGCGCTCGCCCGGTTCGGACCCTTGCCCTACACCGCGCGCTACGCCGATGGATCGGTCAGGCTGATCGAGGAGGAAGAGGCCGGATCCGAAATGCCCGACAGCTTCGGCCGGATGGTCGCCTTCCACGGCCAGATGGGCATGTTCACCCGCGCCTTGTCGTACATTTTGAGCCATGGTGCCGACGGTCTCCGTAAGGTCGCCGAAGACAGCGTGCTCAATGCGAATTACCTCCTGCGCAGTCTGGAGGACGTGCTCGATGCGCCATTCGCTTTTTCTGGCCCGTGCATGCATGAAGCGATCTTCTCGGACAAAGGCTTTGCCGAGGGATTTGCGACGATCGATGTGGCGAAAGCGCTGATCGACGAGGGCTTCCACCCGATGACGATGTATTTTCCATTGGTCGTACACGGCGC
>Ga0136634_10000708_pt1 | contig 13802 bp, 13 predicted proteins | sample AntDrymUQ8332106_2_FD_104654 | JGI IMG/M metagenome (GOLD analysis project Ga0136634, IMG submission 104654) | Polar desert sand microbial communities from Dry Valleys, Antarctica - metaG UQ833 (21.06) | ecosystem: Environmental > Terrestrial > Soil > Desert | place: Antarctica: Dry Valley... | reverse complement strand
GCTACTCAACCGCAGTCGTTATATCTGCGGATGTCGTATCCGCATTCCAAAGCTGCGGGGTTACAAGCACATCCTCGCCCTTGTCAGCTTCCAGAGCAAATTTCAGGACCTCGTCGATCGTATCCACCGTGTGGATCGTCAGGTCTTCCCGAACTTCTTCGGGGATATCTGCGAGGTCTTTTTCATTTTCTTTTGACAGGATAAGCGTCTTAAGCCCAAAGCGGTGGGCAGCCAGCAGTTTCTCCTTTACGCCGCCGATCGGCAAAACCTTGCCACGCAATGTGATCTCTCCCGTCATCGCAACGTCATGCCGCGCGCGTTTTTTTGTCAAGGCCGAGACCATCGCGGTCGCAATAGTGATACCGGCACTTGGGCCGTCTTTAGGGATCGCGCCTTCGGGCACGTGAATGTGAAGGTCCTTTTCGCGAAAATCTTTCGGGTTGATTCCGAGGGCCTCTGCCCGCGAGCGAACACATGTCAAGGCCGCACGGGCAGATTCCTGCATGACCTCGCCGAGCTTACCGGTCAATGTTACTTCGCCCTTTCCTTCGACGAGTGTTGCTTCAACCTGTAATACGTCGCCCCCGACCTCCGTCCACGCAAGGCCGTTTACCAGACCGATCTCACTTTTGCGTGCAATGTCCTGTTTGCGAAAACGTATCGTCCCTAAAAGCTCCCGCACTTTTTCGGCATCGACGACTACGCGGAAATCGTCCTTCGCTTCCGAGATAACGTATTTACGGGCTATCTTTCGCAGGCACGAACCGATCTCGCGCTCCAGATTTCTGACGCCGGCTTCTCGAGTGTAATGCCGGATCGTTTCCAGAATTCCGTCGTCCGTGAATCTCACTTTTTCAGGATCGATGCCGTTACTATCGCATTGCTTGATAATCAAATGCCGCTTGGCAATCTCGACCTTTTCGCGTTCCGTATAACCGGAAAGGTTTAATATTTCCAGCCTGTCCTGCAATGCAGGCGGAATCGTGTGCAGCACGTTGGCGGTTGCGATAAAAAACACATTAGAAAGGTCGTAATCCACATCTAGATAGTGGTCGCGGAATGTGTTGTTTTGTTCCGGATCGAGAACTTCCAGTAAGGCCGAGCTGGGATCGCCGCGAAAATCGCGGCCGAGTTTATCGACTTCGTCCAGCAGAATCACCGGATTTATCGTACCGGCACGTTTCATCAATTGAATTATTTGCCCCGGCAAAGCTCCGATATAAGTCCGGCGGTGGCCGCGAATCTCGGCTTCGTCATGGACTCCGCCGAGAGCAAGCCTCATAAATTTCCGCCCGGTCGCATTCGCGATAGATTTGCCGAGAGAGGTTTTTCCAACTCCGGGAGCGCCGACAAAACACAAGATCGTTCCCTTCGGATTTTTCACAAGCTGACGGACTGCGAGAAATTCCAGAATACGCTCCTTGATTTTTTCCAGGCCGTAATGGTCTTCGTTAAGAGTCTTTTCGGCATCAATAAGATCGTCGATCTCCTCCGAGCGTTCTTTCCAAGGCACATTTATCAGCCAATCCAGGTACGTGCGAGAAACCGTGCTTTCGGCTGACATCGGCGGCATTGCCTCGAGCCTTGAAAATTCCTGCACAGCCTTGTCCCTGGCCTCTTCGCTCATTCCGACCTCTTCGATCTTTTTCTTGAGGTCTTCGAGCTCGGCCTTGTCGTCCTTGCGCCCTAATTCCTTGTGGATCGCCTTGATCTGCTCGTTTAAATAGTACTCGCGCTGATGCTTGTCCATCTGCTTTTTTGTCCGCGAATGAATCGAGCGGTCAAGCTGGCGTTTTTCAATCTCGGCTTCGAGAACCTCGGTGAGTTTTTGAAGGCGTTCCTGCACGGAAACTGTTTCTAAAAGTGCCTGCTTTTCTTCGACGCTGATGCGGAGATGCGACGACATGGAATCAGCAATCTGAGCTGCCGAAATTCCACGCAGGCTTGCGTGAAGTGCGTCCGTGTATGCATCCGGCGAAACGCGTAAAAACTGCTCGACCAAGGTGTGTATTTTCTGCAGCAATCCGTCGGTTCTGAAACCGGATTCGTCGACCGAGGCGACTTTACGGACATGCGCGTAGAACATTCCGTCAGAATCCTGCTCGACACGGACAGACTGCCCGCGTTCCCGGCCTTCGACGACAACCTTGATCTGACCGTTTTCCTGCCTCTGAGCCTGCAGAATACGTCCGAGCGTGCCGACCGAATAGATCTGCTCCACATTCGGCTCGTCGATCGTCGCATCGTGCTGCGTCGCCAGAAAGATATCCCGGTCGCCCGTCATCGCCTCTTCCAGTGCACGAACAGAGCTTGGCCGCCCGATTTTAAAGGCGACCTTTGTGTACGGGAAAATAACAACGTCGCGGATGGGCACCATCGGGTACCGTTTAATGTCCGAAGGCATCTGGTCTGTGAATTCTTGCATACTTCAGAAGTAAAAAACTTGCTTGGGTAAATTTATTCGAGTGTAAGAACAGGGCAATTCTATTTACTCAAAATTGCTCGAAAAATGCAATAAAAAGCCGCGTCAAAAAATTTACGTTATCGTTTTCCTGACGTGCGGGATAAGTAAACGTCTATTACATCGTCAATTTTAATTTTTAAATCTAATTGGAGCACGGGCATCTTGCCCGAATGAGTGCGGATCTCCGACTATGCGGCTTCTTCGATCCGGGCAATGACGTCGAAGACGGGAGCTTTGCGTTCGACCATTTCGCGGGTTACTAAGATGTCCTTGACCTTCTTTTCCGACGGCAGAACGTACATTGATTCGAGAAGAATTTCTTCCATTATCATCATCAACCCACGGGCTCCGACCTTGCGTTTATAAGCCTCATGAGCAATTGCACGCAGAGCTTCTTCCGTAAATTTCAGCCCGACGTTGTCAAACTCGAACTTTCTCTGATACTGCCGGACAAGCGCGTTTTTAGGCTCTGTCAGGATTTGTATCAGGGCGTTCACGTCCAGCTCCTTCAGGGTGCCGACAACCGGCAGCCGCCCGACAAATTCCGGAATTAAGCCGTAATGCATGAGATCTTCGGGTTCGAGCTTGCCGAAAGCTTCGTTTTGTCTTTGCGAGCTCGACTTGATGTCAGCCTGAAAACCGAGAGACTTGTTGCGGAAACGCTTCTCGATCACCTTTTCAAGGCCGATAAATGCTCCGCCGCAGATGAAAAGTATGTTGGTCGTATCGAGTTGTATAAAATCCTGCTGAGGATGCTTGCGGCCGCCGCCGGTAGGAATATTGGCAATGGTTCCTTCCAGAATTTTCAAAAGAGCCTGCTGTACGCCTTCGCCCGAAACATCGCGGGTGATCGACGGATTGTCGTCCTTACGGCAGATCTTGTCTATCTCATCGATATAGATAATTCCCTGCTGCGCCCGCTCGACATCGTTACCGGCGTTCTGAAGAAGCCGCAGTAAAATGTTCTCAACATCCTCGCCGACATAGCCGGCTTCGGTCAGACTCGTTGCGTCAACAATGCAGAAAGGGACGCTCAAAACTCTCGCAAGTGTCTGAGCTAGAAGTGTTTTTCCGGTTCCCGTCGGCCCGATTAGAAGAATATTCGATTTCTGGAGCTCGATGTCCGAACGCCGCTTGGCCATTTCAAGACGCTTATAATGCTGGTAAACGGCTACGGACAAACGCTTTTTCGAGTCGTCCTGCCCGATGACATATTCGTCAAGAAAATTCTTGATTTCCTGAGGCTTTGGAATAGTCGTGCGTGCTGCCGAAGTTTCCGTCTGCTCGTCGTCATTGATGATCTCGTTGCAGATGTCGATGCATTCATTGCAAACGTAAACGCCGGGACCGGCGATCAGCTTGCGAACGTCGTTCTGAGACTTGCCGCAAAATGAGCAGCAGAGAAGTTCTTCGGGTCGTCGGAATTGCGCCATATTTAGATTTTGGATTTCCGATTTTGGATTTTGGATTGGTCAGGAATACTGAAGTCAATTCGGATATCTTGAATCCAAAACCTAAAATCAAAAATCTAAAATTATTTGTCCCTGTGTTCGATCACTTCGTCGATCAATCCATAATCCTTGGCCTGTGCCGCTGTTAGGATCTTGTCACGTTCTACATCCAACTCGATCTGTTCATAGCTTTGGCCCGTGTGATGAGCCAGGAGCCTCGATATCATTTCACGCATTCGCAGGATTTCTTCGGCCATCAGCCGAACGTCCGTTGCCTGCCCTTGGGCTCCGCCGGAAGGTTGATGGATCAGTATTCGCGAATGAGGCAGGGCAAATCTTTTCCCTTTTGTCCCGCCCGCCAGTAGAAATGCTCCCATCGAAGCGCATTGACCGACACAGATCGTCGTTACGTCGTTTTTGATAAACTGCATTGTGTCGTAGATCGCCATTCCGGCAGTGATCGAGCCGCCCGGGCTGTTGATGTACAGGTTGATATCGCGTTCCGGGTCTTCCGCTTCCAGAAAAAGCAGCTGGGCAACAAGCAAATTCGCCACCATGTCGTCGATCGGGGTGCCGATGAAGATAATACTGTCCTTCAAAAGCCGCGAATAAATATCAAACGCCCGTTCTCCGCGCGAAGTCTGTTCGACAACCATTGGAACTAACATAATGTTCTTCTCTCTTTTATTAATGCTATAAGCAAGTACTTTATATTTTGGTTTAATTCAGTGAAGATAAGTGATTGATTCGACGGCTATTGCCGTTTCGGTTTTTGATTTTACAGCTTATCTTTTAAAATGCAAGCCGCAAAAGCGGCGAACACCTTATTTCGCAGCTTTCTTTTTTGCCTTTTTCTTTGGAGGTGTTTTTGCCTCGTCGGTTACGGCCTTTTTGCCTATCGTTTTACTACTCTTCTCTTTATTCCCGCCATCCTCCGTATCGCCGATCGATTCATCGATCCATTCGCCCTCGATGACTTTGGCTTTAGCTATTAATGCTTCAATCGACTTTCGTGTCCGGAGATTGTTTCGAATCGTGGCATCTCCGCCCTGTTTTTCGAGTGAATCAAGGACTTCATCCTCAGTAGATTTGTAATAATTGGCAAGCTTGCCAATTTCCTCTTCAATTTCAGCGTCCGACACATCGATCTTTTCAGTTTCGGCTATCTTATCAAGCAGCATCGCGCCGCGTACATCCCGTTCAGCCTGCGTTTTCATCTGGTTAAAAGCCATTTGAACAAAATCATTTTCGACTTTATTGAGATCCACGCCGCGCTGCTGCAGGTCGCGAGCGAAATTGTTCAACAAATTTCGTGCCTGCGATTCGATCAGCGTGTTCGGAACTTCAAAAGCATTGTCTTCGATCATTTTGGCGATCGTATGGTTCCGCAAACGTGCGTCTGCATCCGTGTTCGCGTAAGTTTCGAGATCAGCCCGAAGTTGTTTTCTCAAATCGGCCAGGGATTTATAGCCTTCGTCGAGGCTTTCTGCCCACTCGTCGTTCAGTTCCGGCACTTCCATAATGCCAACTGACTTTATCTTCGCCTTATAATTAACTGTTTTTCCAGCTAGAGCGGCTGAAGAGAATTCCTTCGGATACGAAACTGTAAATTCCTTCTCTTCATCCTCTGTTACACCGGCCAAATTTTCGGTAAAGGCTTTCTCGATAACCTCATCGCCCAAAACAACTTCGAGATCATCGGCCTTGATCGGCTCGCCGTTGGGGTCGTCGGTGAATATGCCTTCCAGATCAGCAATGACCGTGTCTCCGATTTTCGATTTGCGGTTTTCCACAGGGATCAGGACCGCATATTCCTGCAGGCGATTCGCGATCAGCTCTTCAATTTGCGCATCCTCGACCGGCCTTCGGCGGCGTGTAACTTCAATGCCTTTGTACTTTGGAGTAGGGATTTCCGGCATCACTTCGACATGCACATTAAGCCCGATCGGCTGCGAGCCGTTCACCTTTATGTTTTCAGCATCTTCAATATGAAGGTGCGGTTCCGTCAATGGCTGCAACTCATATTCTTGAATCGCCTCGGCAACCTTCGAAGGTAAAATCTCCTGCAGAACCTCATTCTTGATCTCTTCCTTATACCGAAGCCTGATCACATCGAGCGGTGCATAGCCTTTACGAAATCCGGGCACACTGGCACCCTTCGCATACTTCTGACTAACCTTTCCGTAAGCTTCTTTTACGGCGTCGGCGTCCACCTCGATTTTAATCTCCCGCTGGGTAGGAGAAATTTCTTTTAATTCAGTTTTCATTTACTAAAAAAAGGATAACTAAGTTGGATTTAAATGTCGAATGAGGGCCGTGTCGTGGTACCAATCGGACTTTGAACTCGGAACTTTGAACTTGAAACTTCTGATTTTGGTGCTGAGGGCGAGACTCGAACTCGCACGCCTTTCGGCACTAGATCATAAGTCTAGCGCGGCTGCCAATTACGCCACCTCAGCAGATATCGTCGGACCGCAGCCTCCCAGCCTGCCGCAAGCGCGAATGAAAGATTCACGCCGTGAACGACGTTGCTCGGCTGGCAGCCTGCGTTCCGGCGCGTGAACCTAAATCTACCTAATGCAGCAAATAATGTCTAGCCGACTATTTCGAGAGATACTTTCGCTCGTATTCTTCCCACGACATGTCGTAATCTTTCGCTTCGCCGATCCCTGTTGGCATTCCGCCCCCAAGGGTTTTTGCCTCCGCCTTTTTAAAAAGTTTATAACCCCCGTAACCGACCGCGCCGAGCAAACCGAGCCAAAAAACATACCAAATTAAAGAATAAACGATCCCCAGCAGCCAAAATACGACCATAAAGCCGAATATGAGACCAAGTATAGCCAGGATGATTTTGATAAAGTTCATTATATTTAACCTCCACCTAGAATATCTATACGCAATTCAAAATTGTTTGTTCGTGCAAATTTTCTTGTTATCGTATAATTCAGGACAATTAAATTTGTTCATTCATTGACTTCAATATCAACCGAACGAAAAAAATCTTAGGATTAAATTTTTGATCTCTCAGGATACTACAATCAAAACAGTCGCGCTGGCAATAAACGCTGAATTTTCAGGCAGTGATTCAACGCTCGTGACGGATGTTACACACGATTCGAGGCAGGCAGGAGAAAATACGCTGTTTGTCGCAATTCGAGGTTTGACCGTGGACGGTCATCGTTTTATCGGCGATGTAATGCGTCGCGGTAGCGCGGGAATTATTTCGGAATATGATCCGCCGGAAAATTTCCAGGGCAATTGGCTGAAAGTAAAAAACGCGCGTAAATCGCTTGCAAAAGCTGCTGCTGTTATAAACGGAAATCCGTCGCACGATCTCGATCTGATCGGCATTACAGGTACAAACGGTAAAACCACAACAACCTATCTTTGCTTTGCACTCTCCAAAACCGCGAATGAAAAAGCTGCTATGCTGACGACCGTCGAATACCGCATCGGCGACAGATCGGAGCCGGCCGTACGTACAACGCCCGAAGCTTCGGATACAAACCGTTTTTTGCGGGAAGCAGTTAACGAAGGCTGTAAAACGGCGGTTATGGAAACGTCCTCCCAGGCCATCGACCTGAATCGCTGTGATTGGTTAAAGTTCAAAGTAGCGATTTTCACCAACCTTACACGTGATCATCTCGACTATCATTTAACGATGGAAAATTATTTTGATGCGAAGAAAACACTTTTCGACGGACGTCTCGGCGAAAAGCCGGCATCGAGTGCTATAAATATTGACGATGATTGGGGCCAAAAACTCGCAAATGAATTAAAGGAGAGCGGCCAAAAAATCATTACCTTCTCGCTTAATAAAAAAGCGGATGTTACGGCAGCAAATATTGAAGTATCCTTGGCGCGGGGCACATCTTTTCTGCTCAGCACACCGGCCGGCGAACGACAGATCATCTCCCCGCTTGTCGGTAAACCGCATGTGTACAATATGCTCGCCGCAACCTCAGCAGCTCTTGAACTCGGTTACGGATTGGATGCAATTCGGAACGGCCTGGAAATTTGCGCCGGTGCTCCGGGCAGGTTTGAGAGAGTGCCGCACGACGGCAATTTTGCAGTAGTAGTCGATTATGCTCACACGGACGACGCTTTGCTGAATGTTCTGAAAACGGCGAGAGACCTTACCAATGGCAGGATCATCACGGTTTTTGGATGCGGGGGCGATAGAGACAAAACGAAACGCCGTCCTATGGGCGAAGCTGCCGGTCGAAACAGCGATTATGTAATTATCACTTCGGATAACCCGCGTACCGAAAACCCTTTAAAGATCATAGAAGAAATCGAAACAGGCATGAAAGAGACCGGTTGTGAATATAAGATCGTATCGGACAGACGCGATGCGATTTTAGCAGCAGTAGCGAAAGCCCGTGCAAATGACGTCGTAATAATCGCCGGAAAAGGCCACGAAACTTATCAGATCATCGGAAAAGACAAATTTCATTTTGATGACCGTGAGATAGCTCTTGAGGCGCTGGAAAAAATCAGAGAAGACTAGATTTGCCTATGCATTGCTGCAAAACTTTCGAGGAAATCCGTTTGAGGTCCTGTCAAATCCATAAAACGCATGGCAAAGCCGATCTCACTTACATAATTTCTCACTTCGCCTAAAAGCGGAATGCTTGTCCCGTCGCTAAACGGCAAAAATATCTTTAGTATCTCACCGTCATGAACCTGGCCGGCGCTAAGTATAAAACAGCCTTTACTGCTTATATCACTGAGCGTACCCGTTCGCCGCCCGGTCATACTTTCCCATTGAACATCCAATGTTAATTTAAATCTTTCAGCTGTGCGGCGTTCCTGTCCACTTCTTCTATCCATCGTTGACATTTGATTTTTCCTGTTCGCCATTATCGTTATTACTGGCTTTATTAGATAAGTAGTAATAGACCGGCAATCCCAGAATTATAAGTCCGATTCCAATAAAGGATTGAGTTGGGCTTGTAATCACTGTGTTGATCAGCAGCCAGCCCGCGACCAGGAGAAACACCACCGGCACGACCGGATAACCCCAGGCTTTGTAAGGTCGCACCGCATCCGGATATCGACGGCGAAATACAAATATCGAAGAAGTTACAAGTGCGTAAAAGATCCAGGAACCAAAAACGACATAGTCCGTCAGTGTATCGAATGAACCCGAAAGTGCGAGGACCGATGCAAGAATTCCCTGTACTATTAGGGCCGAAACAGGGACGCGCGTAACCGAAAGTCGGCCCAGCTGGCGGAACATCATGCCGTCCTGAGCCATCGCATATGGCACGCGCGAACCTGAAAGAATAGAAGTGTGAAGAGTTCCAAGTGACGACAGCATCAGCCCCACAGTAAATAATGCAACGGCTAATCCCGTGGCAAAACTTGTGATATCGCCGCCAAAAAATCCGCTGACGACCACCTTAGCAACCGACGAGCTTGCCGGAACCGAAGCAATCGTGGTCGGGTCGAGAACGTAGAAATAACCTATGTGAACGAAAACGTACAGAAAAATTATAAGTATCGTACTGCCGATAATCGCTAACGGAATGTTGCGGCCCGGCTGTTTTACCTCGCCCGCCACGAAGGTCAGATTATTCCAGCCATCGTAACCCCATAATGCACCAAGCATGGCGGCTCCAAAACCGGCGGCAAAACTATATGTAGCGGCGCCGAACCGTGCATTGTCGGGCACATTCTCGCATGTTCCGCCATTATTTATCATCGAGAAATGCGAAAAATCTCCGGTTGCCCAGATAAACGCTCCCAAACCGACGAAAAGTATCAAAGCGAGTTTTACGCCGGTCAGAAATGTAGCAATCTGGCCGCTGATCGCCACGGTCGCGGCATTAAGCGTCGTAAAAATAACGATCATCATCAGAGCAACGATCTGGATCATCGAAATTTCTATGAATGACGTTTTCAGGAAAACCGCTTCTCCCAGAAGCCCGCCGCCTATAAAATCGTTCAACCCGATAGCGAATGCCATTCCGGCCGCCGCCTGCGAGCCGGGCTTTGCGATAAACATCTGCATCCATCCGAAAAGAAAGCTCGAAAGCCGTCCGTAAGCATCGCGTAAAAAAACGTATTCACCGCCCGCTTCGGGCTTCATCGCGGTAAGCTCGGCATACGTCAAAGCTCCTGCCAGCGACAAAAATCCCGCGGCCACCCAGGCGATCAAAACCCATTCCGGGCTGCCGACATTGCAGGTCATCACACGCGCCTTCAAAAAAACACCGGTGCCGATAACGTTCCCGATAATCACGGACACCGCAGCTAGCAAGCCCAAGCCGCGAACTAATTTATACTTTTCGTCTGTATTCAAAACCATAGGTTTTCCGATCGATCAGGGTAATCGATTTAATTTGCAACATCTTACGCGAAATTGCAGATGATGTGAAATTGTTGGCTCAGAAACGATCCGTGATAAAATCCGCAAGTGCAAGAAATTTCGCTTTCCGCAGACGAACTTATCAGTGCTTTATTAACTCTTTCCGATACATCAAGCGTCTGCATTCTGGATAGCTGCGGCATCGGGAATTTAGGCTCGCACCTTTTAATCGCCGGGATTGGACCGTTGGAGGAAGTCGAGATTTCCCGAGACGATCCGGCGGAAACCCTGCGTATTTTTGAAAAAAAAATCTCATCGTCAAATTTAGCAGCGATTTTTACTATTTCTTATGATTTCGGCCTCAAGCTGCAGCGGATAATCAGGCTTCGCGGCAAAGCGTTCGAAGCTATACCCGAACCCGACGTTTTTATAGCTTTACTCGACTGTCTGGTGATACATGATTACGATAAAAAAAAGACATATTTAACGGGCAACGAAGCTAAATTCACTGAAATTGCTGATTTATTGTATGGGATAAAAGTTTCAGAAAAAATTGTAGCGCCTGAATTTATTAAAAGCCCTTCCGCAAAATCGAACTTTTCGAAGTCCGTTTATCTGGAAAAGATTCACGCAATCAAAAATCTAGTTCGCAGCGGTGATACTTATCAAACAAACCTGACTCAGCAACTGACGGTTAAATTTACCAATGAGACAAAGGCCAGTGATATTTTTTCACGGCTGCGGCAAAACCATCCGGCTCCGTTCGCCGCTTTTATAAACCGGAAAGATTCGACGGTAATTTCCGCTTCACCGGAAAGATTGATTCGAATCGACACGGACGGCTCCGTATCGGTTTCGCCGATCAAAGGCACACGGCCGCGCGGAAAAACCGTCGAAGAGGACAACCGGCTTAGAACCGAGCTGCTGACGAGCGAAAAAGATCGTGCGGAAAATACGATGATCGTCGATCTATTGCGAAATGACATCGGAAAATTTTGCAGTCACGGCAGCGTAACGGTGGAAAAACTTTGCGATCTGGAGGAACATCCGACACTTTTTCATCTTGTTTCAACGGTCCGCGGCAAATTGCGGGACAATATCTCCTACGCGGAAATTATAGAGGCCGTATTTCCCTGCGGCTCCGTTACCGGCGCCCCGAAGATACGAACGATGCAGATAATCGACCGGCTCGAAACCGCAGATCGCGGGCTTTCTATGGGAGCGATCGGCTACCGGATTCCTGAAACAGGTTTTGGAATGCAGAAAACCTTCGATATGAGCGTTGCGATTCGCACAATGGTTATTCGGGAACGCCAGGCGGTTTTCAATGTAGGCGGAGGAATTGTGATTGACAGCGATCCTGAAAAGGAATACGAGGAGTCGATATTGAAGGCAAAAGCGTTGCTCGAAGCTTTGGGTTCGGAGTTTCGCCACTAAAACCCCGGGAACTTCTTCTCCTTTCCGGTGTCCAATTATTTGCCGAAACAAATAGGAGGAAACTTGACAAAACCACAGATCAACATAACGCCGCTAATCGATGTGCTGCTCGTATTACTTATCATTTTTATGGTCGTAACCCCAATGAAGCCGAGCAGTTTCAAAGCAAAAATTCCTCAGGAACCCGCTAACGTTGACATAAAAGTACATCCCGAAACTATGGTCGTTGCGATCGCCCCAGACAATTCACTTCGAATCAATCTTGAACAAAACCTTGGAACAGTCGAAAATCCGGCCAAAGCTATCGAAAGGCTAGTAGAAGTTTTTCTTATGCGGAAGATCAATTACGCAACAGCTTCTTTGGACGAATCGAGCGTCCCAAAAACGGTATTTATCAAAGCTCCGCGTGGAATTAATTACGGCAGCGTAGCCAAAGTGGTCGACGCAGTGAAAGCTTCAGGAGCAAATCCGATAAGCCTGCAAATTGACGATCTGGATTGAAAATTCGCAAAATCTTTGGAAACGAGGCAAGTTGATGTGATATGATTTAGAATGCTCGGCAGTAATTTTCACTCGCCGGTCAGACTACTCCCCTTTCAACATATCGCTTGAATGGTGAACTACTACGAAACACTAAAGGTTTCGCCTAAGGCGTCGACTATCGAAATAAAGTCCGCCTACCGGCGCCTTGCCCGAAAGCTGCATCCTGACAAGAATAACGGCTCCGAGGAGACAGCTCGCGCCTTTGCCGTAATTGCAGAAGCGTATGAAATTCTAGGAAATCCGAAGGAAAGAGCAGGTTACGACCAAAAGATTCTAAACGCTCAATATAATGGTTCGTCGAACGGCGATTCGCTGTTTACGTCATCCAATAGCCACGCAAAACGCTGGCGGCAAATGGTTTACGAGCATCGCTACAACGAGATCATAGATCGAATGATAGCGGAAGAAAGACGCGAGTCGATGGCTCTTCAAAAAATTATTTTTCCGACGGTCGCGCTTTTTGTCTCGACCCTCGTCGTCGGCATTTTTAAACCGCAGATTTTCGCAAATTCAGCCGTTATCGGCAAAATTATTTTTATTTCGCTTTTCGTTGCAGGCGTTATTCATCTAATCGGCCGCATCAAATACGCCTTTGAAAAATACACTTACAATGAAGATGATTTGCACGATTCGATTCTGGATGACAACGAGCCTGTTTTAAAACCATATTCCCGAGCAACGGCGGGATCGTTTTTGATTATCGGTACTCTTATCTGCTTTGGGATCGGGCTTTTGATCGGAAATTACATCGAATTTGTTTCAATATCAATGCCCGCGATGTTTTCCGGCACATTGAAGCCCGAATTCATATTTTATCCGCCGATTTTTGTGCTTTGCGTCGATCTAATGCACACCTTCGCGTCCCGTGCCGACCCATAGCCAGGTACGGTTTGACATACTCGTATCTTCCCTTTATAATTTGAAGTTTATCTGGATTGACAGTTAATTTTTACAAAGGAATATTAATGGCAAATCATAAATCCGCCGAGAAGCGCGTTCGGCAGAACATAAAGCGGAACGAGATCAACAGAAGCAATCGAAGCAAGCTGCGCACGCAGATCAAAAGCCTCCGCAGTGCACTTTCGGCTTCGGATAAAACCGGCAGCACGGAGCTTTTGAGCCCTACGGTTTCATTGATCGATAAAGCGGTCAACAAAGGCCTTATTCACAAGAATACGGCTGCCCGATACAAATCGCGTCTGACCAAACACGTTGCAAACACAGCATAAATTTCATTCTTTATAATTTTCTTTTCATTTACGGACGCATACCTTTAAGGCTTGCGTCTTTTTTTGACATTGAAAGTTTTCCGGAATTTGCTAGAATCCGAATTACCGTTGCCGAAGGAGACGCTCTTGATTCCCGGAAGAAATTATCGATATTACGACCTGTTAATGGTCGCGTTTGTCGTAGTTCTTCTCTGCTCGAATTTAATCGGCGTTCATAAGGTTTCGTTTATAAACCTACCTTTTTATGGTGAATATATATACGGAGCGGGCGTCCTTTTTTTTCCGATCAGTTATTTATTCGGCGACGTTCTTACCGAAGTTTATGGTTATGCTCGCTCGCGCAAAGTTATTTGGGCTGGTTTTGG